>Ga0307515_10015872_pt1 | contig 13841 bp, 9 predicted proteins | sample 17_EM_MG_FD_194513 | JGI IMG/M metagenome (GOLD analysis project Ga0307515, IMG submission 194513) | Populus trichocarpa ectomycorrhiza microbial communities from riparian zone in the Pacific Northwest, United States - 17_EM | ecosystem: Host-associated > Plants > Roots > Unclassified | place... | reverse complement strand
CGGGTCAGCTTGTGTGTATCTCGATTAATCTCACGGGCCATGAAGTTAACGACCATGTAAACTTTCAGTGGCCATGAGGTTTGTAGAACTCGAACTGGTGATTTATAGGGAACAAATCTAGAATTTGACTAGTTGAGCTAGCTACATCTCTTAGGGTTCATTTAATGTAATTGCTCGACGCTTGATTAGAAAAAAAAAAATTAAATCATTTTGTAAGGAAAGAAAAATCAGAATTCACCTCCTGCAACTTTGATCAATTTGAAATTGGATGATTTTATTAGATTTTGTGAGGATATGCTCATTAATTAAGGTTTGAAAATCACCATTTATCTCTCTACTATTGAAATTTGATCAAACCCAACCCCTCTACAAACAATTTGATCATATTAAACCCTTTACTTTCATATACATACATATATATATTACTTTAAACTACCCATCCATTTTTTTGCTAGATTGGATACGAGGCATCAACTGACCAAATCAAAGTCTAGGTAAGTGCCACGCGCATGACTTAAAATAAAAATAATTTTTTAAAACAATAAATTAAATTGTAAAAAAACAAAAAGCCAAAAATTGAAATATTTTTCTTTTTCAATTTTTATGAAAAGAAGAGTTATTTATTTTTTATTTTTTATAGATACTTTTATTACCTTTTTAAATATATTTTTTATTATTTATGCTCAAAAGGCAAATTCATCTAAGACTTCAGAAATAAGTAAATAAATCAAGGTTTTAGATCAATTTGTGCACAGATCATGTGACTTTCACTTGTAAAAATGGATGGGAGGTTTAAAGGAACCAAAAATTAAAGGTAAATGGCTAAATTGTTTGTGGAGGGTTGAATATTTGGATCAAATTTCAATGGTAAAGGAACAATTAGTGATTTTTAAACGCCAAGTAATGGACGCAAACCTACAAAATCTAATAGAATGACTGAGCTTTAAGTGGACAAAAATTCTAACTTCTTTTTTTTTTTTTATTGAAGGATAAATTCTCAAATGACTTCGAATTTAAAAAAGCTGGCCCAATTATTTATGCTAATAAGAGTGTTTATTATTGCATGACCATGTTCTCAAAAAATCTTTTTTTTTAATTATTTTAATATGTTAATATCAAAAATAATTTTTTTTTAAATAACAAAAATTATTTTAATATATTTCTTAAAAAACATTTCAATAAACAAAAATTCCCATACACATTCTAAATTTGAGAAATTGACCAAAATTTTTAAACAGTTGGGGGTGTGTGTTTGTGTGTATCATGTGTAAGTTGCACACAGTCAAAGCAAAGCCAAAGGAAAACTCATAATCCATCATTTGAACCACAAGTAAATTTACAGGTGGCTCTCACGGGAACCTCACTGAACAAAGGTCTCTACAATCTGCAGGTCCATTCCATGATTATTCAGTAGATGTCAAATCCTTTTAAAGAACCGACTGCTTTACTCGGACAGAAATCAAGTGAATAATGGATTTGGAAGACAACCATTTGTTATTGGGTGTTGCATAGGGCAGAGGCAGACAACATGAAACAGTATTTTATGAATTGCAGACAATTTCATCAACAAAGAACTATGCGGATGCTAAACACAACTGGCTGCAATATTTCGATTGAAAACTAGCAATTGATGAGATGCTTTAGAAGTAAATCATTAGTTTCCTCAGAATCTAACCGGAGCTACTCAGATCAAACAATACACTTTATTCATATAATTGTACACTATGTATGCAGAACAGAGCAGTGCAGCCGCATCCTTTGTAGCTTGGAGTAAATTGACTTGATGTGGTAAATTCTCTTCAGGCTCCTAACACATACACCTACCTCAACCTGCCCATCTATTTATATGTATCGTAATTTATTTTTCCACATGAAACCGAGAAACTAACACTAAATTGTGCCTTCTTCCTCCCCTTTCTTTTCCATCTCAAGTACAAATGCCTTGGTACATATATTGAAGCTTATGGGTAATTGAAAGGGTAAAGAGCGGTCTGGGGTCATTGGCAAAGTCGTGCTCAACCCAAACCGTCAGAGATACTCAGTATATGGAAGGACAAGGTTGACTAATGAGCACATGAAACCATTACAGAATATTCATCTCACCTTTGCAGGAGATTATTTACAGTAACAGTAGCAGAATTTGTTCGCTGCAAGTCCTGCAAAGTTTTGATGCGTTGGATTCTTAATTAAACAAACCATAGAATACTACATTAAGAAAATGAATTGCTTCGACATGTAATACATGAATACCAAAAAAGTTGGGAGTCCAGAAAATATTTTCCACTATAAATCCCATCTCCTAATTCATATGAATGAAAATGCACCAACCCTAATCCTTTTAAGTCAACATTCAATCTTGTGAACAGGTTTCCAGAGCAAACATCTAACACTACAGTACTGAAGACTAGCAACAGAATGGAGATGTGTTGCATAGGATCATCACAAGTAGTGAAGCAATGCAGAAGACGAGGAAATCAGTACAAAAAGAAAAAAAGAAAAAGAAACACGCAAGGAAAATGATAGGAAATGATAATGACAAGTGACAACTTACTTCACAGACATACTTCATAACTAACCACACAAAAGCACACACAAGACAAGGAACAAATGAATAGCCTAGGGACATGTTAACAAAAGTAAATCCAAACAGTACCTGGAGTATCAACTCATCCGGGATGTGGGGCAAAACCTCCCGCACTGTCTCAGCCATGGCAAGTATGTTTGCTATGTTGTCATTTGTGGTGCGTGATGTGGTGCTCACATGTAAACCACCAGTGCCACCAGGGCGTCTTCCACCAGCAGCAGGAGGGATGAAAGAGGTAGATGGAGTAGCGTGAGATGGATTCGTTGGCCAAAGGCTCCAAGCAGCATCTTCAAGGGCAGTTTGTGCATAAGTTTCTCCCACAGATGCAAGATGCCTCATCATCATCTGAACCCTACCCAATCCAACAGATCTCATAGCTGTTGAGGGACCAGCCCCATCTCCACCCTGGCTGGGCCAAGTGGGTAGCCAACTTGAATCCAACCCTGCACTTCTATGGTACAAGAAAGAGGGAGATCACAATCGTTTATGGAAAAAGTGACACCAATATTTGAAATCACAATCTATGCAATGACCATTTGCCATTTCACTTAAGATTGAATGCTTTTTATAAAAGATTAGACAGACTAAGTTAGATGTTTGAAACTGCAATTTGAGCCAATTACAGATTAGGATTTAAAACTTGAGTCACCATTCCAGGTTATCTGAACTCTAAAGTGTACCATCTCTTTTGCCTCCATCTACCTCTTTAGGTAGAAGGAAACATGCATGTGTTGGAATTTACTTTTTCTGTTTTCTAAAGCATGATGTTTGGTTAAAGTCAACTTAAACATGACCATAAGATCTAATAGAATATGACAGCCAGTCAGCTAAAGAGTTGCCACAGAGTCATACCCCGAGCAAATCTCCATTCAAGATTTCCAAAGAAGCTAGAATTCCTTAGTTATCACAAAGGAGCTACTTCTAGGTAACAGACTAACCATTGCTAAATAGCAGAAGGTCCACTGGCTCTTAATTTCAGAAATTCCACAGCCATCTTAAAAGGGAGGAGGGTGATTATTTTTCAGCTAGAAGAAGCAATCTGTACTCATTTCTAGGCAATCAAGAAAGACTGATGATCGAAGGCAAGGGTCTCTTACCTCCAAGGGCTGCCTTCCATAGAGTTCCGAATCTGGTTAGGGAATACTCCAGCAGACAGCACATGACCTGGAGTGTTTTGCCGATCACGTCCTTCATTTATTTGATGAGCAAGTTGTTCATCTGTTAGAGCTTCTCCAGTATGAGTACTTGCTTCATTTTCAGGCCTGTCTACAAAAAGTGGCTTCCGACAAGTGGGACATGAGTATATCTCATTTAAACCCTGATCCAACCTGGCATTATTGAGCAATATTCAGCATTTATTGAGCATCATACACGCTGAATTGTCAAAGAAAAGTGCACATAAGCGAAAAGATTCGAAGCCATACCAAGATCTCAAGCAAACAAGATGAAATATGTGACTGCAATGTAGCCTTTTGGCCTTAGCCATAGGTTCCTGTCATTTGCAAAATTCATTACACTAAACAATCCAATGGAAAACTAAAAAGGAAGCAGAAATGAGCAAGCATACCCTACAGATAGCACATTCATCATCATATGCTCGTAGCTCTTCAGATGTTGCATCAGGAAGTGCTGCGTGAAGGGCACCTAAAGCTATTCTAAGCTTGATGAATCCTTTTATACGCTTTATGATAGCGCTTAGCAATGCCTGCTCAAATTACCAGAATACATCAAATCAGTGTGTCAAAATAAATAAATTCATTCATTTTAAACGGTTCCAAATAAAAAGAGGAACAAAATACATACACGTATATTCAAAAAGAGAACTGCATCCACAAGATGAAATGCCACACCATGAAGCCACCATATATACACATAATGACCAAGTGCCATTAATAAGGTTGCCATGTCTAGCGAAAAACCCAAGTTCCGGATAAGAACGCCTTTCCACTCCAACAATGAACCTGCAGTCACACTCAATCAGGAAAATGCCATCACATTCATCCACTAGAAGCATGGTAAAGTTGAATAAACTAGCTAGTATATAAAATAGGACTACCAACCAGATTCATTAAAATCATATCTAAAGTACCCTTATAGCACACAATTTGAAGACCATGGAAGAAGCAATTTTTACTTTGTGGCAAAGGGCATTGATTTGCATACGGTCTAAGCAAAAAAAGGAGCACTCTTTTCATCGAAGAGCTAAGCACTTAAAAAATGTGCTTTATTGTTTTCAATTAAGATCTTTAAGCTAGGTGACCAATTTTTGTCCTTGATCAACTTTTGATCATTAATTGTTAACTATTCATACATATACACTATCCGTTACACTATATAGAACTTTCCATTTGTTCATTTTGTAATAACACACATATCCATGTGATTTCAAGAGAAGACAAAAGTCACTGGACAACAAGTGTGAAGTGCAGATAAAATGCATCCCCCCCTAAAAATTCTATTTCTTGTACCAGTCCCTCACATTCACAAACAATGTAATTGCACACTACAAACTTTATGCAATTGAGCAATGCTTCGTCTTTAGGGCAAACAGAAAATACACATGATTATGTTTCATCTTGGTATTGGATCCGCTCTTCTGTTAGCATGAAGATGAATTATCTTCTATTCATCCTCTTTATTCTTAAGAGAACCCCCCACCCGAACCTTTCTTAAGACCACCAAGTCCTCTCGAATGAGTTATACTTTTTTAGCTTTCAACAAGCAGGAGGGGGGAAATACTGCACTCACTAAGACGTGAAACTGTGTGACTAGATCGTCCTGAAGACGGATGCGACGGGAAGAAGTGGCATTTAGAAGTGTTGCTAACTTAAGATATAGGTTTCGGCATAACAAAGCTTGCACTTCACTGTTTTAGATTTCTACAATAAGTGTTGAATTTTTAGGTTGAAATATTTAGCATTGCATTTTGGAAATTGACTTTGTTCAGGCAGCTTCTTTACATTGTGCCTGGTCTCCAAGGTAAATTGCCCTCTGTAGTATACTGGCCATATTAAAAAAAACTGCAGCCAGCCAACCAATTCAATCTAAGATACTGGCATTCATATAGCAGAATAAAAGTTCAGGAAGTACCTGCTCTCATTGCATCAAAAAACTTGAACCTTTGGCAATTTGTGCTATTCCCAGCCGAATGATGGAACCAAATCTCAAGCAACTGAAATCCATGAACCAGCATAGCCTAAAGAGAATATAACCTTGTCAACATTTGCTACGGTCTCACTGAGATTTATATAACAAATTAATGTATCAAACTATAAAATATATTCTTCAGAGACATTACTTGCATGGTCTCAAAAGCAATACTGAAAGGCTCAAAGAACAACAACAGAAACATGGACGAGCCCGTACTTCTGTATATCACGAAACACATCTGTATCCTGCAACCACCAAAATGTTGTAGAAATAAAGTGTTTTCTCATGATTCAATCAACAGAGTCAAATGCAAACAGCTTCCACAGAAAAAGCAAGTTAAGCAATTCCCTCATATGCGACCATGTGAAAAATGTGAGAATTAGTATATTATCACCTTCCCCATATAGACCTGTTATTTCAAAAAGATAAGTTGTTTCTGATACAGGTGCAGCCCCCCATGGGCCCCGCTCAGAATTTAGGAACAGAATGTTTGTGGAAAACGGAGAAACTAAGCAACCTAATCCACCACTCTGTCTCGGTTAGTCAACCATCATGACCACTCCCAGCCACTGCTCCTCCAAAACCACCCCATCCATTTCCACCAACACAAGGTTAGCACAAATAAAACAAAAGGAAAGTTAATTTCATATGTGCAGTGCCAAAGAAAAACGTTCTCTCTTAATTGAAACAAGTGGTGCTGTGCTCCGGTCTTCTACTTCCCAATATGGTGTCCGATACACAAGTGTACATTATTTTTATAGCTTTTACCAAAAGTCAAATTGTACTACCCATTGCAGATATTTCAAACAGTGATGAGATCAGGTTCTCATTGAGCTTTATTGCCACTATCATAGAAAGAAGGGCAAGAAGTGCATTTCCAAAATCATGTTTATCAATACAAGATTAGGTTACCAAAGAATACCAGAAAAAGTCAACAGAGAGGACCAGCAACAATGCTGAATAAACACGAAGATATGTCCATGGAGTTGCAGAAGGAGATGCATTCAAACGTTCAAGTCGATCTCTAGCTAGTGCTTGAAACATCTGCAACACCATGCAAAATCCCAGCAATTTTATTACTTCTATGATGAAATTAAAACGACAGGTTTTTTTTTTATTAAAACAAGTGCCACCAACCTTTAAAGAACATAGAACAGTCAACCAAATTGACCAGAGACCTGTTTGAGAAATTGTTGGTGGAATAACCAGTGGCAGAAAGGTTCCCTGTACAATATTCATGAATAAAAAAAATACAGCAATTACAGAACTACAAACACAGAGTTTCAACAGACTAACTAGCCTTATCAAACTTCAATTCAAAGATACCCTATTCCAAACCAACAATCAAATCATCATCATGAGAACTAATACTTTTCCCAAATTCAAAACATTTACCAGCCTGCTAACCAAAATTACAACTTGACAGGCAGATTGCATAACAGCAGGCCCAAATGATTCAAAAAGAAAAGAAAAAAATAGCAAAAGGAACATAAAATGAGAAGCAAATGCTAGATATTCTTGTCTCTGAGAAGTTGGTGGTGCAAAAATTAGGAGAAAAAAAGAAGGCTGAACAAACACTTAAAATCAAATTGTCTTATACGGCCTTCTTTCTCATTATTTTAGCTTGTTCAATAAATCCTGACTGTAGGCCCAAGAAAGTATTACTACAAACTCGAAGTGCAAACAGAGCTAATACAGTGGTTTGAATGAAGTAGCCTGTCCAGTACTATGGTGAATAATAAAAAAGTAAAACACTTTCCATCTAGACACTTGGTGAGGATACTTACCTTGTAAATAGCATAATTAATAAGACGTTCCACTAGTTTTCGAGTTTCAGAAGAATATAACTCTCCAAAGAAAATAGTCTGCATGTTCAACAACAAAACAAGAACCATCAAAGCAATATTTATGAAGGAAAGCAAGTTCATCGATATGATAACCAATGAGGAATCAAACACACAATTCCATATTTGAGCTATTTCGCTCAATTGATATGGGCTAGACACTATATAAAAAAAAGGCAGGAAACTTATAGAAGATTAATGTAAACAATGCTAGGTATGTTAGTGATGCCACTTGCAAGATATTGAAGCTTGAATTCAAATTTTCAGTCCATGGATTCCAAGAATATCTTTTCCTAGTTCCAGTAGCCTTGAGTTTGTATAAAGCTCATCTCTCTTTTTCAAATAAGAAGATTTTACTGGAAAAGAATGAAGCAAAAAGTACAGCGAGGACATAACATCAAGTAGTGCAAGTAAAGGTGATCAAATCAGAAGGGCTTCCTGTTACATATCTGACTTTGAAACTCCCCTCAATTTCTCTAAGCAATAAATCATAAAAGACCAAAAGAAAACATCCTATGTGCACAATAATTTATCATTCTGCTTATAAACATACAAGAACAAGATGGCATCCCATTTCTTTCAGGCAGCAATTTATGTGCTAACTTCTATTCTAAAGCAATAGCCTTGTTCCTTTAGACACAATATGCACACCATTAGACATGCAATAACAACCTAGCAAGCATGCAAACTGTAGAAAATGATAGTATAAATTTATAAGAATCGTATTTCACCATATTTTTGTGTCAGAACTTAAAACTTAAGTAGATCCTCCTACACAAATTGCTCAAGTCACTACATAAATCTCTGAAGATAAATATTAAAAAATCAATAGTTATAAACCAGAACCCATTTGGAAAAAGTTGAAAGAACTCACCTTGAGACAAAGATTGAGTAGTAGAAATACATTGAATACAAAATTCACCAACAATGCAATGGTTGCATAAGAACTGAACAGAAGCTCAAGCGCGCCGTTGACATTCTCCGAGTTGATAAAATTCTCACCAATCAAACCATCTGATCTCAATCTATCTAAAGACACCTCTGTCCACCATTGAAGACCCACAAAACTCAAAGCCGTACATACTGCTGAAATCGCTATATAACTCACACCCATTTATAAGCTATAACAGCCTTAATACAAAAACCCACCTCCCAAAAAAAAAAAAAAACCTAAATTACATGCCTCTTCCCAACCAACAGTCACAACTTCACATTAAACCACAAAGAGCAAGACTATCAAATGACTCGATTAGCTTGAAACTCGAGCCAGAAACCAATATATTATATTACCGATCTACAACCCCCTCCCCACACACACACACAAAAACCTGCAGAAAAAATAAATAATCAGCAATCAATCATTAATTTTGAAACAAAAGATGAACATAGAGTTTTCAGTTTTCAGTTTTCAGTTTTCAGCATCAAATCAATTTGATTAAGAAAAAAAATCCCGAACCCCGTTTTTATTTAGACAGAAACGTTAAATAAAACAAGATGATCACGTGTGACAGGATCAATTACAATTAATCAAACTTACAACCAAAATTAGGCAAAAAGAAAAAAACCTAGATTTACATTAAAAAACAGACATTGAGAATCATTTGATTGATTGGAGAAATGTTAAAGGAACCTGATTTGATCCAATAAGGAGAAGAAAGTGTTGGTGTTGGTGGTGATGCTGGGTGGCAGAGAGAATAATAAAAAGGGCTATTTTTTTAAAGAGAGGGCGAGGGGAGGGAGATGGGACTTCTGCGGGAAAGCAAAGGCGAAATAAAGAGCTTCATGTCGAGTTATGTGTCATAATACATAATTACATATACTCTGTTTTTTATTCAATTATTTAATAAATGATATTTCAAATGTTGACAGTATGGTAAATTATATTTTTAGATCCCAGTGGCCAGTACTCTGTTTTTTTATCTGAGTAAAAAAATATTCTAAAATCAGTATAATCCAAACTAAGCTTAAATTTTGATTGAAGACTTACTTTTTCCTATTCACAAAGACTTGGAGTACTGCGACTTTATAAAATGATGATGTTTCGGTTTTGTCCTTGCCTTGGGGTTGGTAGCTCGTCAGATTCTTGTTTTTCATTCCATATATTGTTCCTTTCTCGGGTCATTTTTAATGGCAAGCTATCCTCTAGAATTTTGGTAATGTTTTAATATCGGACTTAATGATACAGAAAAATTCAGAAATTAAAAAAAAAAAATTGGTGTATACATCGCACTCATTAGCCATGTTGGTCGTTTAGGCTAGGTAGAAACGACTAGCATTTCAACTATCAAGCGACATGTTTCTTAGTTGTTTGGGGTCATGCTGGAACAGCTACAAATTTAATATTTCGAGCATTGATTTAATCTTGCATTGCTTTATATATGCAGTGCAGGCACCGCGTTTCTAGCCAATAGTTATTTTCTGATGCTATAACTAGCCAACATCTCCACCGATAACGTGCATGTCATGACACTCCTCAACTTTCTATGAAAGTTTTGCCACAAACATCACCATTAATGGCAAACATGGCAACATTCAGTAATTCAATTTTCTAGGAAAATATTTTTGTTCTCCATGAAGTAAGTTTAAGAACCGCGTGTATAAATACCTCAGTTACTTGTAAGAATAAACAAGTCCTACTTCTTTGTCTTTACACGCAACCATTAAAGTTTTGGCCATGCAATCTTATACATGACCATCAACCACCCAACAATCTCAAGAACCAACAATAACCATTCACGACTACTAGAGTCATAAACAACCACAAAACAATTTCTAGAACCACAAACAACCACTCACTGGTTTATATAACATATAACTTCTCTTACATTTTCCTGTTATTTTTCTATTTACCATACATTATTTTCTCCTATTATATTTTACTAACTTAAGCATCGGAGTATCCCCTATGCCCACATGGGACTTGTTTTGCAGGAAAGCTTACAGATCAGCCCAAGATTACAAACCTTGGAAAAATCAATTCTTATATAAAGTTTTTCTCGACTTCATAGTGGCACCATCTGTTGAAACTGAACAAAAACTAGTTCATTCTCTTTCACCAAAAGCTATTTCAATGGTTGGCGAAACTCTAGGATATAAGAGAATAATTTATCTCACCATTATAATAACTCCCTCGTATCTCCATCTACTCCATCAGTGCAAGCGTTAAAAAATATTGTTCTAGTCATATAAGAATAGCTTCTCACTTTTCTATTCCATCAATAGAAAATACAACACACGACTCCATCATGTACACTAAATGCATAGAGATAACTCAAACTTCATGAAGAAAGAGCATAAAACAATATGCAAAGCATGGATGATATTTCAACTCTATAAATAAGGCATTCTCGATATAAAAGGCACTCTTTAATAGACAAAGCCATAACAATGGCTTTCACCATAAAAGATTTTTTAAAATCTCATTCACATGCTCTTAATAAACAAGACACAAACACAAATGAGATTAATAAATACACGAGTTATTAAGGATGAACATCATCACCACCAAGTATGAGACTTTTCATCGTGTCATCGAGTGTTACACACTTATTTCTTTAAAGACAGTGTCTCTACAAAGGCTAACCTAGACAACTATAATGGTCTTATAGATCCCATAGAGCACATACAAAATATAACAAGCATCATAAAGCTTGTAATGCAAAAGAGTAATGTTATGTGCAAAATCTACTAATGATATTATGTAGATATGCTCAGGTCTAGTATCACAACCTTAAGTTTAACTTTATCATTGGCCTTCATGATTTTTATGTTAAGACTCATCTTTTATCTCGTCACTAGTATTTCAATTAAAAAAAGCATGCTTAGAGTCTTTTCTATCACCCAATAAAAAGATCAAAGCATCCAAATATATCTCTAGAGATTTTGACAAGGAAATGCTAAACATGAAAGATCTTATAACGGCCTCAACATTTAAAACATGATTTAACATATTCAAGGTATAAAATAAATTATATCTATTCTTTCAACTTTTCATTTAATATTCTACATACTAATTACTACACATTTATCTTACAAAAATTTAACATAAACAAGGTATAGAAGAATAGTAAATTAAATCCCATATATTTCTATCTATAATATAAAGGAGTAAGATTTTACACTAATATTTCAACGAAACTAGAGAATTTAAGTTTATATAAACATTTTTAATATTAAATTTACTTACATATCAAAAGGCTTTATCAAAATTACATTACATAAAAAGTTTATGATATTCCTAGATATAACATTAAAGACTACCATCCTAAGTAAAAATAAAATAGTCTATTGCTTAGCTCGAACTTGTGAGAATATTGTAGTCAAATTAACTTACATTATAAGAAACATTATCTAACAATTAATATATCTAATTGGAACAATATTTATTAAATTACAAACATCGTTAACTAACACTTAAATAATTTGATTAATCCATAAATATCTAACAATACTATCAATTTCTCTAATATCATTCAAATAAATTAGCCCAACACATCATTATGGACATATGTCACTCCAATGCCTCTAATCCCTTTAAGACAAATCAATCATATAAATTCTCGATCATCTGATAAACTAACACCTCTAGTATCTCTCAGGGTACTAGTCAATTTAAATTCTTAGTCGTCAGTCATATTGATGCCTCTAGTACCACTCAGGTTACTGGTCAATTTAAATTCCCGATCATCAGTAACACTGACACCTCTAGTACCACTTAGGGTACTGGTCAATTTTAAACTTCGGGTTGTCCTACAATATGTGATCATCCTGCAACACATATAATCACAAAATAATAAACGGATTCAGTACTTAATTTCATGAAATGAATTTGATAATAATAGGCAAGATCAATAACTTTTTACATCCATATCTATATTCTAACCTTTTCATTCCAAACCTTATTGCTAACTTCATAAATTTTCCTTTTAAATTCATTCATATTTTTCTCTTTGGTTGTCCTTACCAATGACCATCTATTAACACTCTACTATCATTAGATATTGTCAGTATTTTTAAACTTTACCATTCATTTACTTCCGTCTATGACAACAAACTTAACATTCAATGACTTCCGTACAAGGCAGTAAGTTTAACACTTATTGGCTTCCATCAAAGATGGCAAGCTTGTCTTTCATTGGCTTCCATCGAAGATAACAAGCTTGTCTTTTATTCCACATTTTTCTTTCACCTTTTTCTTAACCATTTCCATTTCTATATGTTACCTTCATTTCTCATATATCCTCTTTATTACCCTTTTTGAATACCATAATAAAACAATATAAATTAAAGAAACTTATAACAATAAAATAAAGAGATAAGATGTTAAGCACCTACATGTTTCTCTAGCTGAAAATAAAGAAACTTATATTTTTTATGTATTTCTTCTTGGCTATTGGTAATTTCGTACAACCTTCATGAACTCTAGTTTACCTAAAGTTTAATCTAAGGTAGAACAATATATCGGGAGACTACTTAAAAAATTTCAGTCTGATCCAGCAATTGGATTGAGAGTTATGTCTTATAATGTAAAACTAGACAATAAAAAATATTTTTACTCAAAAATCCAAATTTGCATATTTTTTTATTTATTTAAATTATTAAGATTTTCAAACTAATTCATTAGAGACTTTCATCCCTATTTATCCCTCATAAAAACTCCATTTCAATTAATTACATCCTTATTTTATTTTTATTTATTTCTTATAATAAAAGGTTACCACTAATTCATAGAACTCACACATTTTTATTTTGTACCGAAGAGTTTGTATTTATTTTTTCCGATTAATACATATTTGAATTGATTTAAAAGCTTTTCAATAATTTCTTAAAATTTCAATCTAGGGGCTTGCAAAGAGTATTTCTAATTTTTGCATTGGTAAATATAAACATTCCTGATTCTGACATAAATAAATATTAAGATGATATTCTCATTTTTAGCATTGGTGGATATCAATCCAAGTCGATATTCCTGACTCTAACGTAAGGAAATAAAAAAAATGAATTGAAAATATTTTTTCATGAAAATTCACAAGCCATGTTATTATTTTTATTGTTTCAGATGGCTTGCTATGAGTCCATTTCTTAAACATGAATAACAAATATCTTTTATTTTTAAAAACACAAGGTTAATGGTTTTATTATTTTGAAAACCTAGGTATATCGGTATAATGGTCTTAACAAACTTGTTATTAAGTCCAAATATGCATGTAAAGAATTTTTGTATTTTCTTCATTCATTTTTTTTGTGTGTGTGAAAATGCTAAA
>Ga0307515_10015871_pt1 | contig 13842 bp, 9 predicted proteins | sample 17_EM_MG_FD_194513 | JGI IMG/M metagenome (GOLD analysis project Ga0307515, IMG submission 194513) | Populus trichocarpa ectomycorrhiza microbial communities from riparian zone in the Pacific Northwest, United States - 17_EM | ecosystem: Host-associated > Plants > Roots > Unclassified | place... | reverse complement strand
GCAGCGGCGACCTCGATCTGATGGTCGCCACCGAGACCACCGATGACGACGTCTTTGTGTCGCAGCGCCTGGCCGAGGACCACATCGTGGTGGCTGCCAGCGCGACCCATGCGACGCTGCAAGGAACGGCAGCGCTGCGCGACCTGATCGACCACCGGTGGGTGCTTCAACCGCCCGGAGCGCCGACGCGTGACTGGCTCGATCACACGTTCGACAGGAAGCGCCTGCCGCGGCCCGTGGTGCAGATTGAGAGCACCATGCTTCTGACCTTGCCGGCATTGATCGCCGAAACCGGGCTGTTGAGCTTCATCTCACGCCGGCATCTTGAGGCGGCTGGTGACCAGTACCCGTTGCGAGAAGTTCGATTGAAGGAGACCACCATGCGGCGAAGACTGGTGGCCACCTACCGCGCGAGCAGCTACCTGTTGCCTGCCACCACGCGCCTGATCGCATTGCTGGCTGAAGTCGGCAGCAAGGAGATGCCGGGATAGTGGGTGAAGTGCGGCGGAAGCAACCGAACTCCCCACAAACACCAACGCCTCCCGAAGGAGGCGTTGGTGATTTACCTATGCATCTGCAGCCCGCATCGCGGGCCGCAGATGCCGGCCTTCATCAGTCGTCGTTCAACAGATCCAGCGGGCTGGCGATGGCCTTCTGGTAGGCCGCGAACACGTCGATGCGGCCGTAGCCGATCATGTTGTTGGGCCAGGTCGTGGGCGAGGTGCCGCCGCAGGTCTGGTTCACCGGATCGGTCACGCCGCTTTGCTGGGCGGTCTTGCGGAACAGCTTCTCGACTGCGGCCGGGTTGCCCTTCAGCGAGGGCACGGCCGACATCAGCAGCGCTGCGGCGCCGGCAACGTGCGGCGTGGCCATGCTGGTGCCGCTCATGGTCGTGTAGGTGTTCGGCGGGTAGGCCGAGAAGACGTTGACGCCAGGGGCGGAAACGTCGGGCTTGACGCCCTTCACGTTGTTCACCGGGCCGCGGCTCGAGAAGCCTGCCAGCTTGTCAGCGCTGTCGGTCGCGCCGATCGTGAACGACAGCTGATAGATCGCCGGCGGGTCGGTGATCGTGCTGCAGTTCGGGCCGTCGTTGGCGGCCGCGGCGACGAACAGGATGCCACCCTTGACGAGGTTGTTCACCGCCGCCTTGATCTCGGTGCCGACGGTGCAACCCTCGCCATCGGTGCAACCCCAGGAGTTGCTGATGATGTCCGGGGCCTTGTCCGGATCGGGGTTCTTGTTCTGCAGGTCGGTCGGTGCCAGCATCCACTGCATGCACTCGATGTAGGTGGCCGGCGTGCCGTTGCCGGCGTTCATGTTGCGGCAACCGATCCACTTCGCACCGGGCGCGACGCCAACCTGGTGGGTGGCGTGGTCGTCACCGGCGAAGGTGCCGGCGGTGTGGGTGCCGTGGCCGTGGTCGTCACAGGGCTGCGGCGAGTTCGCCGGGCAGCTGCTGTTGGCGGTGTGGATGGCGTCGTGCCAGTTGTAGTTGTGGTCGGCGGTGCTGCCGTTCCAGCCGCGGTATTGCGACTTCAGCGCCGAGTGATCCCAGCGGTAGCCGGTGTCTTCGCCGGCGATGGTCACGCCTGCGCCCGTGACACCGGCGGCCCAGACCTGAGGTGCCTTGATCTTGTCGACGCCCCAGGCGATCGACTCGACGCCCGTCGGGGCTTCCGTCCGGCTGGCATCGCGCTGCGGCAGCGGCACCTTGATGGACGGGTTCGGCTCGATGCGGCTCACTTCATCGCGAGCGGCCAGCGCCGCCATGTCGGCCGCCGAGAGCTTGGCGTAGACGACGTTGGCGATCCAGAACGCCTGGTATTCGATGCCGCGCGAATCCATCCAGGCACGCAGGCCGCCTTGCTGGGCATCGGCACGGTCGACCAGCGCATTGACCAGCGCGCGGCGCTTGGCCTTGTAGTCGGCACCCTGTGCGAGCGGCGCCACTGCTGGCGTCTTCTGGTCCTTGAGCACGATCAGTGCCTCGGCCCGCCCGTCGCGACGTGCTGCCGCGGCGAGATCGCCATTGATCTGCCCACCCCACGCCGCACCGCTGGCAATGGCCAGGGCGACCAGGGAAAGGCGGTGCAATCTGACGTTCGATTTGCTCATGACCTCGAATGCTCCTCAAAGTTGGGCGCTGGGATGGCGGCGCCCTTGCGCCGATGCAAGCGAGCGATTCTGCGCTTGGCATCGGCGGGAACGCGTCCCTTGCTGAACCATGTTGAACATCGTGCCCCCCACGTCCGTGGGGGGTACTGTCCCCAGTGGCACGACAGGGCCGGCTAGCGCATCGGTCATGTCGACGCGGGCGGTCAGCGAGACTGTGGCTTGAGCAGGTAGCCGTGGTACGAGCCGTCGAGCCCGCGGGCATTGCCGACGATCCAGCCTTCGTCGTTGATGCCGACGGCGTTCACCAGGTGCAGATGCCGCAAATGGGGCACCAGCGTGTTGAGGTCGATCATCGGCCCGCTGTCGTCCCAGTAGAACGCCGAGTCCTGCCGCGCGTGCACTTCGGAGCTGCCGACGACCACGTTCTGGGCGTTGATGGCGTAGGCGTGGCTGTCGCGCCCGCCAAGGGTGTGCAGGTCCTTCATGAACTTGCCGCGGTGGATGAAGGCGTGGGTGCGGTGGTCGTCAGGGCGAATCTCCGATGACCCGACGACGTGGCCCTTGCGATTGACGCCGGAGACATCGGCGACCCAGCCGCCCAGCGTGCCGAGGTCTTTCCACGACGTGCCGTCGAACAGGATCGCCGCGAGGAGCCAGGGGTCGGCGTCCTTGCGCGGGCCAACGCCGGCGATCCAGCCTCTGGTGGGGCTGGCGGCGTGGGCAAGGCACGAGACGTGTTCGTTGGTGCAGGGCAGCTTGGTGACGGTGCCGTCACGGTAGGTGAAGGCATAGGCCCCGTCGGTCTCGTAGAAGTAGCCGACGACCGTGCCGTCCGAGGTGGCTGCCGAGGCGCGGCTGCTGTCGGTACCCAGCTGCGCACGAAAGTCGACCAGTTGGCCGTCGGGCAGCACGGCACCGGCCGTTTCGAGCCCGTTGATGAGGCGCACGTTCAGTGCGACGACATCGTCGCGACCGATGCCGGTGGCATTCGCCAGCCCGTCAGGCAACGAGGGATGCCAGCCGCCATCACGCCAGACGCCCACCTTGCCGCCCAGCCGGTCATAAGCGCCAACTGCGTGGCCCTTGTGGTTGATGCCGGCGACCGAGGTGTTCGGCCCGAGATCGATCAGGTGGTAGGTCGGGGCCGCTTGGGCGGCGGGTCCGGCCATCAGGGCGCCGAGCGCCAGGACCAGACCCATGAGTCGCGTTGCCGTTCGTACCGTGCGCTGAGTTGCCATGCGTGTTCCTCGAGAGGTTGAAGGGGGTCGTGCGGGCTTGCCGACCTGGCCTTCACCAGACGCATCGCGGGTGGCAATGACGACATCGTCGGGCGACGTCTACGGATGTTCGTGGGCCACGAACGCCAACGCCTTCCGGGGAAGGCGTTGGCCCGCATCTGGTGGCGATCGCCTCGCCCTGAACTTATGGCCCTGATGAGCCGCATCCCTGCCATGAGCAGGCTCGTGCAACACTTCAGGTTTCGAAAACAAACTCTGGAGGGAAATCTTGCATCCATGCATGAACGTGCGCGCCTGGACGGTGATCGGGCTGCTGGTCAGCCTCGCGGCGCCTACACAAGCGGCGGTTTACGACTGCGTCGCATTGCAGGCCAAGGGCAGCGAACCGCGGTCGCTGGCCTGGGCGATGAACAACAAGGGCCATGTCGCGGGCCAGGCCACATTCCCGATCAAGGGCTTCTCTGGCGGTGCAGCGGCACTGTGGAAGCAGCATGACCGGGCGCCGAAGAACCTGGCCGCCGACATCGAAGGTACGGCCGACTCGCAAGCCTGGGACTTGAATGACCGCGGCCAGGTCGTTGGTGCCGCCAGTCCTACTTGCGATCAATGCGACGGTGAGCGCAAGCCCTTCCTGTGGCAGGCCGGGGTCTCGACGGAGCTGCCCATGCTGACCGGTGGCGACTGGAGGTCTGGCGAGGCTCTGTCGATCAACAACAAGGGCCGCATCGTCGGCTGGAATTTCATTGATGGCATGACCTACGCCGTCCTTTGGCGCGATGGAAAGGCCGTCAACCTGCCTTCGCTGGGCTCCCTGACGGGGCAGGGCCAGACGCCGACCACCGCCTTGTTCATCAACAACGACAACGTGGTCGTCGGCAGCAGCCTTCGGGCGCTGGGTGATGACCATGACGTCGCTGTTCGCTGGGACGCCCAGGGTCGCATCACCGAGCTTGATGGGTCGGCGGCCCGGAGCGTCAACCGCGCCGGTACGGTCGTTGGTCAGCGCAATGGTCAGGCCGTGGCCTGGCGGAACGACAAACCCGTCATGCTGAGCGTGGATGCCGATGCCGATGCCGATGCCGATGCCGGCGCGAGCGTCGCCTTGGACATCAACGAAAGCGGAACGATCGTCGGCAGCATATCCACGAGTGCGGGGACGGCGGCGGTGGTCTGGCCCGGCTTGCACCAGCAGCCGCAGAAGCTGACCAGCCTGGTGGGCAATGCATGCGGGCTCGCCGGCTCGTTCGAATTCGAGTCCGCCAACGACATCCTCGACAACGGACAGATCCTGGTCACAGGCTACCGGGAGCCCTTCCTGCGCACGGCCTTTGTGCTGACGCCGCGCTAGGGGTCATCCACGCGCCAATGAGAAACGCCTCCCTCGGGAGGCGTTTCTCATTGGAGGCCGACAGAGGGCCGCCGACAGCGGTTCCTCGCGCCAATCATCATCACCACTCGCGCAGCTTCACCCGCAGGCGGGCGATCGACTGGCTGTGCAGCTGGCACACGCGCGATTCGGTCACGCCCAGCACGGCGGCGATTTCCTTCAGGTTCATGTCGTGCTCGTAGTACATGCTCATCACGTACTGCTCGCGCTCGGGCAGCTTCTTGATCGCTTCGACCAGCGCTTCGCGCATGCGGTGGTCTTGCAGCTGCGCCAGCGGGTTGGTGTCGTCGTTGGTGACGTGGCGGTCGAGGAACTCGTCGCCGCCTTCGTCGCCGGACATGTCTTCCAGGTAGACCAGCTGGGTGCCGCGCACCTTGGTCAGCGTGTCCTGGTACTCGGTCAGCGTGACGCCCATTTCCTTGGCGATTTCGCTTTCCGCCGGGGCGCGGCCGAAGGTCTGTTCCAGCTTGTGCACGGCGGTTTCGATTTCGCGCTGCTGGCGGCGGTTGCCGCGGCTCATCCAGTCGCTGCCACGCAGCTCGTCGAGCATTGCGCCGCGGATGCGCTGGGTGGCGAAGGTTTCGAACTGCACGCCCTGTTCGGTGTCGAAGCGGCCCATCGCGTCGTGCAGGCCGATCATGCCGACCTGGATCAGGTCGTCGATCTCCACGTTGGCCGGCAGTTTGGCGATCATCTGGTGCGCGAGGCGGCGCACCAGCGGGCTGTACTGCTTCAACATCGCATTGGCGTCGAGGCTTTGCATCGCGCTAGCGTCGAGGCGGCCGGTGGCGGTGTACATGGGCGGTCTCCGAGAGGAACGTGTTCGGGTCAGTAAGCGTGCAAGTCGTGACCCGCGCCGAGCGGGGCCACGCCGAAACCGGTGTCCGGCGTTTCGGGGTCGAGCAATTGGTTCGCGGCCAGGCGGGCCAGGGCCGGCGTGGCAAGCGAGGTCGGCGGGTCGCGCTTGTCGAGCCACACGGCTTCGCGCACCACGGCACCGAGAAAGCTGTCGGCCGTTTCGGCCAGGCGCTCGGCAATGCGTTGGGCAGCCTTGGGCGCGCCGGCCATGCCGGTCAGCAGGTCAAAGGTCATCAGCCCGCTGCGCTGCGACAGCAGCTTCATCGAGGTGTAGGCGTCGGTCAGGCTGGCCGGGTCGAGCGTGGTGGTCAGCACGGTGCGCACTTCGCGCCGGCCGAGCAGGCGGACCAGGTCGCGCGGGTTGGCGTGCAGCAGCAGCACATCGGCCTGCGGCGCGGCCGTCTCGACCGCGTTGAGCCAGGCCTCGCACGAGCCGCGGCTGTTGACGTGGCGCAGCGGCAGGCCGCGGGCAGCCAGGTAAGACATGTTCGGGCCCAGCGATTCGATCGCCGCGGCCAGGTCGATCTCGGCCATCGCGTTGGCGCGCGGGGCGCTGTCGGCGGCGTCAATCACCAGGGCGTGCGCGCCCAGCTCGGTGAAGGCGCCGGCCAGCCGCTCGAGCAGGATCGGGGTGCAGTCCACATGGGCGTTGAAGGCGATCGGCACCAGGCGCTGGCGGCGGCCGGAAGCGAACAGCCGGCGCAGGCCTTCGGCCTGGTCGACCGGGCCGGAGGCTTCGTCTTCGTTGGGGTAGGGCAGCGAGCGCATGGGCGTGTCGTCCAGTGCGTTCAGATGTGCAGCGAGGCGCCGCCGGCCGAGCGGCCGCCGCGGGTGGCGGTGGCGAACACCAGCTGCACGTCGTCGGCTTCGAGCTTCCAGGTCGGGCTGGTCGGGGCGCGCAGCGCGCGTTGCACCAGGGCGTTGGGTGACAGGCGGTGCCAGTCTTCAGGCACGCGCTGGCCGTTGGCCACGCCCAGCACCTTCAGCTTGTGGCGGATCAGCGAGTCCAGCGCCGGGGCCAGCTTGACGGCTTCGTCGATCTTGCTCAGCACGACGCCCTTGCATTGGGCGGCGCGCCAGTTGGTGATCACCTCGTCGATCGTCTCGCCCTGGGCCGAAGCGTCGACCACCAGCAGGCGCTGGATCGAGCGGTGGCTCAGCATGTCCAGCAGCTCGCGGGTGCGGCTGTCGCGCTGGGCCATGCCGGCGGTGTCGATCAGGACCATTTTCTTGCCCGACAGCAGTTCGAGCAGGTCTTCGAGCGAGGCGCGGTCGTGGGCGGTGTGGACCGGCACGCCGAGGATGCGGCCGTAGGCGCGCAGTTGTTCGTGGGCGCCGACGCGGTAGGCGTCGAGCGTGATCAGGCCCAGGTTGGCGGCGCCGTACTGGGTGGCAAACGCGGCGGCCAGCTTGGCGGTGGTGGTGGTCTTGCCGACACCGGTGGAGCCGATCAGCGCGAACACGCCGCCTTGCTCTTCGAGCGCGGGCTCGACATCGCCGGCGTGCAGGTTGCGCTCCAGCACACCCGCGGCCCAGACGGCTTCGTCAGCGGCGTTGCCGGGCAGGGCGTCGACCAGCTTGCGGATCAGGCCGGGCGAGAAGCCGGCGTCGAGCAGCTTTTGCGCCAGCAGGGCCTGGCGTGGCTGGCGCTGCAGCTTTTCCATGAAGGCCAGGGCGCCGAAGCGATCTTCGATCAGACCCTTCATCGAACGCAGCTCGTTCATCATGTCTTGCTGGTCGCGGCGGGCCGGGGCGTCTTCCAGCACCGGGGCGGCGGCCACGGTCGACAGCGAGGGCATTGCGAAATCACGCGGCTCGGGGCGGGTGTCGCGCACGTCGTCGTGGCGCGGTTCCTGGGCACGCGGCATTGGGCGGCGGGCCGGGGCTTCGGGCGCAGCGGCGCGGGCCGGGGCACGCGGGGCGGGTTGAGCGGGCACGTGGTGGTCGGCGTGGACGCCGGCGCTGCCGATGTCGTCTTGCCCCATCGCGGCCTGGCGGCGCTTGAGCATGCGCTCACGCACATAGTCCTGGAACGACAGCGTGCTCATCGCCATCTGTTCGACGTCTTCCTGCACTTCGGCGACCGGGGCGGCGGCGCGGCGGCCCGTGGCGGCAGCCGGTTGCGCGTTCTGGCGCTCGACACGGGCGGACAGGCTCTCGCCGCGCGGGGCGGGGCGGGCGTTGCCGCGCGGGGCGCTGACCAGCGGGGCCGCATCGGCCGCGCGTTCGATCTGTTCCACCGAGTCCGGCGCCATCGCCAGCACTTCGACGCCATCGCCAGCCGGCTTGGTCGACAACACGACCGCGTCTTCGCCGAATGCCTGGCGAACCATGGCAAAGGCCTCGCGGGAGGTACGGGCCGTAAAGCGCTTGACGTTCATTGCGTTGCTCCGATGATCGAGCCGATCCGGATCGAGTGGGTCTCAGGAATCTCGCTGTGCGCCAGCACCTTGAGACGGGGTGCTGCACGCTTCAACAGTCGGGCCAGCGGGGCGCGCAGAGGGTCCGGCACCAGCAGGCAGGCGGGCACGCCGAGGTTCTCTTGCTTGCGCACGCTGTCGGCCGCCTGCTTGGTCAGGGCCTCGGCGACGCCGGGGTCCAGCACGGCGCCGTGCGGGGAATTCAGGGCCTGGTTGACCATGCGTTCCAGGTCGGGCTCCAGCGCGATCACGTCCAGCTCCTTGGCCGGGCCGTAGATCTGCTGAACGATGGCCGGGGCCAGGTGGATGCGGATGCGGCGGGCCAGCTCGGCGGGGTCGGTGACCATCGAAGCATGCTCGGCCAGGCATTCGATGATCGAGCGGTAGTCGCGGACATGCACGCCTTCGTCCAGCAGCAGCTGCAGGACTTTCTGAAGGGTTGCGATGCCGACCATTTTTGGGACCACGTCTTCGATCAGTTTGGGAGCCAGTTTCGTCACATGCTCGACCAGGGCCTGGGTCTCCAAACGACCCAACAACTTGGCGGCATTCACTTGCATCAAGTGTGAAAGGTGGGTGGCCACCACAGTCGAGCAATCAACGACCGTAAACCCGCTCATTTGGGCTTGCTCGCGGTGGCGTTCTTCGATCCACACCGCGGGCAGGCCGAAAGCGGGGTCGATGGTCTTGGTGCCCGGCAGCGCAGGCACCTTGCCGCCCGGGTTGATCGCCATGTACATGCCCGGGAAAGCCTCGCCTTCGCCGACCACGGCGCCACGCAGCGTGACGCGGTACATGCTGGGCTTGAGGTCCAGGTTGTCGCGGATGTGCACCGAAGGCGGCAGGAAGCCGACCTCTTGCGCGAACTTCTTGCGGATTCCCTTGATGCGGGCCAGCAGGTCGCCCTTGCGGTCCTTGTCGACCAGCGCGATCAAGCGGTAGCCCACTTCCAGGCCCAGGGTGTCGACAGGCTGCAGGTCGTCCCAGCTGGCTTCGGCGTTGGCGGCCGGGGCGGCCTGGCTGGTGTCGACCTTGGGCTGGTTGGCTTCGCGCTTGGCACGCTTGGTCAGCCAGTAGGCGTAGTAGCCGATCACACCCGACATCAGCAGGAACACCAGGTGCGGCATGCCCGGCACCAGGCCCAGCATGCCGATGATGCCGGCGGTCAGGCCCAGCGCACGGGGCGAGCTGAAGACCTGGGCGCGGATCTGGGTGCCGATGTCGGTTTCAGAGCCGACACGCGAGACCACCATCGCCGCGGCGACCGAGATCAGCAGGCCGGGGATCTGGGCGACCAGCGCGTCACCGACGGCCAGCAGGATGTAGCTGTTGGCCGCGTCGCTGGCCGACAGACCGTGCTGGGCGACACCGATGATGAAACCGCCGACCACGTTGATCAGCAGGATCAGCATGCCGGCGACCGCGTCGCCGCGGACGAACTTCGACGCACCGTCCATGGAGCCAAAGAAGTCGGCTTCTTCGCCGACTTCGGCGCGGCGCTTCTTGGCTTCGTTCTCGTCGATCAGGCCGGCGTTCAGGTCGGCGTCGATCGCCATCTGCTTGCCGGGCATCGCGTCCAAGGTGAAGCGCGCACCAACTTCAGCGATCCGCTCCGCGCCCTTCGTCACCACGATGAAGTTGATGACGACCAGGATCGCGAAAACGATCAAACCGACGGCGAAGTTGCCGCCGATCAGGAAGTGGCCGAAAGCCTCGATCACCTTGCCGGCGGCGCCCGGGCCGGTGTGGCCCTCGACCAGCACGACGCGGGTCGAAGCCACGTTCAGCGACAGGCGCAACAGCGTGGTGACCAGCAGGATGGTCGGGAACGCCGCGAAGTCCAGCGGCTTGATCATGTTGGCCGCGACCAGCATGACCATCAGCGACATCGCGATGTTGAAGGTGAACAGCAGGTCCAGCGCGAAGGGCGGCAGCGGCAGCACCATCATCGCGAGGATCATCACGATGAACAGCGGCGCCATCAGTGCCTTGACCATGGCGGCGTTCTGGCCGAGCAAGGTTTGCAATTGCTGTTGGAGCGCGTTCATCGGATGGTTTGGAAAGGGGAGTGCGGGCAGTGCATCTGTGAAACGGGATGTTGCCCGGCTGCACAGAAAACTTGAGCCGGAAAAGGGGCGGTTTCCCGGCCGTCATCTGCGCCGACCCGCTGCCGAGAACGGCTTGGCGCTGACGTAGACCGGATCTGCGTCATGCGTCGTCCGTGCCATAGGTCACGGATCACTGTCATGGGGGCGGCCTAGGCTGCGGCGCCTCGTCCACTTCCGATTGACCGCCATGGGACGTCCTCGCCACCTGCCGCCCGCCCGGAAGCCGGGCACCCCCCCAACCGCCGCGAGTTTTTCAAGCGCTCAGGCTCGGCCGCCGTGGCGCTGGCGGCGACCGCACCGCTGCTGCCGCTGGCCGCCAGCGCTGCGGCGAAGTTCGAGTTCCAGCACGGCGTCGCCTCGGGTGACCCGCTGGCCGACAGAGTCATCCTGTGGACCCGGATCACCCCGCTGTCGCACAAGGACCGGGCGCAGGTCGACTACCTGGTCGCCCGGGATCCTGAACTGGCCGATGTGGTGCAGTCCGGCAGCCTGCAGACGGACGCGGCCCGCGATTTCACGGTCAAGGTCGACGTGCAGGGCCTGCAGCCCGGCAGCAGCTACTACTACCGCTTCAGCCACCAGGGCGTGCTGTCGCCTGTCGGCCGCACCCGCACGCTGCCGGTCGGCTCGGTGGACCACCTGCGCTTCGCGGTGGTCAGCTGCTCGAATTTCGCTGCCGGGTATTTCAACGCCTACCGCCGCATCGCCGAGCGGGCCGATCTGGACTTGGTGGTGCACCTGGGCGACTACCTGTACGAGTACGGCAGCGGCCAGTTCGGCGACACCCGGCCCTGCGAGCCGGCGCACGAGGCGCTGACGCTGGCCGACTACCGCCAGCGTCATGCCCAGTACAAGCGCGACCCGGACGCGCAGGAAATGCACCGCCAGCACGCGCTGGTGGCGATCTGGGACGACCATGAAACCTCCAACAACTCTTGGCAAGGCGGGGCCGAGAACCACAGCCCTGGCAGCGAAGGCACCTGGGCCGACCGGGTAAACGGCGCGTTGCAGGCTTACTACGAGTGGATGCCGGTGCGCCAGGTCGACAAGGCCAACCGGCGCCGCAACAACCGCCGCTTTGCGTTTGGCGACCTGGCCGAGTTGACGATGCTGGAAGAGCGGCTGAACGCCCGCAGCGAGCAGTTGCCGGCGCTGATCCCGTCGCCGATCGGCATGGGGTTCGTCCAAGCTGGCGACTACCTGAACCCCGACCGAGGCCTGCTGGGCGTGGCCGAGGAGTCCTGGCTGATCAATGGCCTGCGCAAGACCCCGGCGCGCTGGAAGCTGCTGGGCCAGGGGGTGATGTTTGCCCAGATGAAGGCGGTCGGTGCGCCGAACCTGCTGGGCGGCGGCGTCTTCATGAGCCCCGACCAGTGGGACGGCTACCAGCCGGCGCGTGACCGGCTCTACGCCGCGGTCAAGGGGACCGACGGCGGCGCGCCGATCGACAACCTGGTGGTGCTGACCGGCGACATCCACAGCTCGTGGGCGGCCGACCTGACGCAGGACCCGAACAACCCGGTTCCCGAGTTCGGCGGCTACGACTGCAACACCGGTCGCGGTTCGCTGGCGGTTGAATTCGTCGGCACTTCGGTCACCTCGCCCGGCCTGCCGGACCCGCTGGGCGACCTGGCCATCTACCTGCGCAGCCAGAACCCGCATTTCAAGTACATCGACCTGACCAAGCGCGGCTACATGCTGCTGGACGTGACGCACCAGCGGGTGGTGTGCGAGTGGTGGCACCTGGATACCGTCGATTCGCCCGACGACCGGCAGGTGATGGCTGCGGCATTCGAGGTGCGTGACGGCCAGGCGCGGCTGCAGCCGGCCTCGCGGACCCGCTCGCGGCCCGGGCCGCGGCCAGCGCCGTAGATGCTTGGGACGCGCGCAGCGCCGCCCATTTCAAGTGGCGTGCGCGGATCCGGCTGCCGGTCCGCTGCGCGAGCCCCCCGGAGGGGGCGTGGGGGCTATGTCAATCTGAGTCTGAATCCGACGGGTACTGGTTCTCGTTGGAGATCGCCCTGTCCCTGCTGACCGAGCCGTCGCCGGGATGGGTCCAGCCGGGGAAGCGTTGCCCGTGGGTGCCGCGCACGTCGTTGGCGCGCTGCTGTTCGTCGGCATAGTCGGCGCAGTCACCGCAGGAGAGCTTGCTGACGCCGATGTGGCCGGGGACGTTGGCTCCCAGCAGGGCGGACTCCGCATGGACGACCCCGCTCGCCGGCAGGGTGGTGAAGTCGTACCAGGGCACCACCGCCTGGTCGAACACGGCATGCAGCTGACTTTGCAGCTGTTGCGCGCCGGGCCGCCCGCTGTCGTGGCCCTCATAGGTTTTCCGCAGCTTGGAGAGATCCTTCTCGAGCCGCCGCTCGGCGGTCCGGGGCCGAAGGCCGCTCGTGTCTTCCAGTTGCTGGGCTGCCTGGACGGGAGACACATGGCCCTTCAAGGAGGCCTGCACCCAGGCCAGCCGGTCGGCATTCGCCTGCTGTTGCTGCGGCCCTGAGGTGTTGTGGGCCACCGCAAGAGCGGTTTGCTGGTGAGCCTGAACGAAGCCGACAGCGGTGGCGACCGGGTTCTCGAAGCCATCGCCGTAGTGGTGCGGCATGTGCGAATGCGTCAAGCGTGCCAGGCTGTCCATGCGACGCTGCACGAGGGGGCTGCAGGCTGTATCTTGGGATCGGCTGCCATGATCGTTGGGGGGCAGCGATGTCAGACCACTGGGCAGGCCTGCCGGATGGGCAGCTCTCTGCGCAGGCGCCCGGACAGGCGCGGCCGTTCGCGATGCTTGCGAGCCGTCCTCGAAGCCAGGCAGCGGAGCGCGGCCCCCTCCTGGGATCCCGTTGGCGTTGTTCATGACGAGGGCCTTTCGCATGCAAGTAGTTCGGTCGAAGACGATCATGCGGCGGCGTTGGCCGCTGCCTGTGCGGTCTCACGAAGCTCTTGCGTGAAAGGCGAGGACGGCCGAGGGGCGCATCGGCCCCTCGACGTCACGGGGCTCAGCCCGGCGACTTCTTGCCGCGGTTGAAGGCCGGCGAATGCGGATCGAGCTCGTCCGGGATGCTGACATCAGGCTGGTCGATGCGGGCGTTTGGCGTGCGGCGCAGCGCGTAGACCCAGGCCAGCACCTGCGCGACGGCGGCGAAGAGGTTGGCCGGCACTTCCTGGTCGATCTCGCAGTGGGCGTACAACGCACGCGCCAGCGGCGGGGCCTGCAGCACCGGCACTTTGGACTCGCGGGCGATGTCGCGGATCTTCAGCGCCAGCAGGTCGGTGCCCTTGGCGATCACGCGCGGGGCGCCCATCTTGTTCTCGTCGTACTTCAGCGCGACGGCGTAGTGGGTCGGGTTCATCACCACCAGGTCGGCCTGCGGCACATTGGCCAGCATGCGCTTGCGCACCATCTCGCGCATCCGCGCCTTGATCTTGCCCTTGACCTCGACGTTGCCCTCGGCGTCCTTGTGCTCCTGCTTGACTTCCTCGCGGGTCATCTTCAGCTTTTCGAGCCACAGGTGCTTTTGCAGCGGCACGTCGATCAAAGCCCAGCCGCCCACCACCGCCAGCATCATCCCGAAGCCACCGGCAATCGTCTGGCTCAGCGTCGCAATGCCCTCGGGCAGCGGCATCGCCAGCAACTGGGTCAGGCCCTGCCACTGGGCCTTCAGGTAAAAAACACCGACGGCACCCACGATCGTGGCGAGGATGACCATCTTCACCAGGTC
>Ga0307515_10015870_pt1 | contig 13842 bp, 2 predicted proteins | sample 17_EM_MG_FD_194513 | JGI IMG/M metagenome (GOLD analysis project Ga0307515, IMG submission 194513) | Populus trichocarpa ectomycorrhiza microbial communities from riparian zone in the Pacific Northwest, United States - 17_EM | ecosystem: Host-associated > Plants > Roots > Unclassified | place... | reverse complement strand
ATTAATAAAGGTGCTATTACGGAAAAATGGGTCTATAGTTTATATAGCGTCTTTATTTAAATAAGACATTTTATAGCTAATTTTGCTAGCTTTAGTAGGGTATTAGTTATAGTTTATTAAAAGTTTAAGATAGAGCTTAGTTATAAAGGGACGTAGGTTATTTTAATTTTTATTAAACATTAGGGGGTTAGGAAGCTTTTTAGATTTTATAGTAGGTATTAGGTTCGTTATAGGTATAGGTTAAGCTATTATTATTAGTTTAGGGTTTATATTTAATAGGTTAGGTTTATATATAGTTATTTTAATTTTATTTATAGATGTTGCTATTAGGGTTTCTAATATAAGTGCTTTAAGGTTATAAAGTTCTTTATAGATTGCTCCTATTAATTACTAGTGCTAAGTTTTTAATATCGCTTGCTATTGGGCCAAAGCATCTATAAAGGACTGTTATATTATAGTTAACTATTCCCTAACTAGGGCTATAATACTTATAGTTAACGCGGAGGATTTAAGTTTATTTACCATTTTAATAGTAGTTGTTTTAACGTAACATAGTATAAGGGCACGAAGAGACTTTAGGGAAGATTTAAAGAAATAATATAAATTTTATCTAAATCTAAGGGTATATAGCTCTCGCTAAGAACAAGACGTTACGTAAAGAAGAGAAAGGGAATAATAAGAGAATCGTATAATTAAATAGTTAGGGGCTTAGTAGTCGATGTGTGCGTATATACGCACGCGGTCTTTAATAGACTTTAGTAGAATTTAATTAATCTAGTAGAATTTAGTAGAAGTTAATTAAGCTGGCAGAATTCGGCAGAATTTAGTTAAAGCGTTGGAATTTATCTATTAAGTGTTTCACTAAGACATTTCTACTGTAACTGAGCTAGTCCCGTTACAATTGCCTTATATAATCCACGACAATATATAATACGCTAAGTACTTTAGGTTAACTCTAAGCTTATTACCTTTCTTAAGTTTAAACCTCTATTTTATTAACCTAAATAGTACTAACATTTCTATTAGCATTAAAATACGCTATTTACTTCTCTAATCTTCTATTTTTTCTTCTAAATCTTTTAATATTATAATTACTACTCCTTTAATATAACCTACGAAGGCCGACGGCTTTGAAAACGGCCTATTTACTAAAACGCAAGGAACACCAAAATCTCTACCTTTTGGAATTTGTATATAATTTTAATCCAACACCCAAAACTCTTAATTAAAGTATTATACGATAGAGAAGAAGTAGATTAGTTATTCCCCAGAATTTTACAATAGTTAAATTCAAGGCGCAATTGCTATTTATTTGTTATCGCGGGCCTAGAATACGCAAAATACTCGCCTAAAAAATTGGACCGTTTTTAAAGCCGTCGGCCTTCGTATATATCTCTCTATAATTACTTAGTCTGGGATAACTCGTTTATCTAACTATAGGTAAAAACTCTTTTAATTATTTCTATCTCGCTATCTATACCACCTTTTGTATAATTTTATAAGCCTATATAATCTTTTTATAAGGAAATAGTGTTTTATATATAGTTTTTTAAATCTAGTTAAGATTTCTAAATTCTCTTATTATTCTAGTTCTTATAGCCATTTAGCCCTTAGTATACATACCCTTAGCCTATTAGTAACCTCTTATATAGATACTCTATTCTTTAAATATCTTGTATTTTAAACCCTTAATATCCTTTCTATTCTTACTTTGTAGTAATTCGCTCTTTAAATTCTATTTAGCTTTTTTCTAGCCTATATCTAGTAAGTAGATCTTTAAGATTCTTAAACCTTTAATTATAGTGTTGAATTTTTAACCTATAGGCTAAGCACTATACTCTTCTAATATACTAGACCTTATTCGTTCTTTAAAATCTTAGTTCCCTAAGAGCTTGCGTTTTATACTTATCCGCTTATTAGAATACTAAGCTACTACCTTAGTCTACTTAAACTCTTACTTATCGGCTTGTTAGCTCCTTTTACCTATTTAATAGTTTTGCTCTCTAGCTATTTCTTCTATTCCTATAGACCCTTAGGTTTTTAGCCTTTTACCTTTATTAAGTAGTAAAGTAATACTAGCAACTATTTAAATACTCTTTCTTACGTTTTATAAAACGATAGATACTATATTTAATAGAGTTATAACCCTTATTACCGATCCTTACTCTATAGCTATTTTGGTCTCTATCTCTATTATTACGTCCTTAAGGTTTATATACTCCTAGTAAGCCGCATCTATTGCCTTATTATTACTATATTCCGAATTTATTCTAAATAGGTTTATTAGATCCTTAGGTATGTTATATTTATATATATCTTTCCTATACTAAAGCTTATCTTACTTATTACCCAATTCCTATATACTCTATAGTCCTCTTAACTTAGGTTCTTATAACCGATAGCTTACGCTATACTTAGCGTCTTTGTAAATTTAGTATATGTTATTATAATAAAAGCCAAAGTATTTAATCGAATACTCCTTTATTCCTCTAAGTATACTAATATTTTTTTATACATTTATATCCCAGGTGCTCCTTACTATATTAGTACTCTAACCGTTCCTATAGCCTCTAGTATAATATCCTTATTTTTTTTATAATTTATATAAGCTCCTTTTTTAAACTATTTATTCTACTATAGAGTCTACCTAAACGTCTTCTACTACTAATATCCCTAGTTTAGCCTCTATTCCTTAGTCCTATAATTACTTAATCCTTAACCTTTAGGTTTCTATAGGTTTCTATTTCCTTTTTTAAATTTTTTAGTACTACTTAAGTCTATTAGCTCTACGCCGTACTATAGTTTAAATACCTATTACTATATCTCCTTCGCGTACGCTGGTCTCTATTATTCTTTATTCTATAGCCGGTTATCTATCTTAATAGCTTACTTAATTAATTCTCTTATATCGCTTAGATCGTCTATTAGTATTATTTATATTCTAAACTTTAGCCTTTAATCCTTATTAGTATTATACTATTAACGCCCCTTAATTTATTTAGTCTATACCGCAAATGTCTAAAACTGCGTTATATACTCTATTGCTAATCCCTTTTATATAAGTTAATATGTCTTTCCTTTAGCCGTAGCTATTAATTCTAAGTCTCTGTATATTTATATAAGCTTACTAACTAATCTTTCCTAGCTTGAGAATATATACCGCGCCTTTAAATTAGTAGTTACTAATTTATTAACTTATATCTTTGTAAAATAGAGGTTAAACCACTCTAATACCTTTCCTGTTAGAAACAACCCTATATAGGCTACTTAGTTAATTAGTTTCGCTAACTTGCGTCCTTTATAACGAATCTTAAGTTATATTTATGTAAGGAATCCTTTTAGCTTATATTTTCCTCCTATAAACCTTTTATTTAATAGCATCTTAATATCTTCTTTTTTAAAATCCGCGAGCTATTTAATAACGGCTAGTTAATTATTATCTACCTATTCTATAAAACTCTTAAGTTATACTATTATAACTATCTATAAGCTGGTATTCTATATACTAGTATCTCCTCCTAACCTTAAGGAAGTTACTACTATTGATAGTATTATAACCGGTTAAGTCTGCGCTTTAAATAGTACATTATTAACTTGTTATTATAACTAGTATAACAAAGCCTTATAGGAAATACTACAGTAGACTTATTAATGGGCTAGGTATATAGATAACAATAGTTAATAAGCTTGACGGTAAAGTAAGTACCTAATAGATTAGCTCTAGTTATATTCTAAGATTTACTATAAAGAGAGAACTATCTAGGTAGGGACTGTAGTCCTTTAAATATATAACCTAACTATAAGGGATCTTTTATCCCTTACTTGGGCTTATAACCCTTCCCTACTTATTAGTTTATCTCTCTCTATATATAGATATTACTATACTTTTTACTATATCGTCCTCTTCTATCAACTCTTCTATAACTTATACTTAGCTTATTTACTCCTTACCGTATACCTAAGCAATATACCTTATACTACCTCCTAAGAAATATACTAAGTATGTCAGTACGTTAGTATATTGGTATGCTGCGTATTTCTATATTTCCTCGTTCCTATACTCTAAGTTATATCTCTTTAATTTATTATATAACTTGGCTACCCCTTATCCTATAGTTTAACCAGTTTTACCGCCTCTCGCACTATCGCTACTAACTCGTTTATATCTTCCCTAACTAGTTGTACTACTGCTAATATAAGGTTCGTAATAGGCTTAATACTCCTAGCGCCGTTATAGGTAGTATCTTAGGTAGTATCTTATTATTCTGTTTACTATAACTATAATAGTAAATATATAATAAAGCCTTGTAGGAAATACTACGGTGGACATATTAATAGGCTAGGTATATAAATAGAAGTAAAATAATAAGCTTTAACTAGTAGAGTATATATCTAATAGATTAACTCTAATTATATTCTAAGATTTACTATAAAGAGAGAACTATCTAAGTAAGGACTATAGTCCTTTAAATATATAACCGTACTCCTAAGAAATCCCTTTATATATAATATAGGTAAGGTATATAAAGTATATAAAGTATATAAGTAGAGCTCGTAGATCTTATATATAACAGCATTATTACGTGTTACCTAGATAGGGGGCTAAGTTAGGGGTTCGGCTAAGGACTTGGCGCTATATATATAAATATATCCTTTTTTCTACCTTCTTCTGCTCCTTAGCTTAAAATTTAAGTTAATAGACTACTAATTATATAGGCTTGCACTCGTTATATTATAGTACTAGTGTTACGGAAGTGGGCATAAGCTAGAATACAATGTACTAAACAGGGTAGTAATTAAAGAAGGCTACGTACGCGTAACTATACGTAGTTAATACAAAGACATTTAGATAAAGAAGAAGAGTCTTTATATGCTAGGTATGGGTATAAATAGGGGTTATAGGGGAACGTGCGTAGGTGTCTTAGGACGAATATAAGTATAGGTTAAGAACGTTAAAACGCGTAAAGACGTGAGAACGTGTAAGTCCCGTAATAGTACCCCCCCCTTACTTCCGAGCTCTTGCGAGGCGTATTATATTATATATATAGAAAAAAAAACCCCTAATTAAGGGAAAAAAAATTCGTTAGCCCTTCTCTGCCTTTCTACGTCCTCCGCTATATAGGTTCCTCTAGTTTAGTCCTTCTATATTTAATTATTAGGCTACTAACTTATTAGGCCTAAAGCATAGCCTAGCTTCTATTACTAGCTATACTCCTATCCTCGCTACTTAAAGACGTATTACTAAAGCTTATATAGTCCCTTTTTTACTTCTAGTAGCTCTACGGTCTTCCTTTATATATCTATATATAGTCCCTCCTTACTAGGTCTTATCTCGAGGCTAGTAGGGCCCCCCCTCTATAGGGGGTATATCGTGTAGCGTATATAGGGGTAGGTAGGTAAGAAAAATAGATATTGGATTATAGTGCGGTATAGTATAGTATTTATAATAAGGTATCTTCTTAGCAGGTTCTTATTAACGCGGTGTAGTATTTATATTATAGGCAGGTTCTTATTAGTGGTAATATAGTGCTAGAGTAGGTTCCGTAGGCATATCGGCATAGGATCTTATTAGATTTGGGTAGCAGTATAGTGCTAGCAACGTGTTCGGGTTCCGTAGGCGAATTGGCATAGAGCTTATTAATTTATACGGTAGTAGTATGGTGCTAGTAACAGATTATCTCGTAGGTATATCGGCACAAGGCTTGTCGGTTTATTCGGTAGCAGTATAATGCTAGCGACGGGGTCGTCTCGTATGCATATTGGCATAAGGCTTGTCGGTTCGGGCAGTAGTACGATACAAGCGATAGGGTCGTAGGCGTATTGGCACGATGGGTTATTGGGGTCGTTTTGTAGGCGTATCGGCGCGAGGTCTTATTGGTTTATGCGGTAGCAGTACAATGCTAGCGACGTGTTCGTGTATCTAGGGAGCGAAGCTCTACCTAGCCGTGTTTTGGTTGTAGGCTTATTGGCACAATAGGTTATTGGGGTCGTTTCGCAGGCATATTGGCGCGAGGTCTTATTGGTATATAGGGTAGTACGTGCAGGTTGGTAGGACAGTAGTAAGATACTAGCTTCTGTGTTCGTGTTCGTGTTTATATAGCAGTAGGATGCCAGCCAGGTCAAACCAAAGGGCAGTAACGTGCCTATTTGTAATTAGTAGTAGTAGAATACAAGCCATCGAGGTCGCAGGCGTATTGGCGCGATATCTTGTCGGCAGGTCATAATTCCACAGGCGTATCAGCGTGGTGTCTTATCATCAGGTCCGTATGCAAATCGGCGCAAAGACTTATCGTACTAGTTTAGAACCCTAGCGTCCTAGTCTACCCGTAGCTAGCAGCTCCTATATCTACCCCGTAGGCATAGAAAGGTATACTCCGCGACTAGTAGCCTATAGGCCCGCTAGGTATAGAAAAGGGATCCAAATATAGTGTTACGGAAGTAGGCATAAGCTGGAATATAATATACTAAACGGGGTAGTAATTAAAGAAGGCTACGTACGCGTAACTATGCGTGGTTAATATAAAGACATTTAGATAAAGAAGAAGAGTCTTCGCGTACTAAGTACGGGTATAAATAGGGGTTGTAGGGAAACGTGCGTAGGTGTTTTGGAACAAACGTGAGCACGGGTTAAGAACGTCAAAACGCGCAGAGACGTAAGAACGTGTAAGTCCCGTGACAACTAGAGTCTTAATTAATTAAGTCGGCGTAATATTATAGAGCTTATAGAGTTTATTATATAACCTTGCCTACTACTCGTTATATAGTTCTACTAGCTTTATTATAGCCTATACTACATCCCGTAGCCCATCTAGTTCACTAATAAGTATCCGTAACACTTCTAGTATAAGGTTTATAATAGTACTCTTTAGTTATATCGCGTTCTATTAATAAGTCAACCCTTTTATATTTTCGTATTAAAGGCCTATAGATGGTAATAGAGATAGCAATTTTAAATATAGGGGTTATATAAAGCTAGTAGGGGTTTTATATTTAGGTACTAAGGAATTTACTATCTCGGTTGCCGTCTAAGTCGCTTACTAAGATAAGTTCAGGGGGTAGCCGAGTTTAAGGGGTCCGAGCTTATATGCGAGATCGAGGGGGGGTGTGGCGGTGCTTGACAGGTGATCAGAACAAGGCACCAGCAGAACATATCAGCTTTCGAGACCCTGACCAATTTCCTCCACACAAGTTTTGAGCTATTGCATCCCTGCCCTTCGGAATCTGTCTTTCGTCGCTCGTTTGCTGCTCAACGCCCTACCCGGCTTCTTTTTCCACCCACGGCTCAATTTACCAGCCACCTTTTGAGGCTGACATCTTCGGGATACACATCACTCGGTCTCCGTAATCATGATGTTTTTCGCAGCACTATCTTTATTATCACGACTGCCCTCGGAGTGGAATCTTGCCCTCTGGTCTTTCGCTGTAGCTTTTGTTGCTTCGTTTCCATTCTTTGTGCGGTATTTTAAGATGCGGGCAGCCCACGAAACCGCCCCATTTCCATTCCTTGAACTACCGGCAGAACTCCGAGAGCTAGTCTACGATCACTTAATTCAAGACCCATCATATCCTCCATCTGGATCACCACCTAGAGTGCTTTCGTCGTTTGGGTGGCTCCTACCCCATCGCCAAGCGCCCTCCAACAGCAACTGGATTATGCTTGTAAACCGACAAGTTTACAGTGAATACATGGACATACTTTGCAAGAAATCAACCTTTACTCTTACTGTGGACCAGATAAACCAAAAAGAAAAAGATCTTTGGCCAATCAGACAGGAGACTCTTCGGAGCATTCGACAATGTGACCTCCGGATCATCACCACTTCGAGCATGCTAGGAGCCGTTAACCCGCACTTGATGCCCCGTAATTGGCCTATTCGAGACAAAATCTGCGAGAGTTTGCAGGGCATGGAGAAAATAGAGGGTCTCAACTTGCATGTTCGCGCCATAGGCGATCCCCTTTGGAATCCGCTGTGGATATGGTATCACGCTTCACAAGCCTTCAAGGACGCGGGTAAGCTTCAGTTTCGGAGCATTACTTTCAGCTTAGATTCCTGGTCTCCAGGGGAGAACCATCTTGCGAGAAACAAGGATGGATGCTGGGAGTGGAGGTGCTCTACGGATCATTTCGTTGCCATCGACCCTGGTCAGTGGCAGGCGACAAATATTCGAGAGTTTTGTAGCATGCTTTACGGTGAATGTCAAGCATGTAAAGGACCGGAGTAAATATGCGACTGATTTGCGGAGGAGCGTGTGAAATTTTTGTTAGAATCTACATCAAGAAAGCGGCTATGATCCGGATGGTCTGGATTGTTTCTTTCTTCGCGTGGGAGGAAATAATTATAGCATTATGAACGGTTTTGGGATGGTTCTAGTTGAGAGTATGATACGAAGCATGTATTTACAATTAGATTGAAAACCTTAGCTTCGACACTAGAAAGAGGGCAGATTCAGGGTCTGTGATGGAGTGATAGTAGTGTTGTGATAGCTGGTTAGATCTATCCCTGAGCGTCTCCGGGCAGAACCATTTACCGAAGTTTTACAACCGCGCTAAACCGCATCAAGAAATCCTTCGTTAGAAGGTCTAGTACGGATATCGCTAACAAAAGTTCTTGCACCTGCCTAATTAGGAAATTAAGCAACTGTGCACGCGCAATCACGGGTGCGCAGCTATCAGCCTACCCTACGTAAATTTAGACACGATCCCGCTACAAATGCGTAATTTTTAGCGCTACTGCGTAAGCTGCAATACCGGCTACGTAAATTATAGCACTAATAATTTATATTAAATTTTAAGTTATAATAACTACTTTAATACTATTAATTATATAATAATTTTAATTTAGAATTTATATAAAAATATAAAAATGTAAAAATGTAAAAATATAAAAATATTAACATACTAAGAGAGTTAGTAAATTAATTTCCTAATTAGGAAGGTGCAGGAACTTTTGTTAGCAATATCTATATACCGTTCGGACCTTTTATATTGCCGCGCGTATATTTTAGGTCGATATACGTTCTTTATACCAAATTATCAAGATATTTATAACCTTTATAGTTATTTCTAGTAAATAGAAGTACTAAAAAAAACCTAGTAAAGAACACCCTTTTACCAGATTTTAGGTGGGTATTTTGCTATTGTACTTGAAGCGTTTATAAGAAAAGCTTTGCAGCCATACAAGGCTCTACACGAAGCCCTACGTAGGAAGGCCTCTATAATTACAATTACAAAACTCTACAAAGCCTTCCTACGTAGAGCTTTCCTGCGCAAAGCTTTCCTACGCAGAGCTTCCTGCAAAGCTTCGTGCAGAGCTTCGTGCAGAGATTTATGCAGAGCTTCGTGTAGGGTTTTAAATGGCAGTAAGGTTTAGGTTTAAATAGAGCAATAACCACTAGACTGATTAAAATAATTTTTGCAGTATTAGATTCGCCATAATAAGATCTTAAACTTAATGTCGGCCAATTATTAATAAAGGCGTTGGGTGGTAGTTAATTAAAAGATGAAAATTTTAGTATAAAGTTGACCAAGAAGCGAGCCACCCTACGTAGCGAGTATATATTCCAAGTAGGCTAAATTAAAGCTTTTTATTACTATTTCGATCGTAATATCGCTTAAATTAATTTATCTACGTTTTGGTGGTAATATAGACCCACGCGCCGACCAACTATATAGGCGGCTACTACATTCCTACGACGTCCCTTTCTCGATTAACGACCCGCTAATCCACTCATTTATAGGCTGCGGATTGCACCTAAATATATAAGAGAGGTGGGCCTAATTCTAATTATATTCACTAGGGCTTAGAATAGCTCTGCTTAATATAGCAATATTAAGCTCTAGTAGAGTTATTCCTTTCTTATACTCCCTTTAAGTTAACTTTTATATAGAGGCCTCCTGCTTTTATAGATCTTTAGATTTTAATTAATTAATATCTTCCTAACTAAGGACTCTACCCTTATTAAGAAGTTACCTACCTAACTTCTTATTAATATAAAAGCTTTAATATTTCTTATTTTCTTCCCTTTAAATATAGGAGTTAGTTATAAAGCCTATTAAAGCTTTAAATAGCTTTCTAAGACGTTATTAGGTTAGAGTCTTAAGTAGGCTATTAAGTCGCGCGGTTGTTAATTAATTAATTTAATTTAATTTCCCTTATAGTTCTTAGCGTCTTTAGAGTATATAAGGTAGTAAATATATTTAATTCCTCTATATCCTAGCCTTTAGAAGGCTCTATATAGGTAAAAGTCTTTAAAATAGTAGTAAGATTATAAAGTAGAAGGCCTATCGCTTTTTAGGCCCTATAGATTATATTATAGGTAAATACCTATATATACGCCTTTAGGTAGAGTTTTAAAAAATATTCCTTATTAATACCTAAGTGGCTATATTAACAGAAGTTTTTTGCTTATTTCCTATAGTAGTAAAAAAAGGTAGCCTAAAATACCCTATATTTAGTATAGTAAAATCTCCTTAATACGATATAGGGTATATAACGATACCCTTTATATAATAATCTATACCCCTTAATCAAGCCTTTTTTGGTGTAATATTACAATAATCTGACTTTTGCCGATATTGTTAAGCATCTACTACTAATATCGGTATAAGCAGATTTTGATTCGTCGGATTTGACCTTTGCTTACCGTAAGTTTAGCCATTAAATATATTATATAACGATTAAAATCTATTAAAATTACCCTCAGATCTTACTCTCTATACTTAATTCTATCTTATTTGCTATAGTAAAACATTAAAATTCTACGAGGTAGCGCTGTTATGGCTTTACTAATTATAAGCGCTAGAAAATACGCGCCCACTACTAAAAATACCCTAGTCTACTATAATTAGAGGTTGCTTACTAGGTAAGCAACTTCCTCTATTATAATATTAATTAAGCTAAATTATAATGTAGGCAAAGCACGTAAGAGTAAAAGAGAGCTGCCGAACATCCTCTTTTAGAGGAGGCTCTCTTTAAGTGGCACTAACGCCTATAGAACTCTCGCATTCCTATTACTGGTAACCTTATATATGCTACAGCCACTTAATTATAGCAATAAATACCTGTATTGGCGATAATAACTAAGCTAAAGTGGTCGCTTAGCTGGTTGGAAGGCTTTAAATCTCACAACGGTATTTGTAAGAGAAAGCAGTACGGTAAAGCTGCCTTAGCCAATATGGATAGAGCAGAAGATCGCATACTAGAGCTTTAAGTAATCGTTAAGCCTTATCCACTAAAGGATATTTACAATATAGATAAGACAGGGCTATTTTGGAAAGCTATACTAGATACTACATTGGCTACTAAGGCTCTATTAGGAACGAAAAAGTAGAAGGTATAAATCTCTCTAGGCAATTGCTCTAATACAGATGGCTTAGATAAGCTTCTTCTCCTTATAATTGGCTTATTACTAAAGCTATATTGCTTCCCGCGTAATTGTATTAATATAACCTTAATAAATATTATATAGAGGTATAATAAGAAGGCCTAGATAACAACGGTAATTATGCTTAAGTAGCTTACCTAGTTTAATAAAAGGATATATAGCAGAAAGATATTGCTTTTAATTAACGGCTTTAGCGCCCATAAAGCAGCTGTTTAAATACTTATTAAGAACGGCTCTCTTAAGAATACGCGTGTAGAGTTCCTTCCTCCTAATTGCACCTTAGTATATTAGCCTCTTAATTAAGGGATAATTATAAACTTTAAGCTACTCTACTGGCGATACTGGCTGCAATTTATAGTAGAGGTCTTGCTTTAAGATAAGAATCTAATTAAGTAGATGTACGTCTTATGGGCAATTTAATAGTTAGTTAAAGCTTAGAAGGAAGTTACACTATAAACAATTAAAAATTGCTTTATTAAATCTACGTTATTTAGCTCTTATATAGGCCCACGGCCTTACCCTTAAAACTATCTAGATCCTCCTATAGTTAATAAGATATAGTAAATGGCAGAACAGCTACTTATAGCAGGAAGGATTCACGCCGTAATAAATATTTGGGAATTTATTAAGCTACTAGGTGAGGAAGTAGAAGATTTGTCTAAGGATCTTATTAAGTATATAATAGAGCTCTACGTAAGGCCTAATTACGATACGGAGACGGATAAGAAAGCTGTTAAGTAACCTTAAATTAAACTTAATAAGGCGCTTATGGCCTTATAAAAGCTTTATTTTTATAAGGAGTAGCAAAGCAATTCTAATAGAGACGTAATTACGACTCTATTAAGGCATGAGCGTTAAATTTAAGGCCGACGACCTTAAAACACTAAGCAGCAATCGATCGCGACGTATTTTAGTGTAGCCGATCGCTTAATTATGAGTTTACGCACGTAGATACATAATATCATTACCTAATTTTGATCTTAGGTGCATTTTATATACAAGTATGCAATATAACGATACCCTTAGTATTACGATACGCTCGGTCGAATAAACCATATCGTACTAAAGAGATTTTACTGTAGTTAAAGCTTATAAGTTAAATAAGGTAATAGGGCTACTAGGACGATATTATATGCAAGTATATTCTATACATGGTTATAAAAGGTACTCCTTTTACCAAGCTAACTAGAGGCTCTAGATTTAATTAAGTCTTAGTAAAATTAAGCTATAGATTTAATTAATTAATTATAACCTAATATTATGGTAATAAAGCTTAAATTTAATATATAATTTAACTCTATCGTAGCTTAATTTAATCTAGGTGCTTTTATTAGCAAGGGCTATACGTATAGAGGTGTATATTGCATAAAGGACAGCCCAATTTAGTCTTTAGAGGACAACGTCGTCTTACCCACTCCTTACTATCACGAGATTTCTACGTAGTGTTCACTAAAAGCCCTATAAGAGGTTTCCTAACCCCCAGCTTAATTATAGTCTTTCTACCTATAGTAACGCAAGCTATATAGCTTCGCTGCTTATTATATAGCCAAATAGGCCTATACCTATACTCCTCTATAGGTGCCTTATAAATATCCGCATTTTTTATTATATTTACTAGGCCAAGTAGTTTTATAAGGCATTCGCTATAGTTAAATAATATATTAGCAAGCTCTTTATAAAAGGCTTTATAGGCGCTATAGATGGGCTAATAGTTAGTAACTAATTTAGTAGAGAGTTTATAGCAATTAATAATGGTTGTATTAAGTAAAAAGTAGTAGAGAGACTTCTAGGACTTTAAGTGCGTCCTCTGCGTATTATAATATAACCTTAGTTAATTAGCTTAATTAACGCCGCCTATAAAGTGGTTATATATATTAGTAAACTATAGTATTAAGAGCTCCTTTATAGCCTTATCTCTAAAGATTTTCTATATTTATTAGGTATTAGAAGCGGTCTCTATAGGGCTTTATTAAGTTTATTAAACCTTAACTCTATCTAGTAATATATAACGTCAGTACCTATAGAGCCTCGTTTTTAGTAAACTTACCTAAATTAACTATATATATAAAAAGTATTATATCGGCGTCCTTCTAAGCAAACTCTATAACAGAGCAGTCTTCTAAAAGCCTCCTATATAACTTCCCCCATTTAATCTGGCTTAAATGCACTAGTTTAAGGTCTGCGAGCGACCGATTAACCTGCTTAGGGAGGTCCTTTCTTAAACGCGCTGGCTCCACGCATTTAGCGTCCCAGTCCTCCACTACCTTACGCCTTGTTTTAGTCGTTTATACTTATCAGGAAATTTTTTTTTAGGCTCGTTGTTGCAAACGAAAATCGGGGTCTGCAAAACCTGCGTAAGTCGCAATTTTAGCAATTTGCGGCGATTTGCAGCAATTTGCTACAAACACATAGGCTACCTATGCACGCGCCTGCCCTATCTATATATTCGTAGCAAAT
>Ga0307515_10015869_pt1 | contig 13843 bp, 2 predicted proteins | sample 17_EM_MG_FD_194513 | JGI IMG/M metagenome (GOLD analysis project Ga0307515, IMG submission 194513) | Populus trichocarpa ectomycorrhiza microbial communities from riparian zone in the Pacific Northwest, United States - 17_EM | ecosystem: Host-associated > Plants > Roots > Unclassified | place... | reverse complement strand
GCCGCGGTGGCGGTGAGCAGCACGTGCTGCATGGCCATCCCGGCCCGGACCTCGGCGTCCGGCCCGCGGTCACGGGTGAGGACGGCCGCCAGCGTCGGGTCCTGCTCGAATTCGCGCGGCGGGAGCCCGGGGTTGGCGTGCGAGGCACGCAGCGACACCGCCCTGCTGCCGTACGGGGGCGGTCCGGTCGCGATCGTCGGCACGCCGTCCGGGGCCGCGGCGCCGTGACGCTTCCAGGACGCGGTCTCGGTCCGGAACGCGAGATCGTTCTCCTGCAACGCCTCGGCGCGGCGCACGAGCGCCGTCACCGTCGAGTAGCGCCCGGACGCGTCGAGGTACTCGACCTGCCCGCCTTCCTGGAGCGCGGCGGACTTGAGCGCGACGCGGGTGGCGGGCGGCACCAGCCGGGCCTCGAACGGCCTGCGGTTGGTGTGCCGCCGGAACACGGCCTCGGCGAGATCACGGTCGGTCCGCGTGACCTTCCGGTTGCCGTCGAGCCGGAGCACGGCGAGCAGATCGGGTTCGCCCGGCTCCGGGATCGTCCGCACGACTGTCGCGAGACCGGCCGACCGCAGGCTGACGACCGCGTTGAACACGGCCGCGCCACAGGACAACCGTGCTTCCCGGGCGAGCGGATCGGCCACCCCGAGCACGCGCTCGCGGTCCAGCCACACCTCGATCGTCTCGCCGTCGAGGACGAACCGCCAGGGCTGGGTGTTGTGCGGAGACGGTGCGCGGACGGCCGAAGCGAGGGCCTGCTCGAACATCGTCAGGTGCGGTCGGCTCATCGCGCGCTCCCGACATCAGGGATCGATACCACCCCAGCGTCGCCGACTACGGCCGCCCCGCGCGCCGGCCGTTCGTCACCAATGGCCGGGACCTAAGGCCTCCACCAACGGCACCGGATTCGTGGACAACCCGGGGCTGCCAATTGCACGGCGAAGTCCCGGCAGGACAGACCGGTGTCGTGGTGAGCCTGACCTGGACCGAGATCCTCCGAGTCATGGACGACCGCGTCCGGGATCCGCCCCGGCGCAGGTCGCCTGGACGCGCGCGAGGCGGGGCTCCACTGTGGACACTCAGCACCAGGCCTGATCACGGTGCGAGACGTACCGGTCACGCTGCGAACGGTGACCTATGGCCGTTTTGCCCTGCTGCCAAGGGAATCACCGCTAACATGCGGCGGTGGACAGCGAGCCGGAAACGAGACTGCTGGGCGAGTTGCGGCGAGTCGCCGGTCTCACGCAGGAGGAGCTGGCGGAACGCACCGGGCTGACGGTGCGGGGCATCAGCAACATCGAACGGGGCCGGGTCGCGCGGCCCCGGCGGAGCTCGCTGGAAGCGATCGCCCGGGGGCTGGGTCTCGGGGACGACCAGGTTCTCCGGTTCGTACGGCACTACTTCCCCGATGATGAGGCGACGTCCCGGCAGCCGGGCCCGGCCGTGGTCACCGTGCCGGCCCAGCTGCCGGCCGGCAGCACGGCCTTCACCGGCCGGCACGACGAGATCGCCACGGTGAACGCCTTGGCCGGACGCCGCGACCAGGGCGTCGTGGTCGCGGTGCTCGAAGGCATGGCCGGGGTCGGCAAGACGTCCCTGGCGGTCCACTGGGCGCAGTCGGTCCGGACGGACTTCCCCGACGGCCAGTTGTTCGCGAACCTGCGGGGTTACGGCCCGGGCGCGCCGGCCGAGCCGGGCGACGTGCTGCACTCGTTCCTGCGGGCGTTCGGTGTTCCCGCGACGGACGTCCCGGCGGATCTCGACGGGCGATCCGCGCTGCTGCGCAGTGTCCTGGCCACCCGTTCGGTGCTCGTCCTGCTGGACAACGCGCGCTCCGCGGACCAGGTCCGGCCGCTGCTGCCCGGTCATGCCGGCAGCGTCGTCGTCGTGACCAGCCGCGCGATGCTGCACGGCCTGGCCGTCAGCGACGACGCCCACCGGGTGCCCGTGCCGCTGCTCGACGAGCAGGAGTCCCGGTCCCTGCTCGGCCGGCTGGTGGGACCCGGCCGGCTGCTCGCCGACCGGGCCGCGCTCGCCGATGTCGTGGCCGGCTGCAGCGGGCTGCCGCTCGCCCTGCGGATCGTCGGGGAACGCCTGGCGCACAACCGGGGGCTGACGGAGGTGGCGTCGGCGATGCGCTCGACGGGCGACCGGCTCGACGCGCTGACGACGGAGGAAGCGAGAACGTCCCTGCCCGCGGTCCTGTCCTGGTCCTACCAGGCACTGCCCGAAGACGCGGCGGCCGCGTTATTGGACACCGGGGCCCCGGAGACTCGCCGGCTCCTCCAGTCGCTCGTGGACGGGCACCTGCTCGAGCACCGGGCGGACGGCCGGTACGAGTTCCACGACCTGGTCCGCGACTACGCGCGGAGCCTGGCCGACGGCGACCAGTCCGCGGCGCTTCGCCGCCTCGCCGAGCACTACCTGGCCGGAGCGGTCACCGCGGCGGACGCGATCGCGGCGCGCGATCCGAACCGTCGTCCGCTGCTCACGCCGGTCACCGCGGCCGGCTTTTCGTTCGCCGGAGCCGAGGAAGCCGCGGCCTGGCTGGCCGGAGAACTGCCCACCCTGCTCGCGGTCGCGGACCAGTCGGCGAGCGCGGGGGGCACGACCTACGCCCGCGACCTGTCCACGGTGCTGTGGCAGGCGTTGCGGGTGCACGGCCACTACAGCGCCCTGCGCACGCTGCACGGCCACGCGCTCGCGGAGGCCCGCCTCGCCGAGGATGCCATCGGGGAACAGCAGGCCCTGGTCGACGTGTCGGCGATCTGCGCCCGGCTCGGCCGGTACGACGAAGCGGTCGAACACCTGACAGCCTGCCTCGATGTCGACGGAAGCCGCGTCACCACTGCTCGTGCGCTGACCACGTTGGGCACCGTGTACGCGCAACTGGGCCGCAACGATGAGGCGGCGCAGCACCTCGGCCGGGCCGTCGCCCTCGCCAGGGAGGTGGGCGACACCCTCAACGAGGGACGCGCGTACGGCAACCTGGGTCTGGTCCACGAACACCTGAGTGAGCTGGAGGACGCGCTCCGCTGCTACCACCGGCAGCTCGACATCGCCGAGAGCATCGGCGACCGCGCGAGCGAGGCGATCTCGTTGCACAACCTGGGGGATGTGTACCGCGCTTTGGGCCGCTACCAGGAGGCTCGCACCCACCTCGACCGGTCCCTGCAGGTCAGCAGGGCGGCCGGGCACCGGGAGGCCGAGGGCTACGCGCTGGTCTACCTGGGGCTCGTCCACCTGCACCTGGGTGACCCGGCGAAGGGCCGGCAGTACCAGCACGCGGCGCTCGACATCGCCGCGGCGACCGGGATGCGGCCACTCGAGATCCTGGGCCACAACGGCCTCGGGGACAACGACCGGGAGACCGGTGACCGGGCGGCGGCGCTGGAGCACTACCTCCGGGCCCGTGATGTGGCCCAGCAGACCCACGAACAGTACGAGGAAGCCCGCGCACTGGACGGGATCGCCGCGACCTACGAGGACGCGGGCGAGATCGACAAGGGCAAGCCCTACCGCGGGCGCGCGCGCTCGCTGTACGAAGCCATGGGCATCAGCGCGGACGACGCCCGCGCCGGGTAGCGCTGTGACCGCGAAGGTTCACCGGGTCGGGGCCGCGCCCTTCACGCCTCACTCACCCGGCCAACGTATCCGGTCACCGCACTGACGCCGACCGGAACTTTCGCGCCGGAAGTTCCGGTGCTTAGTTCATGGACCGTGCCGGTCCGCCCCCAGTTCAATCGGCCCGAGGTCCGATCGGACCTACTGGGGCAAAAGGAGTTCGGCGGGTTGCGGGCAGATCTGGGCGTTGTCGACCGGGTACACCAGGCTTTCGAGGAGCAGGCGAGCAGGACACCGCACCGCTGCGCGATCGTCGTCGGCGATCGGCGGACGACCTATGCCGAGCTGGACCAGGCCGCCAACGCGGTGGCGAACGCGCTCCTCGATCGGGGGATCGCACGCGGCGACCTGGTGGGCGTGCGGCTGCGCCGCGGGCCGTGGCTCGTGCCGGTGCTGCTCGGCGTGCTGAAGGCGGGCTGCGCGTACGTGCCGCTCGACCCGGCCGCTCCGGCCGCGTCGGTCGCCTCGATCATCGAGGACGCGGGCTTGCCGCTGGTGATCGCCGACGAGCCGGGCGCGAAGGTCCTGGCCGTCGCGGACATCGACGGCACGCGGACGGCGTCCCCCGGCGTCGCCGGTGCGGGCACGGATCTCGCCTACGTGATCTACACGTCCGGCTCCACCGGCCGGCCCAAGGGCGTCGAGGTGGAACACCGCAACGTGCTCGCGTTGCTGCGCTGGGCGGCCGCGACCTACTCCGACGACGAACTGCGCGGGGTGCTCGGCGCCGCCTCCGTCTGCTTCGACGCCTCGGTCGCGGAGCTCTTCCCGCCGCTGGTGACCGGCGGCAGCATCGTCCTCGCGGACAACCTGCTGGCACTGCCCGGTCTGGCCGCCCGTGCCGAAGTCACGTTCGTGCAGGGTGTTCCGTCCGTGCTCGCGGTGCTGGTCAAGACCCCGCTGCCGGCCTCGGTGCGGACCGTCGCGATCGCGGGCGAGGCCCTGACCCGCTCGCTGGTCGACCGCATCTACGGCAACGACGGCGTGGGCCGCGTCGTCAACTGCTACGGCCCGACCGAGGCCACGGTGAACTGCTCGTGCCACGAGGTCGGCCGGGCCGAGCCCGGCGACCCGCCGATCGGCACCCCGTTGCCCGGCGCGGGCTTCTCCGTGCGCGACGACCGCGGCCGGCTGCTCGCCGACGGCGAGACCGGTGAGCTGTGGGTCAGCGGCACCCTGGTGACCAGGGGGTATCTCGGGCAGCCGGAGCTGACCGCGAGCAAGTACGTGGTCGACTCCCGCGGCGTCCGGCACTACCGGACCGGCGACCTGGTCCGGCGCCGGGACGGCGTCTACCACTTCGCCGGCCGGGTGGACGACCAGGTCAAGGTGCGCGGGTTCCGCGTCGAGCCCGGCCAGGTGCAGGCCGCCCTGCTCGCCCACCCGGGAGTCGGCAACGCGGTCGTGCTCGCGCCGGCCGACGAGTCCGGGGAGCGCAGGCTCGTCGGGTTCGCCGAGCCGGCGGCCGGCCGCCTGACCGAACCGGAGCTGCTCGGCTGGCTGCGGGCGCGGCTGCCGGGGCACCTGGTGCCGTCCCGGATCGCGGTGCTCGACGCGATCCCGCTGGGGACGACCGGGAAGGCGGACCGGGCCGCGCTGGCGGCCCGGGTGTTCGACCGCGACGGGTCCACCGGGTACGTCGCCCCGCGCACGGACACCGAACGCCTCGTCGCCGACGTCGTCGCGGCGGCGTTCGGCTTGCCGGAGATCGGCGTGCACGATCGGTTCACCGACTCCGGCGGGCACTCGCTCGCCGCGGCGCGGGCGGCCGCCCAGCTGCGCGAGACGGCCCGTCGCGCGGTCACGCTGGAAGAGTTCCTGGCCGACGGCACGGTGGCGGCCGTCGCGCGGCGGCTGGACTCGGCCGCGGTCGTCGAACGGGCCGCGGAGCCGGTGCCCACCCTGGGGCGCGCCACGTATCCCCTGACCAACACCCAACGCGACCTGTGGACCCTCGCCCAGCTCGGTTCGACGGGCACCGCCACGACGGCCGCGTGGCGGTTGCGGTGCCACGGCACGATTTCCCCGGCCGCGCTGCAGGCCGCCGCGGACGCGCTGGTGGTCCGCCACCACGCGCTGCGGAGCACGGTCCGGGAGCACGACGGCGAACCGGTGCTGGTCGTGGCGCCCCCGGCACCGGTGCCGATCGACGTTCACGACCTGCGCGGGCCGGGGCGGCACCGGGCCGTCGACTTGGCCACCGCCGCGGCGCGGCACGCGTTCGACCTGGCCGCCGAAACGCCGTTGCTCCGCATCACTGTGCTCCGGCTGGCCGACGATGTGGCCGAACTCGTCGTCGTGTCCGACCACATCGCCACCGACGGCGTCTCCCTCGGCGTCATCATGGCCGAGCTGGCCGGTGCGGTTCCCCGGGAACTCCCCGCGCAGGTCGGCGACGTCGCGCTGCGCGAACGCGCGCTGGCCGGCAGCCGCCGGGAAGCACTGGCGCGGTACTGGTCCCGCGAGCTGGCCGGGGCGACCCCGCCGGACCGCCTGTTCGACCGCGCCACCCACGGCGAACAGCGGTTCCTCGGCGAACGGATCAGCAGCCCGCTGCCCGAGTCGCTGCGGTCATCGGTGTACGCGCTCGCCGAATCGGCCGGGGTGACGCCGTTCGCGGTGTACCTCTCGGCCTTGGGCGTCCTGATCGGCGAACTGACCAACGGTTCCGACGTCCTGCTCGGGACGGCCGCCGCCCAGCGGGAGCGGGCGGAGGTCGAGCACACCGTCGGCCCCCTGGTCGACGTGCTCCCGGTCCGGCTCCGCCTGCCTGCGGACGGGTCGTTCCGCGACCTGCTCGGCGCGGCCATGACGACCACCGTCCGGGCCATCGACCACCGCGGTCTGCCCAGCGGCGAGCTGACCTCGTTGTGGGGCGGCGACCGCCCGGCCGGGCTGCCGCTCACCCCCGTGTCGCTCTCGGTGCACCCGGCCGGTCTTCCGGTCTCGGTCCACGGCCCCGGGATCCGGCTCGACCTGCTCGGCGAACTGCCCACCGGCGGCAGCCACACGCCGCTGACGGTCTTCCTCAACGAGCACGTCGACGGCGGTGAGCTGGTCGTCGAGCATGACCCGGCGCTGCTCTCCCCCGCCCGGGCGGGGTGGTTCACCCGGTCACTGCTGCACGTGCTGCGCACGGCTGTGTCCACACCGGACATCCCACTGTCCACACTGGCCTTTCTCGCGCCGGAGGAGCAGGCACTGCTGGCCGGCTGGAGCACGGGCGCCGCACTGCCGGAGGTGGACGCGGTGAGCGTGCCGGACGCGGTGCTGCGCAACGCCGAGCTGACCCCGGATGCCATCGCGGCAGCCACACCGGACGGACAGCTGACCTACGCCGAGCTGGCCCACCGGGCCGATCAGGTCGCCCACGCCCTGGTCGCCGCAGGCGTCCGGCCGGGAGACGCGGTCGGTGTGTGCCTGCCGCGCGACGAACTCCTGCCCGCCACCCTCCTGGGGGTGTGGCGGGCAGGGGCCGGCTATCTGCCGCTCGACCTGGACCAGCCGGTGCGGCGGCTGGTCCAGGTCGCCACCGAGGCGGGTGTGCGGGTCGTGCTCACCCGGGGCGTCGCCCACGACGTCGCGAAGGAAGTCGTCGCGGTTTTGCCGGACACTGCCCTCGTCGACGCCGACGACACCACCGACGCCACCGAGGGCTTCGAGCCGGTGATCCCGAGCGGCGACGCACTCGCCTACGTGCTGTACACCTCGGGGTCGACCGGGCGACCGAAGGGCGTCGAAGTCACCCACGCGAACCTGCACGCGTTCGTCCGGTCCCGCGGCCTGAGACCCGGCATGACGCGCGACGACTCGATGGCCGCGATCGCGCCACTCGCCTTCGACGTGTCCGTGGAAGAACTGTGGTGGCCCCTGTCCACCGGCGCCCGCGTTGTCGTCGCCGGCCGCGACCACGCCATCGACGGCCACCAGCTCGCCAGGTGGCTCGCCGACACCCGCGTCACCGTCGCCGACCTGACACCGACCAGCCTCCGGATGCTCCTGGCCGCCGGCTGGACCGGCGCTCCCGGACTGCGCCTGCTGCTCGGCGGCGAAGCACTCGATCCGGACCTGGCCGCGCGAGCACTGCCGCTGGTCGGCGAGCTGTGGAACGGCTACGGCCCCACGGAAACCACGGTCGCCGCGACCGCGCACCGCGTCACCGGCCACGACGCCGCGCGCGTGCCGATCGGCTCGCCGACACCGGGTGCGCGCCTCTCCGTGCGGGACGCCGCCGGCCATCTCGCACTACCCGGCGCGGTCGGTGAGCTGTGGATCGGCGGCCCCGGCGTCGCCCTCGGCTATCGGGGGCAGCCCGAGCTGACCGCCACCGTGTTCGTCACCGAGGCGGACGAACGCTGGTACCGCACGGGCGATCTCGTCCGGTGGCGAGCGGACGGGACCCTGGATTTCCTCGGCCGCGCCGACTGCCAGGTGAAGGTGCGCGGCAACCGGTTCGAACTCGGCGAGGTCGAGTCGGTGCTTCGGACGCTGTCCGATGTGGACGACGCCGCGGTCGCCGTCGCCGCGGACGGCGTCGACGCCCACGTGGCCGGGTACCTCACCCCCGCCACGGCCGACCCGGTGGCCGTCGAGCGACAGCTGCGGCGGCTGCTGCCCGGCTACATGGTGCCGAGCCGATGGTCCACAGTGGATTCCCTGCCATTGCTGCCCAACGGAAAGCTCGACCGGCGCGCGCTCCCGCCGATCGTGGCGGCGAGCCCCGCGCCGGCCGCGCCGCTGTCTCCGGCCCAAGCGATCGTCGCCGAGATCTGGCGGACCTGCCTGGAGGTCGGCGAACTCGGCCCGGACAGCGACTTCTTCGCGCTCGGCGGCCGGTCGCTGGCGGCCACCCGGGTGGTCGGCCTGCTGCACGATCGGCTGGGCCGCCGGATCACCGTGCGCACCCTGTTCGACCACCCGGTGCTCGCCGATTTCACCGCCCACCTGGGCGAACTGACGACCCCGCCGGAGGGGGCCATCGAAGAACTCGTGGCGGTGATCTGGGCGGAGGTGCTCGGCCGCGCCCGGGTCGGCGCGCTGGACGACTTCTTCGGCCTCGGCGGAAACCCGGCCGCCGCGACCGCGGTGGTGGACCGCCTCGGCGCGGCACTCGGGTTCCCGATCCCGGCGGGTTCCCTGCTCGACCGGCCGGTGCTGCGCGAGTTCGCGGCGGAGCTGGACCACATCGCGATGACGGCCCTCGACACCGTCCCCACCGGAGGCACCGCGTGACCGAGTCGGTCCTCACCCCCGCCCAGCGCATCCGCGAACTCCTCGAAACCCGCGCCGCCGCGGCACTGCGCACCACCATCCCGCGCAGAGCCGAGCCGGGTCCGGCGCCGTTGTCCTCGGCCCAGGCGCGGCTGTGGTTCCTCTCCCGGTTCGACCCCGGCGGGCACGCCTACAACATCCCCGTCGCGCTGGAGCTGACCGGCCCGGCCGACCCGGCGGCGCTGCTCGCCGCCGTCCGCGACGTCGCCGGCAGGCACGACGTCCTGCGCAGCGTCTACCGCGAGATCGACGGCGAACCACGGGCCTGCCCCCGCCCGGTGACCGACATCCCAGTGTCCACTGTGGAGGTAAGACCCGAACAGCTGGAATCCGCACTGGCAGCCGAGGCGGATCGTCCGTTCGCCCTGACCGACGAGCCGCCGATGCGGGCCGTGCTCTGGAAACTGAGCAGCGACCACCACGTGCTGGCCCTGACCTTCCACCACATCGCCATGGACGCCCCGTCCGTCGCCGTGGTACTCGACGACCTGGCAGCCTGCTACGCCGAACGGCTCGGCACGCGTCCCGCCCCCGCGCCGCCCGTACTCCAGTACGCTGATGTCGTTGCCGGGCACCAGAACGCCGAGGACCTCGACTGGTGGTGCCAACGCCTGGAAGGGCTGCCCCCGCTCCTGGAGCTGCCCACCGACCGGCCGAGACCGGTGGTCGCCGGGGAGGACGGGGCCGAGGTCCCGGTCGAGGTGCCGCCCGCACTGACCGCCCGGCTGGCCGAACTCGGCCGGACGACCGGCGGTACCCCTTTCATGATTCTGCTCGCCTGCTGGCAGGCCCTGCTCGCCCGCCTGGCCGGCACCGAAGACATCGCGGTGGGCGTGCCCGAGTCCGGGCGGCGGGAGCCCGGCGTCGACCGCGTCGTCGGGTGCTTCGTCGACACGCTGGTGCTGCGCACGGACCTGTCCGCCGTCACCACGGGACGCACCCTCCTCGCCGCCGCCCGGGACACCGTGCTCGACGCGTTCGCGCACCCGGACGTCGCCTTCGAACGGATCGTGGAGCGCGTCGCCCCGAAGCGGAGCCTCGACGCTTCACCGGTCTTCCAGTCGATGCTCAACGTCCTGGACGATCCGCCGAGGGAGCCCGAATTCCCCGGCGTCGGCGTGCGGATCCGGCCGACGCCGATCCGGGGCGTCAAGTACGACCTGAGCCTCGCACTGTCCCGAGTGGACGGTGGCTACCGCGGCGGGCTGGCGTTCCGCACCGACCTGTTCGACCCCGGCACGGCCGAGCGGATCGCCCGCTGGTTCGTGGCGCTGCTCGACGGCGTCACCGCCGACCTCGACCGTCCGGTGTCCGCCGTGCCGCTGGAAGCGGTGACCGGCCCGGTGCTGGCCGGCCCGGCGCCGGAAGGAACCGAGCACCTCCCGGTGCACCTACGCATAGAGCAGACCGTCGACCGCGTCCCGGACGCGACAGCAGTCGTCGGCGCCACCGGCACGCTGACCTACCGACAGCTCGACGAACGGGCCAACGCGCTCGCGCACCGGCTGCGCGCGCTCGGCGTCACCGCCGACGAGCCGGTCGGGATGCTGCTGGAACAGGGCACCGACGTCCCCTGCGCGATCCTCGGCATCATGAAGGCGGGCGGCGCGTACCTGCCGATGGACACCACCTACCCGCCGGCGCGGGTGGCCGCCATCCTCGGCACGGCGAAGGCGCGCATCCTGCTCGCCGAACCCGGCCTCGACATCGCCGTGCCGGGCGTCACCGTCCTGACCGTCGACGACGCCGTCGCGGGACAGCCGGGCACGCGGCCCGGCATCGCGGTCGCCGGGCACGACCTCATCCACGTGATCTTCACGTCCGGCTCGACCGGCGCGCCGAAGGGCGTCGCGGTCGAACACCGCAACGTCGCGCACTACCTGGCCGGCATGCTGCCCCGGCTCGGGGACGTCGCGGGTGCCTCGTTCGCCGTCGTCTCCACCCCGGCCGCCGACTTCGGCCTGACCTGCGTGTACGGCGCGCTGACCACCGGCGGCGTCGTGCACCTGGTCGAGCGGGACACCGCGATGGACCCGGAGGCGTTCGCCGCCTACCTCGCCGGGCACCCGGTCGACGTGCTCAAGTGCGTCCCGAGCCACCTCGAACTCCTGGCGCGCCACGGCGATCTCGCGGCGGTGCTCCCCCGGCGCCTGCTCGTCCTCGCCGGTGAGGCCTGCCCGTGGTCGCTCGTCGAGCGCGTCGAAGCGGCCCGCCCGGGGCTGCGGGTGCAAAGCCACTACGGGCACACCGAAAGCACGATGATCTCGATGACCTGCGACGTGGCCACCATCCCCGGCCACGAGCGGGCCGGGTATGTCCCGCTCGGCACGCCGCTGCCCGGCGTCGTCGGCCACCTGGTCGACCACGCCGGTGCCGTCGTGCCGGCGGGCATGACCGGCGAGCTGGTGATCGGCGGGCCGCAGATCACCCGCGGCTACCTCGGCGACGACGGGCAGACCGCCGCCCGGTTCGTCGCCGATCCGCTGGGCGGCGGGGTCCGCTGCTTCCGCAGTGGCGACCTGCTGCGCGTGCGCGCCGACGGCTCCGTGCAGTTCCGCGGCCGGTCCGACGACCAGGTGAAGGTGCGCGGCCACCGGGTCGAGCTCGGCGAGGTGACCGCGGCCCTGCGCGACGTCGACGGCGTGGCCGAGGCCGTGGTGCTGGCGGTCGGCGAGGGTCTCGACCGGCGGCTCGCCGCCTGGCTGGTGGGCACCGATCTGGACGTGGCCGCCGTGCGCCGGACACTGCGCGAGCGACTCCCCGACTACCTGGTGCCCACGTCGCTGACGGTCCTGGATCGCTTGCCGCTCAACGCGAACGGCAAGATCGACCGAGCCGCGCTGCCGGCGGCGGCGGCCCCGGCGCCCGCGGTGCGCCGTCCGGTGGCCACTCCGGCCGAGCGGCTCGTCGCCCGGATCTGGACCGACGTCCTCGACCTCGCGGACGTGGGCGCCGACGACGACTTCTTCGCCGTGGGCGGCCAGTCCTTCGCCGCCGTGCGCGTGGCCGGGCGGCTGAGCGAGGCGGTGCGCCGGGACGTAGCCGTGCGGACAGTGTTCGAGTACCCCGTGCTGGCGGACCTCGCCGCCGCCCTCCAGTCCGATTCGGACGGTGCGTTCGGCGGCGCGCCCATCCCCGTGCGTCCCGATCCGGAGACGCCCGCGCCGCTGTCGTCCGCCCAGGCCCGGCTGTGGTTCCTCGACCTCCTGGAACCGGGTTCGGCGTACAACCGGGACATCGCACTGCGCCTGCGTGGCCCGCTGGACGCCGACGCGATGGCGCTCGCGGTCCGCGACGTCGCCGCGCGCCACGTCGTCCTGCGCAGCGTGATCGAGGAGCAGGACGGCACCCCGATGGCCGTGCCACTGCCCCCGGAGCGGATCTCCGTGTCCATTGTGGATACGGCGGAGAGCGGGATCGACGCGGCGGTGCGAGCCGAACTGGACCGTCCCTTCGCGCTCGACCGCGAACCGCCGTGGCGAGCCGTCCTCTTCCGGATCGCCGCCGACGACCACGTGCTCGCCGTCACCGTGCACCACATCGCCACCGACAACTGGTCCCGCGGCGTCATCGGCACCGACCTCGCCGCCGCCTACGCCGAACGCGCGGCCGGTCGTGCCCCCGCCGCGCCACTTCCCGTCCAGTACGCGGACTACGCGGCCTGGCTGGCTGCCCGGCAGCGTCCCGAGGACCTCGACTGGTGGTGCGACCGCCTGGCCGGGCTGCCGCCGCTGCTGACCCTGCCGACCGACCGCCCCCGGCCACCGGTGGCCGACTGGTCCGGCGGCCACGTCCGCTACACGCTTCCCCCTGACCTCGCCGCCACGATCCGCCGCGTCGCCGGCGAGCTGGGCGGCACCCCGTTCATGGTCATCCTCGCCTGCTGGCAGGTGTTGCTCGGCAGGCTCGCGAGCACGGACGACGTCGCCGTCGGGGTGCCGGAGTCCGGTCGCCACCACCCGGACGCCGAGTCGACGGTCGGGTGTTTTGTCAACACCCTCGTCCTGCGCACCGACCTCGCAGGCGACCCGACCGTCCGTGAGCTGGTCACCCGGGTCCGCGAAACCCTGCTCGGCGCGTTCGCCCACGCCGAAACCCCGCTGGAGCAGATCATCGAGCGGCTGCGGCCGGAACGCACGATGTCCGCGACCCCGCTCTTCCAGGTACTGCTCAACGTCCTCGACCAGCCCGCGCCGGAGCCGGCATTCCCCGGCCTCGACGTGACCTCGCTCGGCGCCCCGACCGAACGCGTGAAGTTCGACCTCAGCATGGTCCTGGTCAACGAAGGCGACACCTACCTCGGCGAACTCGCCTACCGGACCGACCTGTTCGACGCGGGGACGGCCGAGCGGATCGTCGCGGACTTCCAGCAGCTCCTCGGCGACCTGCTGTCCGATGTGGACGCCACGGTCACCGTCACCGGAACAGCGCGGGAACGGACCACTCCCGTCGTGGAGAAGACGAGCGGCGGCGCCCCGGTCACGCCGACCGAACAGCGGGTGGCCGCGGCGTGGGCCCAGGTGCTCGACGTGCCCGAGATCGGCGCGGCCGACGACTTCTTCGCCCTCGGCGGGCACTCCTTCACGGCGGTCCGCGCGGTCCGGCTGATCGACGAACGGCTGCGCGTCATCGACCTGTTCCTGCACCCGACCGTGCGGGAGCTGGCCGCGTACCTCGACGCGGGCGAGGAAACCGGCGGCATGCTGCACCGGCTCTCCCCCGCGCGCACCGGCACCCCGGACGTCACGCTGGTCTGCGTGCCCTACGGCGGCGCCTCGGCCGCGGTGTTCCAGCCACTTGCGGACGAACTCGAAGGCATCGACGTCCGCGCCGTCGAACTGCCCGGCCACGACGTCGCACGACCGGACGAGGAGTTCCGCACCGTCGACCAGATCGTGGACCTCCTCGCCGAGGAGATCGGCCGGACCGTCACCGGGCCGGTCGCGGT
>Ga0307515_10015868_pt1 | contig 13843 bp, 1 predicted proteins | sample 17_EM_MG_FD_194513 | JGI IMG/M metagenome (GOLD analysis project Ga0307515, IMG submission 194513) | Populus trichocarpa ectomycorrhiza microbial communities from riparian zone in the Pacific Northwest, United States - 17_EM | ecosystem: Host-associated > Plants > Roots > Unclassified | place... | reverse complement strand
AACCCAAACAAGGCACTAGAGACGTTTATTAATATAAATACTCTATATATATAAGTTAAAGGTTAGGTTAAAAGGGAGTTCCTAGAAATTTCTTAGTTATATAAGGTCTTAAGATATCTAGAAACTTTAACCAGTGGTTAAAGTTATCTAATTAGTTAGATTCTCTTGCTAAGACTTTCTTTTAGAGGGGAAGTATAATATTTTATAGACCCTAACTTAACCTAGCTAATTAGGATTTTCTATCCCTGGGATAGAAAATCACTATTAGCTCGCTTACTACTAGCGCCTTAGCGGCCCTTTAAATAAGATATCTACCTATAACTCCTAAGTAAGGAAGCACTATATGCTAAAAGGCAAATTTTAGAATAGCGAGACTTATATTATAATGGCAATAGTAAGTAAGGAGGATTAATATTTATTACGCTAGTTAAGCGGTATATATATATATAGATAGCAACCATAAAAGAAGAGTTACTAGTGTTGGGAATAAAGGTAAGTAGTCACCATATAAGGTAAATTGCCATTACGTATAGTAAGTTGCCGTTACGTGCGGCAAGTTGCCGTTACATGTCGCCACAATAGTAGCGTGGCGAGGAGCCTTAAGCTCCTCACCCTCCCTAATATAATAACAATTATCATACTATCTATAAACCGTAGCTATATAATATTACCTTATATAACTAATAGTTAGGTAAGTTAACTATAAAGTTAATTAAGATATCTTGCTATCTTTATATTAGAATTAGTAATGGTTAAAGTACTCCTTACTTCTTTATATAAGAGGTCTTCCTATATACGTAAATTCTATATACTTAAACGTATTTTCGTATATAGTTGTGCATTATAGCCTAGTAATATACTTATTAAATAATCTTATAGGTCTTTATATAGCCTAGATGCCCTATTATAGAGGAATTATATATAAATTCGAGTATCTTAAATTGTAAGGGTTTAGAATTCGGGACTACTATCTTCTATTAATAGTATAACCAATTATTATAGATTTTGCATTTAGCAAGTATAATATCCTTATATTACCATTTCCCTATTTAAATTGCTTTTATTATATTTACTATCTAGAGGTTATTCTTATATTTTTATTCTATTAATTTATTAATTTCTATATCCCACTTATTAATTTCTAATTTATTCCTATTAAGCTCCATATTTAGAAATATAGGGTATAGTTTCTTAAAGCGTTTAGGGGGTAGTAAAATTTATAATTAATTTATAATCCGTTTGTTAGAGGTGTTTATAAATAAGTCCTATAATTATTATATTAATAAGTTAGGCTTCTAATTAAGTTTACTAGGTTAGTATATAATCTTAAAGTTAAATTATAAGAGGTATTCGGCCTAACGAATTTAGCATTATATTAATTGCTTTATAGTTATAAAGTACTATAGATTTTTATAGTCCGTTAATACGCATATTAGAAATAATAATCCTTTAAGTTCTAGTTACTATTATTTAAAGAATTAAATAATTATAACCAGTTCCTTATTATATATTTTATAGTTTAATTTAGTAGGGGTAAGTTTTTAGGAGAGAAAGGCTACTAGGCGCAGCTTACCGTTCTTATTATATTATAATAACACTCCTTCTAGTATATAATTAGACGAGTCTATTTTAACAATATATTTAAGGTCTAGATTAAAGTAGGTAAGAATTAAAGTAGTTATAAAATAATATTTTAGGTTATTAAAAGCTTATTCGCATTTAGTAATCTATTTAAATCTTATATTCTTCCTTATTAAGTTTATTAATAGTTAAACAATTTTTAAGAAGTAATTAATAAATTAATAATAGAAATTTACAAATCCTTGAAATCCTTAGATATCTTATATACTACTAGGACTTTCTTAGTTTATAATTATAGCGATTTTCTTAGGGTTTATTTTAATTCCGTTATAGGATATAATTAGGCCTAAGTATATAACTTTAGACGCGTGGAACTTACATTTCTTAATATCGCATTATAAGCCCGCGTTTTATAGGTGTTTAAAAACTATTTAGACGTGCTTCTAATGCCTAGAAAGTAAAGATAAATAGATTAAGATATTATTAATATATACGGTAATAAATATATTAAAGAATTTGTAAAGCGTATTATTAATATATTACTAAAATATAGTATTACTAGGTATTTAAAAAGTCCCCATTATATACGGAAAGCTATATACTTCTTATCTCCTTTATAAATATGGATTTAATTAAAGGCAGTAACTATATTAAGCTTTGTAAAGTATTATACTTTTACTAAGTAGTAAAGCGTTTCTTAAAGTAGAGAAATTAAATATTAGTTTTAAATTATAATCGCGTTTAGGGCTTAATAATTAATATAAAACCTTAAGCCTCTTTTAGGTTTCTTAATAAATAGTATAAGTAAGGTAAATAGTAATTAACTAGGGTAAATAAATCCTTTCTCTAGGTACTCTTTAAGGTATTATTATATTATAAGTAGCTCTTCTTATAATATACCATATAACGGGCTAAACTTTAGCGTTATACTAGGTTTAAGTTCTATTTTAAAATTATACTCGTTTTAATATAAGGGTAGTTAGTTTATATATTGTTTTTTAAACATATTAATTAGATTATAATATTCTTTAAGTATAAGAGGTTGGGGGTTAATATATTACTTTAGTTCTAACGCCTTCTTAATATCCTTTAGTATTATAGTAAAGATCTTATAATCTTGTTTTCTTACTAGTAAATAAAAGGGTACGGCTTATATTATATAAAATTTAAGGGGTTTTAATATATTATCTTCGCATTCTTTACCATAATTAGTAGTTATAACTTTATTATATTAGTTTAAGGTTTATAGTAAGGGTAATTTATATTATATTAAATTTAAATAGTTATATGCATATTTATAGTGCAAGTGGTATTTTAAGTAATAACTTTAGTAGTAGGTTATATGGAATTTTAGTATTTCTTTAACCCAGCTAATTAAAGGGTCGAGTTATTTTAGCTATTTATATTTAAGTATTACCTTATAATACTTTAAGGGCACTATAAATAGAAAAACGTATTTAAGGTATTTGCTTATCCGTATCTTTATAAAAGTATAGTATATTAGTTCGCTATATATTAAAGGCTTACTATTAAAGCCTTATAGGCCTTAGGGATTATTAAGTTTTTGCGTAGTTCGTATTAATAAAGCCTATACTAGTAGCTCCACTATCTATAAAGATTTATACTTCCTTCTATTTTCTAAGTATTTAAATTTTACTAAGTATATTAAGGGAGTTATATTATATATTAGCACTAAAAGAGCCTAGATACTTATACTCTTCCACTTCTTATCCTAAGGTATAACTTAGCCCTAGGATAATTCGTTTTCTAAATTAACTAAAGGTAAGATACTTTATAGCGACTAAGTATAATTTATAAAATAAGTACAATTTAAGGACTAAGAGGAACTTCGTTAAACCTTTTTAAAAGGGTAAGTTTAGTAATTTCTTTAAATATATCCCTTTTTACTACATCTAAAGTATTCTCTATTTACGGCTTATATTCTTTATTTATTAGTTCCTAAGGGTATATAGGATTAAGTAGTGTTAAGGTCTATAGGGTTATATATAGGGCTTTTTAGTTTTAAAGACGGATTACGCTTTAGGGTATACACTAGGTTTATAGAGTTTTAAATATAAGGTGTAGTTAGCTTTAGGGAACGAGTTTATTTATTATATTAAAGGTCCTTATTAATTTATTAATATATTATAGCAAATTTAGGTAAGTTCTTTAGCAGTTCTCTACTTATTAACTATACTCTAATTTTATCTAAAATAGCTTAATAGAGAGCAGTAACTTTAGCGGCTTTATTCTAATTTAGTTTACTAATAAGGCCTAAAAATTCCGAAAAGAAGCTAGTAAAGTCTCGGTTCCATTTTTATAAGTTTTTAAGTTTAGTAGCAGCTATATATTTACGGCTAGTATTATTATATATTTATTTTAATAGAGAGATAAAATTTTTAAAATTAATAAAGGTGCTGTTATAGAAGAATGGGTTTATAGTTTATATAGTATTTTACTTAAATAAGATATTCCATAGCTAATCTTGCTAGCTTTAGTAGGGTATTAGTTATAGTTTATTAAAAGTTTAAAACGGAGCTTAGTTATAAAGGGATATAGGTTATTTTTATTTTTATTAAATATTAGAGGGTTAGGGAGCTTTTTAGATTTTATAGTAGGTACTAGGTTTATTATAGGCATAGGTTAAGCTACTGTTACTAGTTTAGGGTTTATATTTAATGGGTTAGGTTTATATATAGTTATTTTAATTTTATTTATGTAATGGAACCTTATAGTAAGAACTATAATAGGCTTGTTATTAGGCTAGGTGTATAGGAAATGCAAATAATAGTAGTCGACAATATAATAACAACTAGTGGAGTAGTTACCTAACAGATTAACTCTAATTATATTCTAAGAATTACTATAAGGAAGGAACTATTTAGGTAGGGACTAAGGGTCCTTAAATATATAACCGTACTCCTATAAAATCCTTCTTATACATAATATACATATACTCTATTTACTCTATTATAGATTATATAGATCCTATAGATTATATAGATTATATTACGTAACCTTAGTTACTATTCCTTATTATATAGCTCTATCGGCTCTATCTTAGACCGTACTTATATTAACTAACTAGCTTCTTCTAACTCTTCTTTAAGTAGTCGTAATATTGTACTTAAAGTATCTATAATACTATCTCCCTTCTCTTTATCTTTGTTTTTAAAGATTTAAAATATCTTTAAGTTATTTACTAGAGGTATAATATCCGTCTAATTAATTTAGTTAATATTATTACTTATTATACCTAAAGCAATTTCTTCTTCTTTAACTGCTTGTTGTGCTCGCACCATTACTGCGATACTATCTCTTAGTAAGATTATATTATCTCCGTGTTCTCGCTATTTAAAAAAGGGGTTGGTTTATATTATATTGGTAAACCTATCTTTGTAATAACTGTTCTTTTATTTAGAGTATACTAAAGCAAATATTTATTTATCCTATAACGTTTACTCTATCTTTAATGCTAAATATATGTAACCTATTACTCTTAATAGTTATCTAGTTCCCTAATTAATTTATTTTAAGGTTTTATATTTAATCTACTACTATATAGTTAGATAATAAACTGTCTATTACTCTGGCGGAGTTACGCCGTTCCTATAATATAGAATAAGAGGCTGCTGATATTTAGTAATGGGCCCTTAAGTCTTATCTTGCGGCGTCCGCTTAGTTAATCCGTCTTAAGAAGATCTATAAAAAGGTCCGTTCTAAGGAGTAAAAACTGGTAGAATAGGGTTTATAGGAACTTGGCGATAAAAAAACGGATTCTCTTTTAATAGAGAAGGAAATAGATCTAAGTAGTTTGGCAACTACTTTTCTTAGGTCCCCCTTAGGTAACTTATTCTTTAGCGATTTTTTTTTATTAATGCTGCCTAACCTAATTTCTTCTAATACTTTTATACCTTTTTTATAGCATTTTTTAAATTCTCTAGTAGTTCCTAGGTAGTTTTATTATAGCCTATCTACTTAACCTTATACTATATTTTATTATTAATATCCTTATAACTAACGATCTTTAAAACTTACTATTTGTCTTCTTCTTGTCCTCTATATATGTCCGCTTTATAAACTAGTGGCTTAATATTCCTATATACTGGCTCTAGTATTACAATATACTGTATAGGGTAGATCTTTATTTTAGCTGGTAGGTTTAACTTAAATATAACTAGTAAAATCCACTATATAATTTTAAAAGGTCCTAGTCTAACGTAGTCTAATTTCTTGCTTAGTCGTTAACTCTTAAAAAATTTGTATAGTAGCTATATTTTATCTCCCTTCTTAAGATCTAGTCCCTTAGATCTCTTAATATTATAATACCTTTTTATTCTTTTTTATACTTTCTTTACTAATTCTATAAGGTCTATATAAAGATTTATTAACATCTTTATTTTTTCTTTAGCTATACTACTTATTTTCTTTATTTATTATAGTGATAATAATATTCTTAGCTTATACCTATAATTTGCCTTAAATGGTGATGTGCCTATTCCTTCTTAAGGTGTTATATCATATGCAAACTATATAACTAGTAATAACGATACCTAATTATTCTGTGCATAATTAATATAATATTTTAGATACTACTCTAGCGTCTAATTTAATCTTTCCGTTTAACCGTCTGTCTGTGGATAATATATAGTAAAAGTTGCTGCTTAAACCCTTTATTCTGTTAAGAATACTTTCTAAAATACTGCTATAAATCTTAGATCTCTATCTAATATAATTTTACTTAGTGCTCTTTGTCTTATAAATACTTCTTTAATATAAATTCTAGCGATATCTTCTGCTAATATTTCTTCTATATATGCTATAAAGTATCCCTACTTTATAAGCTTGTCTACTATTACTAAGATCGTGTTATAATTTTGCCCTATAATAGGATCTCTTAACTTTAGCAACTTAATAATAAAGTCCTATAATATAACCTCCTATAGTCTTTCTAGTATTTTAATAGGTTGTAGCCCTCTATATAGCTTATACCTTATTAGTTTATTCCTTTAGCAATTTAAACACTTTTTTATTACTTTTCTTATAATATTTTAGATTCTATTAATAATGTACTCCTTCTAGAGCCTTAATACTAAGCCCGTGGCCCTATTATATCCTTAAGTTATTCCTTTATAGAAATCTTCTATAAAATGCTCTGCTATGCTTCTTAGGATATACTTCGCTTTTTGGTTTTTGTATATATCCGTTTATAAATCTTCTAATTATACTTTTAGAATTCTTTATGCCTAAAAGCTCCTTAGTATCTTGTAGACTTTTTCTGGTTTATTATTTTCTTAAGTTGCTGCGATTTTTAGATAATTGTACCTAATTAATCCGTCTATATCTTTTTATAGTAAAGCCCCTAATAGCTTTTTATTACTTTGCAGTTTAGCTTTCTAACTTAGAGCGTTTGCTTATATATTGTCTATACCCTTAGTATACTAAATCTTGAAATGGTATTCTATAAGTATCTCTACCTATTTAACCTATCTTTAATTAAGTTCCTTCGTTGTTAGGAATTCCGTTAGGTTTTTATAGTCTATTTTAACTATAAATGGTTTCTCTATACCATATAAGAATACTCTCTATTTCTTTAATGCTGTAACTATACCTAATAACTCCTTATTATAAATGTTATAGTTTAACTTTAGTAGTGTTATCTTTCGACTGTAATATGCTACTAGGTACTATTTGTCTTAATATTTTTATATAAAGTATGCCCCTAGTATATAGTCTAATATATCTATCTCTATAACCGTTTTTAGTTCTAGTTAATAGATCTTAAGAACTGGCTCCTAGGTAAATAACTCTTTAACTTTCTTAAATAATTTCTGTTATTTCTTTCCCTATACCCATAGTTCTTTTTTTTTATTAATTATATAAATGGCTTAATGTCCTTTAACTATTGCGCTATAAACCTTTTATAGTAATTGTAAAACCCTAGGAATAATCTTAACTGCGTAATATTCTCTAGTTTTTGCTAATTCGCTATAGCCTTAATCTTCTTTAGATCTATACTAGGTTGGCTTAGTTTAATAATAAATCTAATAAAATTAGTCTTCCTTATAAAGAACTTATATTTCTTAATTGCTACTAGTATCTATTCTTCTTATAGTCTCTTTAAGACCTATTTAATATATTCCCCGTATTCTTCCTTAATTATTAAGTAGATAATAATATTATTAAGATATACTATAATAAATTCATTTAAGTGTTCTCTTAATATATTATTAATACGCTTCTAGAACGTTGCTAGTGTGTTTATAAGCCTAAATTATATAACTAATAGTTTATATAGTCCTTCCTTTAATTTAAAGGCTGCCTTTTATTTGTTGCCTTTCTTAATCCTAATCTAATAGTACGCCTATTTTAGATCTATCTTTATAAAGATTTGCGTATTACTTATCCTATCTTAAATTTTGCTAATTAAGGGTAAAGGATACCTATCCTTTCTAGTAATGCTGTTTAACTATCTATAGTTAATATATAGCCTTAGTTTGCTATTCTTCTTTAGTATAAATAGTACTAGATATTCCGCTAATAACTATAATGGTCTAATATATCCCTTTTATAAGTTCTCTTAGATAAACTCTTTTAATACTTTACCCTCTTCTTTAGTAAGCTTGTAGATTAAAAAGAACTTTAGACTTATTTCTAGTTCTAATTCTATCTTATAGTCCTATGCTATATAATCTAACAGCTTTTTACTTTCTAGTGACTATAGTTTCTCGCCGTACTTATAGTATCTCTTTAGTATATAACTTAAGCCTCGCTTAGTCTCTTTATATATTACTCCTACTTAGTACTATACTAACTTAGCTTATTATTGTATTTTACGGCATTAAGTATCCCTAATATTGACCTAACCTATAATCTAATCGATCCTTAGATTATATTTCTATAACTAAGGTATACTTAATACTGCCTCATCCCGTCCTAACGGTAGGATATTAAAAGACATCTTAATTTATCTTCCTTTAATGGTTAGCTAAATAGGTCCTGTTTTAAGATTAATAATTCCTCCTTTATAGGCTATTAGATCTTCTAAAATTATAACTAATAGGTAAAATTACTCCTTCTGTTTATAAGGTAATCCCATTCTTTTAACTGTTATTAGTAAGATGTGGTTCCTTATTGCTCTACTATCTATTAATGCCTTAAATTATTAATCTTGCTATTTTACTCTTAAATTTAGGTGTTATCCTTAAATTCCTTTAAGGGTCTAAGGTTCTACTACTGGCTCCCTTTAGTCTTATAGGCCTCTACTTTTCCTAACTATTAGCTGCTTAATTTTTGTGCACTTGGCTCGCTCTTTAGCTAATACCTAGTTTGCTTTTTGTCTTTAATATACTATAGATATATATTTTTTAGGTATTTCTACCACTATTATCCGTCTAAGTATTCTTCTATAAGGAATCTTTTTAGTTAAAATATTAAGTCGCCTAACTTCTAAACTTCTACTAAATGCCAGCTATATATATACTTAGTATTCCTGTATTATTGCTTATCTATTATCTAATATATTCTTATAGGGTATTTCTAATTCTTTTCTTTGGATTTTTGTGCATTTTATATATATCGTCTATATATACAATCTATAATAGCGTATAGTGTGCTAGGTGCTTTAGGTTAACTCTTAATTTGTTTTTATCTTTAAGTTTAAACCTCTGCCGTGCTAATCTAAATATTATAACTTTATTTGCGGGTATTAAGATACGCCTTTTACTTCTTTAGTCCTCTAATTGTTCCTCTAGATCTTTTAACGTTATAATTAAGGCTCCTTTAATATAAGTTATAGCCTTTTCTATAATTGGGTAGTCTTAGATAACTTTTTTATTTAACTATATATAGAAATCTTTCTACTTGTTGTTGTGTCACTGTTTATACTACTTTTAGTATAGCTGTTAGAGTGTATACGGCTTATCTATAAGGAAGTATCTTCTTATTACTATATTGTAATAGCCCTTTATATATTGTTCTTTAAACCTAGTTAAAATCCCTAGATCCTCTTCGTTTTTTAATTTAGTAAGCTACTTAGCTCTTAGTGTGCCTGCCCTAGGCCTATTAGTGATTTTTTATACTAGTACTCTATCCCTTATACATCCTAATATGCTAGATCTCTTATCTAGTTTCTGCTCTTACTATGCGATAATTCTTTGCCTAAATTCTTCTATGGTTTCCTTTAGTTTGTATCTTATTAATAGATCCTTAAAGTCTTCTTACTTCTTAATTTTGGTATTAACGTTTTAATTTTTAGGCTAAACGCTGTGTTCTCCTAGTAAGTCTTCTAGGTCTATATATCTGTCTCCTAGTCTAGTTGCTATTTATATTGCGGATTCTCTAATTTCTTATTTCTTGCTTATAGGGGTCTTTATTTATACTCCGAATTTTTAATCCCTTGGATTCTTTAATCCTAAGCTCGCTTCTAACTTAAGCTTAGCTTTAGCCTTAGTCTAACTAAGCTTAGGTGTTCTTATCTTATTTTAAGAGTCTTAAATCTCACTTATTTTATCTTAAGAGTCTTATGCCTATGGGAAACTCTGTCCTAAGCTTATTTATATATCTTTAAACTAAGCTGCTGCTCTGCTCTATTGGTTATCGTCCGTTATAGGTCCTTAAGCTTGCCTTATCTTGTTTTAAGAGTCTTAGTTATCTCTTATCTTGTCTTAAGAATCTTAAGCCTATAGCCTTTTGCCTTTATTAAGTGCTAAAGTAGTTTACTATCCTACTTCTCTTACGTCTTATAAAGTGATAGATATTATATCTAGTGGGGTCTTAATCTCTATTAATGTTCCCTGTTCCGTAGTAGAATTATTCTCTACCTCTAGTATAATATCTCCGATGGCTACGTGTTTTTAGTAAACCGCCTTTATTGCCTTATTATTACGAAATGTTTTGCCTATGTTAAATTTATTATCCTTAATATCCGATCTGCAAACTAGTTCATTAGTTCCCTTATACTCTACTAAGTGTAGCTTTTATAGCTAATAGCTTACGTCGTACTTAGCGTCCTTATAAATTTAGTATGCATTATTGTAATAAAACATAAAACTTTTAATTAAATATTCTTTTGTTCCTTATAGTATATTATTATCCCTCTGTATATATATATTGTTTACTAGTCTTATTCCTTTTACTATATAGTAACTTTAACTACTTTTATAGTCTTTAATATAATAACCTTATTTCCCGTAATTTATATAAGCTTCTTTTTTAAACTATTTTTCTTGCTATAGAGTCCGCCTAAATATCTTCTGCTGCTAAGATCCCTAATTTGGCCTTTGCTCCTTAGACCTTTAATTACTTAATCCTTATTCTTTAGGTTTTTATAATTTTTTATTTTATCTTTTAAATTCTTTGGTACTACTTAGGTCTATTAGCTCTGTGCTATACTATAGTTTTTAACTTAGCTTTAGTTGTTGCGTACTTTACGCCTTATATAACTATAGAACTCTATCCTAACCTCTTTTAGCCTGTTCCCTTTAGTAGATCTAATTATTAATCTTAATTACTTAATCTATTAGTTCCCTTAGGGTGTCCGCATCTTCTATTAGGATAATTACGTCCTAGATTTTAGCCTTAAGTCCCTATTTATACTATGCTATAAGCGCCTTATTATTCTACTTTACTTATATTGCTAATGTCTAGAATTATATTATATACTTAATTACTAAGGTTTATTATATAATATTTTGGAGTTTCCTTTTTGCTGTGGTTGTTAACTCTAGGTCTCTAAATATTTGCATAAGTTACTCTACGAACTCTTCTTAGCTTAAGAATATAAATTGTATATCTTAGTTAGTGGTTATTATTCCGTTTGCCTGTATCTCTATAAGGTAAGGCTTAAACTACTTAAGTACTCTTCCTAATAGGAATAATTCTGTATAGGCTATTTGGTCTATAGGTGTTAGTAGTTTTACCCCTTTCTATATAACCTTAAAGTGCATTTACGTAAGAAATTCCTTAAGTTTAGATTTTTCGCCTAAGTACCTTTTAATTAATAGTAACTTAATTTTCGCTGCTCTAATCCTATTAAGCCTATTTTCTAATATTATATTGTTTTTTGTTAGCTAGTTAACTATTTCTTATAATTGTCCAACTATTATAGGTTGCTATAAGTTAGTGTTTACTATACTAGTATTATTACCTAACCTTAAAGTAGTTGCCGCCGTTAATAGCGTTGTGGTGGCTGCTTTTGGTGGTATATTATCCAACTTTCTGTTATTTAATACTATAACTAGGTAGTAATTGTATAACGGAACCTTGTAGTAAGAACTATAATAGGCTTATTATTGGGCTAGGTATGTATGAAATATAAATAATAGTAGTTAATAATATAATAATAACTAGTGGAGTGGTTGCCTAATAGATTAACTCTAATTATATTCTAAGAATTACTATAAGGAAGGAACTATCTAAGTAGGGACTAAGGGTCTTTAAATACACAACCGTACTCCTATAAAATTCTTCTTATACGTAATATACGTATGCTTTATCTACTCTGTTACGGATTATATAGATCTTATAGATTATATAGATTACGTTACGTAATCTTAGTTACTATTCCTTATTATATAGCTCTATTGGCTCTATTTTGGACCGTGCTTATATTAACTAACTAGCTTCTTCTAACTCTTCTCCAAGTAGTTATAACATTGTACTTAAAGCGTCCGTAATAATTTATAGGTATTACTATTAGGGTCTTTAATAGAAGTGCTTTAAGGTTATAGAGTTTTTTTTATAGATTGCTCCTATTAATTACTAGTACTAGGCTTCTAATATTGCTTACTATTAAGCTAAAGTATCCATAAAGGACTATTATATTATAGTTAACTGTTCCCTAGCTAGGGCTATAATACTTATAGTTAACGCGGAAGGTTTAAGTTTATTTGCTATTTTAATAGTAGTTATTTTAATATAATGTAATATTAGGGCGCGAAGAGACTTTAGGGAAGATTTAAAGGAATAATATAAATTCTATTTAAATCTAAGGGTATATAGCTCTTGCTAAGAACAAAACGTTATATAAAGAAGAGAAAGGAATAATAAGAGAATTATATAATTAAATAGTTAGGGGCTTGGTGGTCGATGCGTGCGTATATACGCATGCAGTCTTTAACAGACTTTAGTAAAATTTAATTAATCTGGCAGAATTTAGCAGAAATTGATTAAGCTAGTAGAATTCGGCAGAATTTGGTCAAAGCGTCGGAATTTATCTATTGAGTGTTTTACTAAGACATTCCTATTATAACTAGGCTAGTCCCGTTACAAAAGCTTATTAAGTTAATTATTAGAGAATATAGATTGCTTAAATCCTATAAAATAATTAGTTTATAGATATGTTTTAGTTATAGGGACAAAGTTATTTTAGCCTTTATTAATACTTTTAATAATATATTTAAGGTATTTAGCACCGCGTATAGTTAAGGACTAAGTAGAAGGAATAATTAATTAAGCAAAAATTTAACTTTAGCTTTATTCCTGCCCTATATTATTTTATAACTATTATTAAATAGATTATTATAAAATAATATATTATTAGGAACTAATTACTCCCTCTTAAGTATGGTTTAGTAAAGGTCCTTACTCTCTTTTATAACGCCCTCTTTATCTTTACCTATATATTTTCCTATAAAGCTACTCTTGGTTTTAAGTAGAATGTTATAATATATATCTTAGCATAGTATACTCTTCTTCTCCCTTAGATTCTCATCGCTTACTATAGTAGAACTAAGTATAATAGAGCTAGGTTATAATAGTTTTTAATAAAAAAAAGACGGCGATTTCTTCCCTATAAGTAGATGGTTTATATTACTATCCTTTTTAAAGTATTCCTTAGGCTAACTTCCTTCTTTCCTCTAATAGTTAATTGGATTAAATTAGGTGTCGCTAATTGTTACGGCTTAAATAAATGCCTCTAAACTGAAGCTTGAACGAATGCTGTATTACAAAGATACTAAGCTAAAGAGAAGGAAAAGGGGTCGCTAGGACCAATGTAAATAAATATATAGGGTGAGCCGCTAAGGCGCTAGCTTTGGGCGGGCCAATCGTAGGTTAGCAGAATATGGCAGAATTTAGCAGGTAACGTACAATAGCGCCGTTATATTACCCCCCTCTTTAAAAGAAAAGCCTACTCTTAGGCTTAGTTAAAAATAGGGTAGTACTAGGCTTATAAACGTAGGATTATAAAATATAAGATAAGGAGATAAAGGGGATATAAGTACGTCCAGACTAAGTATAAAGGGCGATTATAGGCTAAGTG
>Ga0307515_10015867_pt1 | contig 13843 bp, 12 predicted proteins | sample 17_EM_MG_FD_194513 | JGI IMG/M metagenome (GOLD analysis project Ga0307515, IMG submission 194513) | Populus trichocarpa ectomycorrhiza microbial communities from riparian zone in the Pacific Northwest, United States - 17_EM | ecosystem: Host-associated > Plants > Roots > Unclassified | place... | reverse complement strand
TTGTCCCTGAAAATAGACCACGATGAACATGTGTGGGCAGGTCGGCCCTGAAAATAGACTAGTGTGAGGGTGTGGGCCGGTCGCCCCTGAAAATAGACCACGATGAGCATGTGTGGGTAGGTCGCCCTTGAAAATAGACCAATGTGTGGGCCGGTCGCCCCTGAAAATAGACCACGATGAACATGTGTGGGCAGGTCGCCCCTGAAAATAGACCAGTATGAGTGTGTGGGCCGGTCGCCCCTGAAAATAGACCAGGATGATCATGTGTGGGCAGGTCGCCCGTGAAAATAGACCACTGTGAGTTTGAGGGCAGGTCGCCCATGAAAATAGACCGTGTGAGTGTGTGGGCCGGTCGCCCCTGAAAATAGACCAATGTGAATGTGTGGGCAGGTCACCCGTGAAAATAGACCAGTGAGTGTGTGTGGGTAGGTCACCCATGAAAGTATACCAATTTTCTTCCACCCAAGATAATGAGATCATTTTCTTTTTATTTTTCTTTTTCTTTACAAGCTTACTATGCAAAACATTGATGATGTTTTGCTTCGTAAGCATTGTAAAGAGGGAGCATCTGTTGTTACCTATTTTTGGGTTCCCCATAAAAAATACAAAAAAATACATATCAAAAAATATATTCGAAAAGAAAAAAATAGGAGTGAGAAAAGGATGCTGGAACTCCCATAAAATGGCTAGGAATTGGTTAAGGAGGTTCAGAAATACAAGTATTGAAATTTGACATTATAAGAGCCCTGTTGACAAAGAAAATTCAAGTTGAGAAAAAAAAGTCTAAAATTAGATGTTTATGGACTCAATTAAATTTTATCTAAGGTTTAATTGAATTTATGGAGGGTTTGATTGCAAGAAAAATAGATTTTTAAGTCAATTTAGGCTTTTATTGTATGAAATTAAAGTTTTGAGGTCCAATTATAATTTTAAAGAGTTGATTTGGCCAAATCAGGGGCTTAATTGCATAGTTATTGAAGTTTGATGGCCAATTACGGACTTAATTGAAACAATCCGAAACTAAGGACCAAACCGGAAAAGACGCTAAAATCAAAGGATCTAATTACAACTTTTCGGGGGGCTTGATTACAAAATAGTAAAAACATCCAAGGACCAAATCAGAAATACCATTTTGAAATTGAAACGGCGCCGTTGCATTAAGAATTACTGCACACTGCTCACTGTCTTCAAGCAACGATTTCTACGGTAAAAAACGGGAGCGGTGGAGCTGCAATCAAGGGCATGTATCGCGGCTGATTTCCTCACCACCATAATGCACGCCAACCGTTACCATGTGCCTGCCATAACGCATGCATCCTCTTGCTATAAAAGCCAGAGGAGGGACCAAGCAGAAAGAAAAAAAGGAACGACAGAAAGAAAAAAAAAGAGAACAAAAGGAGGGGAAGCAGAATAGAGGGGAGACGAGACAGGGAGGAGAAGAAGATAGACAGAGAAGAAGATAGACACTGTAATATCTCTCTGGTATCTTTCTCTCCGTCGCTGGAAACACACTAGCACCGTGAGCTACCAGTAGCACCGCTATGCCAAAGAAGGGAAACACGCAGAGAAGAGGAAGAAGAACTGCCGACCGACCAGAATCAGCTCCCCAGGCTGCCGCCACCAGCACCTCCACAAAGCTGCTGTAGAGAGACAAGAACACTGTTTACAGGGAGAACGAAAAAACAGGGGAAGAAGATAGCACATCGAAGCAGAGGAAAGAAGAAGGAGGATAATCGTCTGCCACCATAGCCGGTTGCCGCGACGCCAACGCCACCGTGAGCCACCAGCACCGTGAACTACAACGCCTCCATTCCAGGTAATCCTATTCCTTTTTTTTTAATTTCTGCGCTTGAAACATTGAAACAGGGGCTCGTTTTTGCTGTCTGCAAAAACGAGCATGAACAGTGCGAAGGTAATATAATTACCTTCGCACTGTTCCATGCACGCGTAAAATTTTACGCGTGCATGTTTTGTTTGGGTCACTGGCTTGGGCCAGTGACCATGCACGGGTGGCTAGGTCCAGCCCAGCCACATGGGCCGGGTTGGGCCCAGCCCGAAAACAAAAAATTTTCTTCAAACAAAATTCTTTTCAAAAATCTTTGATTTTCCGCAAATATTTTACTGCATTTTGATCAATATCGGTTTGTATTTTTATACTGTAAAGATAAAAATTCGATATTAAATACCTGGTTTTTCGTAAATAATAATAATAATAAAAAAATAAAAATAAATGTTTTTTTTTCATGCATACGGCCAAGTCTCTCTAAAAATAAAAAATAAAAAAATCATATTGTATCTTCAAAAAAAAAAAACAGGGTTTTAGCATGCATTTTGGCTTTAATAACCAGTTTATTAAAGTCACGAGAACTGGCCAATATTTCAAAAATTCCAAAAAAATTATTTTGTTTTTTTCTTTTAATATCTGGGGTTACGACCTTATACGTAAGACATATTCCAGATATTAAATTTTTTTATTGACGTTAGAACGGTTAGGTTTTACCCGATAAGACAAGGACCTCCTTTCCGAGAATAACTTTTCTTAAACTATAGACGGACCAACAACTAGAAAACATGACAAGACCTTAGATTTTATCAGATAATAAAACAATGCAACTTACCTTAGGTAGGGCGTATTTGGGGTGCTAATACCTTCCCTTTACGCAACCAGTCTCCGTACCCGATCTCTAAGACCAGTTATGGTTCCTAGTGACCAAAATACTAGGTGGCGACTCCCATTCCAATTTTCACTAATAAAAGACAAGAATTCCTTGTCTCCCCACATTTGCCACATTATACATTTTCGAGGGTGGATGTTTTCGCCGCACACGTGCGACACCTAATGTAGGAGGGAGTGGCTAGCTGGTCGTGTTGGGGAGGCCAACGTGAGGTTGCTGGTGGTATTGATGGAGGAGTTGGCGGCTAGTGTTAGTTGCTAAAGGAGAAGAAACCCGCGGTGGAGAGGAAAAAGAAAAATTGATGGTGGTGGTGGCTGTTACTGTTATTGTTACTGGTGAGAAGATTAGGTTGCAAGGGTGTTGGGCCGCTTTTGGTCACGACGTGGATGAGGTGGTGGTGGATGTAAACACAGTGGAGAGAGAGGAGAGACGCGACAATAGCAGAAAACAAAATTGGGCAGGCTTATTTTTTTTTCCAACTTTGCACCTTAATTTCTTGTTCTTCAATGTCTGGAATCCAATAGGGGGTGAAAGAGGGATATTTTATCTTTATTAGAGACAAATCTTGGCCTTTGATTCAACTGGAAATTATCCCAACTGTTAGCTCAAAGGTGCAATCATGGACTGTGAAAATTGGCTGCTAAAAGCTAGTCGGGTTGGCCATTTTGAGGCGGCGTCGCGGTGGTTGTAGTGGCAGTTGGCCGATAAGACCTACTCTAGGGTGTAGTACAATGTCAGACCATTATGGTGGTGTATGGTTTGCTTAGTTAGTGGGGAGAAGAAACATTAAATTCCCCTGAAAAGTAGCCATCTGAGCAGCTTTTTCAGGAAAAAAGAAGAAGATGATGAACAACAACCAGACGACATGTTGTTTGATTTCTTTTTTAAAAAGCACACTATCTAAGAGACAAGAGCTAGAAAGCTCACTCAAAAGACAAGAGATAGGAAATAGGGCTAGAAAACGCATTATCTAGAAGATGAGGGCTTGAAAGCGCACTCAAAATGAAAAGGATAGGGGTAGAAAATGTATTATCTGAGTGATAAGGGCTTAAAGGTGCACTCGGGGGAGATAGGGTTAGAAAACACATTACCTGGAAGATGAGGGCCCAAAGACACACTTATAAGAAAAGGATATGGCTAGAAAACACATCATCTAATATGCCAAACATCAAAGTATAATGTATTATGATTGATATGTATACTTACCTAAGAAATATAGGTCCTCTTTCTTTATGGACTTTCCCTCTTCTTAAAAGTTTAAGTATCTATAGTAAGCTTTAATGGCTTTTTCGATTTTACTTACTTGAGTCACAACTTGTGATCTTAACCTTTAGGAAGGGAATGATATCATCATACTTCTTTGCCTACAAATCTTTATCTCAAAGTCGACAGCTGTGCCCTCTATTTTCTGGTTTTTTAGAAAGGAAATCATGGAGCCAACCCTATTATGTGTTTTTTTAGATTGCCCTTCCAGCATGATCATGCCTCCAACTGTTCAGAGTTTTTAGTTTTCTTTAGAGATGATGCTATGTGGAATAGGGTTTGGTTATCTACAAGGGTTGTTTTCATGAAAAATTATTGGAATTTCAAAGTCATTCCAAACACAAAGACCATTTTGATGTCAATTTTAAACAAACTTGTTCTAAAAAAATTCAAGTGATTCTTACGGGCAGGTTTGAAAGTCTTTGTTTTGCTGTTTTGGTCAAAGCATGAAGTGAGCTTTCATTTTATGTTTGGTTAATATGGTTTTCATTTAGGGTTTCAGAGAACCGTTCTTTAAAGCATTCATTTTATTTGTATGAATAATTAATCTTGTTTCTCATGGGAAAGCATTGCCTACTGATCCAGCTTGCTTGCCTTTGATCAAAAAGGGCTTGGTTGGGCACGTATTGTTGGCTTCGGCTTATGGTTACAAAGAATAAAGGATACTTGTAGGCTTAAAAGATGTTTAAGGGATTTCATGACCACAAATCATTAGTGTTTGTTTCCTAACCTCTTTTTGGTCCATGTATTTCTAAACCATAGGATTGACTTGCAAAATGGTCCATCGTGCCTTCTAGTGTCGGGCTTGTGTTCTTTCTCTTTATTTTCTTCATTTGGTTTTGAGCATCATAATAATATTAACTATTTTTATGGTATTCTAAAACCTTCTGGATTCTTTGGATTCTTTCATGCTCCCAGCTTTGTTTGGGCACCTTTAATCATTGAGGATTATTCCGTATATTTGGATTACTTTTTTTTTATTCTTGCACTTGCCTCCAGTGGGGGATGTGATCTTGGTCAAGGTTATTTTCTTAAGAAAAACTTACTAGGCTCAATAGGGACTACAAAGTATATATTTAGCCTTGTGAAAGGATTATTAAAGATGGTATTTTCTCATTTCAAATGCATGCATTGAGGATCGGTAAGCTTTGCTTTCTTTCATGCGAACATGTAAAATAGTTTCTCATTATTCATTTGGCTAAAATTTAGCTTTGAAATCATCTCATGGTGTTTGAGTTGTTCTTCAGGTTTTTCTAAGTGTATGGTCACGTTTCTAGGAGATCACTTGAATTCCCAGAACTTGTCTTTTAGAATAAACACTAATTTTATTTCTGTTTTGTACTAAAACTTTAATTTTTCCAGAAACTTTTGAGAAAACATGAGATCATGCATAGTTTTTGAAGAAAATGGAAACACACCAAAGAATTCTTGATCAAACTTCAATTTTTATTGATTGATGGAATATCAAAGTTTGGCCAATTATTCTTAGTGTAGTGGGTTTGTGAATTGATGAAACTTTTAGAATTTCTGAAAATGTAAGGTGTGCTCATGTAGGTATGAAATAAAGAACAAAGATAATCATGAATATAAAAAATGCATGATATCATTAAAAAAAAGTGCTCATTTAACAAAGAAAGTCTTGTGTCATTATGAGCCAAATTGCCGACAAGACTAAAACAGGTTGAAACATGACAAAGTCAAAATAATTTTGCAGACATGATCAAATAAAGATAATTACTTTTTTAAACACAATAAGAGTAGACTCCATCTTCTAATTCTGATTCACCTTTCCTCCGGCCAACCTCATTACGAAAGCTCTTGCAAAGATCTCATTTATGGTGTGGATAGAAAGCTGCGATAGAACTTCATCTTTTATTTCCGCTTCCACTCCTTCAGTCTGTTTCTTATCCTGGCATAACAGGCATTCCAGAGTAATGACATGAAGATCTGTCGTACCAGATCTAATCACTTCTACAAACTTTGGAAAAATTGTTCGGAGTGGTGGGATGATAAGTTCTAGCTTCTAGTACTACCATTTTATCTTGATTAATATCATCACATGACTTTGTCTTATAAGATTTGTTGGCAAAGGCATTTACAACTGTAGGAGATAACGCTAATGCTCTAGACTACACAAATGCTCGATTGTGTTAGGGATTTTGACCTTGTTCTCCCACTCTTTCTTCCAGGGAAGTTGTCTCTTGAGTTTGAACAAAAGTAATAGGTCTATTGGAAGGACCTTCACTAGAGGTATTTCTGAGTGTTTGCTCAAGTAAGCTAGCGATGCGCTCTTCGTCATCCATACTTCTTAGTTTGAGTTGGGTGTCGTAGACTTTACAGATTGAAGCTATTTTGGGGGACCTGTATTTCAACTTGATGCCCATATGTATGTCATTCAAACTGAATGTATATTTATACAAATGTATGTACATGCATATTAGGTATGGATTAACATGTTTGAAGGGCTAATCCATGGCTTCTCTATTGAATATGGGCAAAAATTTGTAGTTTGATTAATCTGAAAAGATCTTTCGTAAGTCTTTATCTTGGTTAAATCCATGTACATGGAGAGTGCAAAAAGGTGGGTCTAAGCTACAATTCCCCCAGCTAATTACATCATCTCAAATTCTTACCTATATTAAAAAAAATTATGGTCTTAGCTCAGAAAATCCCGTGGAGTTTCAAGATTATTGATTAGGACACTTTGATGCAAAATAAATTAGTAGGGAGTCCATACCCTAAGGGAAGGTTCTAGGCCATTACATAAGGGTAAGATTTCTATCTGGTCTTAAAAAGGGTCTATGATCTTCCTAATGACCACCTTTCGTGAAGGTAGTATAGGGGTTTACAAGGAATGGTTGGGACATAGTATGACCACCATTACCGAGTAAATGCTCAGCTTATAATTGGATGTTTCACGAGTCTGAACCCCGACTGAAAGTCATGAGGCAGACCACTACTCCCTACTTAACCTAGAATTGGGTTTATTTGCAAAAATTAAAATGCATGAAGATATTAATCCATACCTAAAGTACTTATGCATGAGAAATATATAAAAATGCATGTTAAATGTGCTAAAATTAAACAGATCAAAACAAATAGCCAAATAATCAAACAAGCAAAACATAGTTCAACTAGACAGGGTGTCCCCAATGGAGTCGCCATCATAGTGTTATGGTCACTAGGAAACTTAATGGCCTGCGAGAGTCTAGTAAGGGACTGAATGTGCAAGGAGAAGACACATCACCCCCAGTGCACCCTATCAAAGGTAAACTGCATTGTTGTTTGATTGTTATTCTAAGTCATGTTCTTGTTTGTTGGTCTTGTCTAAGGTACAAGACAGATCTCCCTTTGTGAGGAAGTTACTACCTTATTGGGCTAAACTGTTTTAAGGTCCAGACTTATTTATTTCTTGAATATAGCTAAGACCTAACATTTCGAATGACAAACTAATTATAATGAGATTTTTTGTATTTTGGCCAAACCCTAATGAATAATCATAAACAAGTTACGATATCTATTTTTGTATATTTTTAAAAACATGATAAAAAGATGATTTTATCTTCCTTTTGTTTAGAAATATGCATGAAAAATCTTTAGGATTTGGCCATGTGCATGAAAACCAAACATATTTTTTTGTTTTTGATATGAAAGTTTATTTTTGAATTTTTGGATTTCTTTTTGGATTTTTTTTTGAAGTTTTGGAGAAAACCAAGTATTTTTAATACCAGGTTTGTATCTTAAAATGTAAATCTACAACATGATATTCTACAAAATAGTTGAAAAAATATGTGAGAGAACCACAAATATTTTTAAAATGCCCTTTAGAAAAATTTATTTTTTTAATCTTATTATATTATTTATTTATTAAGTGGGTTGGACTCGGCGTAGCCATCTAGGTCAGACTTGGTCAGGTCGAGTTGGGGCGACTGATGACCCAACAAACCTCTTTTTTTTTTTTTATGTTGGGTTGGACTCGGCTTGACCATCAAGGCTGGGCTAAAATGGGTCCATCCCAAGGCCCACATGGTCATTCACCCAGCCAAGCGACCATGTTGATTAAATTTGTCATTGTATGCAGATTGAATTTTGCATGCAACAACTACAAAGGGAGATGAGGGGAAGAAGAAGGTTACTTGATGCTGGAGGGAGTGTCTAGTTGGTCGTGTTGGGGAGGCTAACATGAGGCTGGTGGTGGCATTGGGGGAGGAGTTGATGGCTAGCGTTAGTTGCTGGAGGAGAAGAAACCTGCGGTGGAATGGAAGAAGAAGAAATTGGTGGTGGTAGTGGCTGTTATTATTACTGGTGAAAAGAGGTTGCAAGGGTGTTAGGTCGTTATTGGTCACGACGTGGATGAGGTGGTGGTGGCTGTAAACACGATGGAGAGAGAAGGGAGAGGCGACAATGGCACAATAAAAAACTAGGGGGCTGATTTTTTTGCCAACTTTCCACCTTAATTTCTTGTTCTTCAATGTCTGGAATCCACCTCTATTTATAAGGGGTGGAAGATAGACATTTTGTTTTTTATTAGAGACAAATCTTGGCCCCTGATTCAACTAGGAAGGATCTCAATTATTGGCTCAAATGTGCAATCATGGACTGTGAAAATTGGTTGTTAAAAGTTGGTCAGGTTGGCCATTTTGGAGCGGCGGCTGCAAAGGCAGTTGGCCGAAAAGACCTACTTTAGGGTCTAGTACAATATTAGGCCATCATGGTGGTATATGGTTTGTCCGGTTTAGTGGGGAGAAGAAGCATTAAATGCCCCTGAAAGTAGCCACTCGAGCAACTTTTCAGGAAAAAAAGAAGAAGATGATGAACAATAACCAGATAACACGTCACTTGTTTTTTTTTTTGTATCTTTTATCTTCAAAACAACGCCATTTTGGCTTTAGGGTTTTAATTTAGCGATTTTGTCCAAGTTCAACTTAGTCCTTCGACTTTTGATTTCTTTTAATTGCACCCCTGATTGGTTTCAAGCTTTTAATTTTATTCAATTTTGGCCTTGTCAAACTTCAATATCACCCTCGAATTTCAGTGCCATTCTCATTTTGATTCTTGGTCTTGAATTTATGCAAATTGACCTTTAAATGACCATTAAACTTTTAATTTTTTTCAACTTCACCCCTGTCTTCAACCAAATTGAGTTCCTAGAGTTCGACGTCTTTTTCAAAAAGATCATTGGCTGTGAATTTCTTTAATTTAACCTGTAATTGACCCTAAACTTTGATTTTGTTGCAATTATACCCCTGATTTCAATCAATTGACTTTGTAAAAATTAAGTTTGGTCCTCTAAAATTCTAATATTCTCAATTAAGTCTAAATTGGACTCCCAAACATAATTGTTCACCAATTAAGTCCCTAATATAAATAATTTGACCCATTAAAAGTATAATTAAGTTCTTGCACCTAATTAAATCTTTTAATTGGACCCAAATTAATATTTAAACATAATTAAAGTCTTTGACCTATGATTAAATCAAATTGACATATTAAAAATCTAATTATATCCCTGACTTGATTTTTATGGAGATCAATCCCAAAATCATTTAATTTGTCTTTGAATCTTCATTGTCTCTTCAGTTTTAGGTACAATGAGGTACAATTAAGCTCCTAATTCTATCCAAAATTGCAATTTGATTCTTCTATACATTTGAAATCCTCCTCAACCTGCTTTTGCCAAATCACTAGTCTTCTTGTTGTTATTACTTTATTTTTTATTTTTTATATTAAAAGAAAAAAAGGGTAAATTATGGGGGGGAAACCCAAAACTAGGTTATGACAATTGCCCTTCTCTTTACAATGATTATAATAGAAAGTCTTGTAAGAGACTTTTGATAATAAATTTTGTAAATAAGTAAAAGGAATAAGAGATAACAGACTTACCAGATCAAGAAATGATCAATCCTTCTGAAAGTGTTTGAAGTAATGACTCAAAAATGGGTTATGACACTTGCTAAATGGGTAAACAAATAAAAACATCTTTTAAAAGCAAGAACCACATTTCTATCTTAAAACCTTTAAATTTGCTACACAAAGATTTATTTGCTCCAACTAGATCTAGAAGCATAAGTGGTAATAGGTATGTGTTTATAATTGTGGATGACTTTACAAGATATATAAGAGTTTTGTTTTTAAAATTAAAAGATGAAACTATTTATGAATTTGTAAAGTTTTTAAAGAAAGTTGAAAATGAAAAGGATTTTTCAATCATAAACATAAGGAGTGATCATGGTGGTGAATTTATAAGTGATTTGTTTGAAACGTTTTGTGAAGAGAAATGATACTACCATAACTTTTCAACTCCTAAAACTCCCCAACAAAATGATATTTTGGAAAGGAAAAATCGGTCTCTTCAAGAAATAGCAAGTGTAATGTTAAATGAATTCAATACCCCTAAATGTTTTTGGGCGGAAGCCGTAAACACATCTTGCTATGTTTTAAATCGTGTCATCTTGTGACCAGAATTAAAAAAGACTATTTATGAGTTTTGGAGAGACAGGAAACCCAACATCTTATATTTCAATTTTTTTTCTTAACACCAAGGATAACATTGACAAGTTTGATTTAAAATTCGATGTTGGTATTTTTCTCAGATATTCCTCCTCTAGAAAAACTTATAAAGTTGATAATAATATAACACTTTATCTTGAAGAATCCATGCATGTCGTCTTTGAGAAAACTCAAAATGACAAAATTAATGAGATTCTAGATGACGTAAATTAAAGTGTTCAACATTTAAGTTTTAATGATAAAACACTTATGGGGGACACTAATGAAGAGATGAACAAGGATCAACCAAGGTCAAGCCATCAACAACAAAATGTAAATAACTCTTTTGTGCTACCAAAAGAGCTAAGGAATGTAAGCTTTCATCCTCCTAAGTTAATTATTGGTAATCCTTTTGAAGGAACTAAGAGTAGAGAATCTCTTTGGAACACCAATAAGCATTGTGCATTTGTTTCACATATAGAGCCCAAATCCCTCTTAGAAGCTGAAAAAGATGCAAATTATATTTTAGCTATGTAAGATAAGCTAAACCAATTTAAAAGGAATGATGTTTGAAAACTAGTCCTTAAACCTAAAAATCAATCCATCATAGGAATAAAATGGGTTTTTAGGAATAAAATTGATGAATATAGGACCACAATGAGAAACAAAGCTGGACTAGTCATAAAAGGTTATAATCAAGAAGAAGGTATTAATTATATAAAAAAAACCTTTACGCCTATGGCTATACTAAAATCCATAAGAATGCTTTTAGCTTTTGCATGTCATACTAATTTTACACCTTTTCAAATGGATGTCAAAAGCGCATTTTTAAATGGTTTTATCATGGAAGAAGTATATGTTAAGCAACCTCAAGGTTTTGAAAACTTTCATTTTCCCGTTCATGTTTTCAAACTTAAAAGGTTTTATATGGTTTAAAACAAGCACCAAAAGCATGATATGATAAATTAAAGACTTTTCTTATTGAAAATGGTTTCAACATTGGCAAAATTGACACCACCCTTTTCATAAAGAGAAAAGGTAAAGACATGTTGATTGTACAAATATATGTTGATGATAGTATATTCGGTGTTACTAATGTATCTCTTTGTAAGGAATTTGCAAAATGCATGTAAGATGAGTTCAAAATGAGAATAATAAGAGAATTAAATTTCTCCCTTGGATTGTAAATCAAATAAACAAAGGATAACATATTTATTAACCAAGACAAGTACATCAATGATCTACTAAAAAGATCTGGGATGAAACATGTCAAGAAAGCCAACACACCCATGAGAACATTAACAAAGCTTGATATAGATGAAAATGGTAAGAATGTAGACATCACTGAATATCAAGGTATGATCGGTTCACTCTTATATTTAACCGTTAGTAAACCCGATATTATGTCTAGTGTTTGTCTATGTGCATGTTTTCAAGCATGTCCAAAAAAATCCTATGTTAGTGTTGTTAAACATATTTTTTGATATTTGCATGGTATAATTGACTTAGGGTTGTGGTATTTGAAAGGATGCGAGTTAAATTTAATTAGCTAATTAGATGCGAATTTTATATGATGTAAAGTTGATAGAAAAAGTACTAGTGGAACATGTCACTTTCTAGGATCATCAGTAGTATCTTGAGCTAGTAACAAACAAACTCAATAGCCCTATCAACAACTAAAGAAAAATATATTGTGGTGGGTAGCTATTGTGCTCAGATTTTATAGATGAAATAAACCTTAGAAGACTTCAGACTTAATTTTGATCGTGTCCCTATTATGTGTGATAACACAAGTGCTATAAGTTTATCTAAGAACCTTATACAACACTCATGTACAAAGCATATTGAAGTGATACATCACTTCCTAAGAGATCACATGTTGAAAGGTGAAATTGTACTTCAGTTTGTTAGTACAAAACATCAACTTGCATATATTTTTACAAAGCCATTAGGTGAGGATCACTTTTGCAAAATATAAAAAAAATCTAGGCTTTATACATATTAATGATATTTGAGGTCTTATGTTTGTGTATATACATCATTGGATATAAGTTGGACATGTTTAAGTGATAAAATATATACCCTTTTAGCATAAAAAAATGTTTAATAGAAACATTCTCAATCAGTGTAATCTGTGACGGACCGGCTGACCGGTTCATCATACAATTTCAATCGATCGACCGATTGAAACAAAGAAATAGAGGTTTTGTTACTTGATGAACAATAATTTTTTGAGGTTTCAGTTGGGTTTAGTTTTTAAGACTACAAGTTAGACAATGTTTTTTTTAATCTCATAAGACATCGGTTTCGATCATAACTTGAAATATATGATTTTCATTGAATTGATCAATTGGTTTATACATCTAGGACAACCGGCCAACCGGTTGAAATAGAGGTCATAAACCTTTGCTATTGCCTAAATTTTACAGTTTTTACCCCCTTATTTCTTTGTGTTTTAGACAAAAGTTTTACATCAAAAGGATCTTTTTAAGTATATAAAAAAGGATCAAAAGAGGAATTTAGAAAATTTTAAGGTTTAGGTTAAACCAGTCGATCGATTTAACTAATTAAGGCAACCATTCGACCAGTTGTTTAAGAATATATACTACCCTCCTTTTCTAGTAAAGACAAAATTCCCAACTACAAAAACCCTAACCCAAACTGAAACCCCTATCTTAAAATTCACTAAAACCCAACCTTTCCAAGTCAATTTCTTCAAGTTGAAACATCAATAGCACCAAAGAAACTCACTAAAATAAGTGAATTAATGAGTAAAAGGGCCAATGATCCCCAACCACCTCCAAGTGACAATGTGGAAAGGTATATGACCACTTTCTCAAATAGATTTACTACTATAGAAAGAGGTGTAGGTGATAAGGTAAATGCCTTTGGGATAAATACTTTATTTGAAGAAATAGGTTGGAGTAACATATATAACATGAAAGAGGTTATATATCCCTATCTAATTAGAATGTTCTTTGCTAATATGAGAATAACGTTTGAACCTAAGATCATAACAAGCCTTTAAAACAAGCCCATTGAGTTTAATTGTGAAATTTTGGAAAATATTTTAGGTATTTCAAATGATAGGCCTCATGTGTTTGAAATGAAGATTATCCCTACCATTAAGGGATTTGTTTATGATAAGGTGATGATTATACATACCAGGAGACATGATTTTGCATCGGGTGCAAAAATTAAAAGCCAAGATTTGTTGTTATGACCTAAGTTGTTACATAGGGTCATAACATATAATATTTTGCCTAAAAAATTGGCACTTTGATGAAGTGACTTTTATGAACTTGTGTCTTATCACTTGTACGATTAGAAGAAGGCCAATTAATTTTCCATATATTATGATGAAGAATTTGATAATGTAAAATGATAAAAAAAAAAAAGTCATTGCATTATGGTCA
>Ga0307515_10015866_pt1 | contig 13843 bp, 4 predicted proteins | sample 17_EM_MG_FD_194513 | JGI IMG/M metagenome (GOLD analysis project Ga0307515, IMG submission 194513) | Populus trichocarpa ectomycorrhiza microbial communities from riparian zone in the Pacific Northwest, United States - 17_EM | ecosystem: Host-associated > Plants > Roots > Unclassified | place... | reverse complement strand
TTGTAATACACATGAATATAAACAGGTAAATCGTAGGCATGATTAATTATGATTTGACACGTAAAACACAATCAACCATCCATTTGATTCTCTCACTATTTCTTCTAAATGTAAGAGGTGTTTTTTTCGAACTATAAAATAAGTGTATTTGATTTTGTACAAAAGTATATGTATTAATTGCATTATTATTGATACATTAAAAATACATTTTTTAATATAAAATAGAGGTTCAAATTTAAAATATTTTAATACAGAAAAAACATTAATGTCAATTTAGTTACAATTCTTTGAAAACAAGAATTTTAATTCAGTATCTCGGCGGCCTCCTTTGCATAAGTAGGAGAAACCTCCAGTTGGGTATCCAAGGTGTAACGTGGATGCAGCTGTTCTTGAACAAAGCGCGGCTATGGGAGCAGGTTTTGCCATTAGGGACCATGATGGTGCTGTTAATTGCTGTGGAAGTTTGAAAACCAGAGTATTATTTACACCAGCAATGGTTGAAGCTGTTAATTGGAGTTTTAGAAAGTTGTAACTTTTTTAAAATTAATTTATCCGTGATTTTTTGATTGTTTTAATGTGATGATATCAAAATAAATTTTAAAAATTTAAAAAAATTATTTTAATTTATTTTTAAATTTAAAATATCTTAAAAAACAATCCCTACCACAATTTAAAAAATTATCTTTAAATAAAAGCCTTTTTTGATACTATCTCCACTAGCCATTATTATTATTATTTATTTTCATTTGTCACCTGACTTGTTCCTTTGAGAGTGAGTTTTAGGTGCAAATTCAACGGCAGTAGGTGTAGATTCATGTGTGTGTCATGCGACTCGTGAAAAAAAGAATATTTTAACAAAAACAAAAGTAGGGGGGAAATCAAATAATTTTTAAAACAAAATATATAGCACATCACGGAAGCATAATTATTTTTACAGGCAGGAAACGAGGTCGGAGAGGTTGCGTAGAATGATAACAAGCTCATCTCCTTACGTAAAATTATGTCCATATCACTCATTCCTTATTCCCATTTTGTTGGGATTTGAAGGAATCAAAATAAAAAGCTTGTAAAGGGATCAATAACTTAACTGGATTAGAGAATCTGACTGAAATCTAAACAGAGAATTTCAGTAGACAATGCAGAGGATGTTGCTTAACGCATTTGCCATTGATGAGTCCCACTCCCACCTCCTCCTCTCGTTATTGATGGGAGGAATGGGACTGCATGCTTGCTCACGTGATGCCATGGTTGAGTAAGGAACAAGCCAGTTCTTGCTTTGCCTTTTGTTTTACTTGCGGTGTGAAAATCTTTCTTAAGATAGCCAAAAGATAACCTCATACACCTTTTCTGACTATTATTAAAAAAAGTCCCTGCATATATAAAACTAAAAATGGGTATCCATTGTCGTACAGCAGTCGTTTTAAGGCCTTCTCATTCATTTATTGATTGTCCAGGGTTGATCGAGCCGAGTGGATACTGGATAGCCGTTGAAGTCTCTGCATGCGCATGATCTACTTGATGGGACGTGACTGGCTCTGGCTCTGGCTCTGGCTGCCAAGGTGAGCAGTGTTCAAAACATGCGAATTATGCCGACAAATTTGGATAATATATTCTTAAGAATTTTTCAAAACGAGTAATTCACAGAATTATCCGAAATAAACTTTAGGCAATTCAGATAAAATATAAATATTTGCCCACCCGAGTTATATTATATATGTATTTATAAACTTATTTATTTATGAATTTTTAAAATTAATGGGCCTATAATTCTCCTCAAAACTAAGCTTTATATGGTCAAAACTTTTATAGGATCTATTTTTATCTAGTTAGTTGAATTTTTAAAGGATATTTGGATAAAAAAATTAACAGGATAATGAATTCAGAATTTGGGTGACCTGAATCATTCAGAGTATAATTCTAAGAATTAAAAAATAAATTCAGGCCAAAAATTTGGAAGTAAAATTAGACAACTCAAGAAATTCTCTAAAACAACAACTTTTTATTTGAATCAGCCAGATTTTCACCCTAACATCTGGCATCGAAGAAATTTTTTTTTTGGCAGAGGGGTTTGACCATTCAATATACATAATGTGAGTATTGCTTTCTTTCACAGATTTGAAACTTTCGTAGGAGTAGATTAGCACGCCACCTCATTGCCTGTTTATCTCTGGCACTGTAATTTATCATCGAAATTTGTCGCTTAGCTTTGATGCATGTGGTCTCCTTGCCGCTTACGTGACTATTCATTGACAGTAAAATTAAATCTTCCTCTGTCTCTCACTGTAGGTGAAAGATTTCAGGAACAAGTTCATATATATTCTTCAGATGGACAGAAACATCCTCTGAAAAGATTGCTTTCTTAAAATGACGTGAGGGTTTTCTTGGAATTTTGGCTTACGATTGCAGTCGGTCTTGACTGCTTAATTGACCGTGCAAGCGAGGAGGGAGTTGCTTTTTGCCTCCTAGTTCAGGGACAGACTCGCACTGCTAGCTTGCCTTTACGTACATGGTAAGTGAACTTTCTAAGCTTTTCCAACCAAAAAAGAGAGAGATAGTAATAGTAATAAATAGACAGATAACCAGCGCTAGCTTAGCTTGCTATCACTTAGTTGGAGTATGCTTTTTTTTTTAAAAATGTTTTTTCATGTTATATATTCCCCTCAGTCTAATGAAAATAATTATCTTTACGAACAATCACTTTCTCATGGAGTCATGTTCTTACGTTTTTTTATTAATTCGATGGTGGATTTTTCAAGTATCATTTCTTGATCCAATCGAGCAACGACAGTTGGATGGTGGGTTTTAAAGGCATAAATAAAGATTTGGTAACCCCTTGGATTTGAGAAATTTGGGTGAGGAGTGGGTGAAAAGAAAACATTTGTTGATATGGAAGAATCTCCTCCAGAGGAACAAGATTGGATGGAAAATTATATTGGCAGTGAAGAGATAAGGTTTAAGACGGGGAGGGGGCGGAACACAGACCCTTTCATCCCCCACCTTACCCGTTGATGGATTCGTGGGGTAGAATGGCGTTGAATTTAATCAAGTGGGCACTGTAATCAATTAAATCAAAGATTTCTCTCGAATTCTTTTTGGCAAGCTCGTAATTCTAAACAACAAATCCTAAATCTGGGTTTAGCGTTGTAGAGGGTGTTTGACGTTGGGTTCAGCAACATTTTTTAAAGCTTTTGATTTTTTTAGTTTTAATATTTTTTTGTGTTTTTTTTTTTAATTTTGTTGTGATGATATCAAAAAATTAAATTTTAATAAATAAAAAAAATATTATTTTAATATATTTCTAAATAAAAAATAAATTTTATCACAATTTAAAATAGACATGACATGTCTTGAAGATAATTTCTCTCCTCTTTCCTCATTTGTTAAAAGTAATAAAACGCGAGCTTTAATACTCAAGGAACTCCTTAGAGTGCTTAAATCAAAAAATAAAAATTCTTTAATGATATAATTTATTAAAAGATATTTTTGATATATATACACTTAAAATTAAAAATATCCTATAATTGATTTAAATTTTGGAGGTTTGAAAAACAAAAAGTATCGAGGTTTCTCACTTTCCAAAGTTCCAGCAAACAATAATATTCTCCGAATTATATTAACATGATCATAAGTATCATATCACCATGATCATACCAACAACTCATATCATTTACCTTTTCAATTGAAAATAACTACTTTGATAACCTTCAAAATAAAAAAAAAAGATTTTTTTTTTGTTTTTATATTATCAATGTCATTTGTTGATGTATAATTAATAATTCTACAAATAATCATTCACTACTAAATTTAACAATTTTACTAAAAACTTTTTTTCCGGTATTTACATATTAAATATGAAAGAAAGTAACAAAAATTCAGATATTTTTTTAAATACAAGGCACCCTTTTTCATCTCAGTTGCAACATTAATAATAACTTATTATTATTTTTTTTTAAATATTTTACTTTTAAAAAGAAAATCCAACTTATGTATATAGTTCATAAACACCACACAGGTGTCCTTCTCACGATTTGCGGCAAGCTAGTAATCCTACCACTTCCAAATATACCAGTATATATCAGTATGCATGCATAAAAGTTGAGCATACCATTGCTTGAGAATATTGTTTTTCTTTTGATTAGGAAAACAAGGCATAGTGTTCTACATAAACACACCAGAACTGATTGTTCGCCTTTTGCAAATTAGAATGAGCGAGAAAGGGCAAAAAAATGGATAAATAAAAAGTAAGAGTACAACACTGATCTTTACCCAAGCATTTTTTTTTTTTTAGATTTCAGGTATAATATTAACTCTAGTGGCATCGATAGAACAACTCTCTGAAATATATGAATGGTATATTTGCAAGTATTTTCTCCATCACATGACATCCTTCCACCTCCATTTAATGTTACTGATTTGATAGTTCTTTCTTCAGACTCCAAATCCCTTTATATCAAGGGGAAAAATCAAAATCAAAAGCTTAAACTAAAGAAATTAGAGTTTAACTCATGCTGTGTAAAGGCAAAACATGCTGATATATGTTTAATCGGTATAGTAAGAGAGTTTACCATTAAACTAATCGAGGGATTGCTAAGAAATTTCTTGTTTTCCTAATTAACAAACCTTTTAATTACTTTTAAGTACATGCATAGTCGGTGCCAAACCCTAACTAAAGTTCACGAGAGTTCTGCAAATCATATGCAAAACATGTAATTAATCCTAATCCCTTAGATTAGTTGAACCTGGCCCCTTCACGTTAAGGAAACGACAGTGAGACAGGCCAATGGCTACCCTCCAAATTTGCAACTTATGTGTGATGACTCATAGTTCCATTTCTATTCGGTTGATGACTAATTAATTAATCAAATCTATGATTATAATATCCTATCACTTGTGAAAAAAGATTCTAACAGATACCACCTCTTTTCACTGTACATATCTAAGCTAAAGCTCCTTTATAATAAAAATGTAATAAGAAAGAAAAGGCAAGTTATTTTTTGTCCTTTAGCAGTTTTGGAAATGAAAGCTGAACTCTTATGAACCAGCTGGGTTGCATATATTAATTAAGTGATTAAATCATTAGACTGAAACTTAATGCTCGGATTTTCCTACTCAACTCCTCTCCGTTTCTTTTTCCCCCCTTTTCTATCTATTATTAAAGGGAAGGTTCATTAATTTAGTCGATATACCATGTAATAAGTACCTAATTTTGGACTTTTATGTTTGGTTACAAAGTATTAACTAATAATTAACACATCAAAAATCATGTTTATTTGCTAAGATATAAAATATTTAGTGTGTGTTTAGTACTGCAGTGCATTGTATTTTTTAAAAGTGATTTTCATTAAAAATACAATATAATAATTTTTAATTTTTTTTTTATTTTTGGACATCAACATATTAAAATAATTAGAAATCACTGAAAAAATATCAATTTAAACAATTATTTAATAGTTTCTTTAAGTAAAAAAAGAAAAGAAAAAGGCTTAATCTGATCTCTCCCCCTTATGTTAGAAGTCGCAGCAACAAAAAATTGTGTTATGAGAAAGGCTAGCTCCCAGAGACAAATTGCGCATGTGATAAAAAAACAAAATATTTAATTAGGAGTTGATATGGCAAGCTCTAGGTAGCGTAAAATTCCGTTGTTCTCATTCGTAATTCCTAATTAAATCGGCTTGAATGAATGGGGATTTGTGAGAATTTAGCGTAACGAACCATAAATGGGGTCAAGCATAGGGAACTAATTAAGGCTGTTGTTGCTTAACGTATTAATTTGGAACTCTAATTAATTAACTCTAATTGTTTTTAATTTAATTCAATTAGGTGCCCTTTCCCTCCTGGGGTGTTTTGTAGAATCCTAGTGAGCGTGCGCACACTTGCTGGCCCAATTGCTTGAGTGATTTTGAAGACAACTTACATTCTCTGTCAAGTTATTTTTTTTTTTAAAACTAACTCTTTTCACGATGTATACCTCCCTTAATTAGTGCCTAAATGATTAAAAGTAGGGCTTTTTTCCCTCCAGAATTCAGTTAAGCAGAAGTGCCTATTCACCACAGCCCCTTTCCCCACCTTTGTAGAGGAGTCATATCTCCATCAAAGGCAAGCAGAATCTGTATATGATATACTAGAAGCTAGCATTAGTAAAACTAATGCCGTGCAAGTACAGGGATACAACGGAAACTTTCCAATAATGTCAGCGTATCAAGGAGTCATGACAAATCCCTAATACAACCAGTAAATGTTACTCCTAGCAAGAAAAAAAAGAAAAAAGAAAAAGAATACACCGTGTAGAGTTATTAATCAATATGGTATGGAAAAGTTATGTAATATTGTCGAAATTAAGAGCTCAAAGTGTAGCACAGTGTAATAAGGCAGATCTTTTGTCGTTCAAGTAGTTGGCCTAGTTTGCCCTTTGGAGCTCCTTAATAAAATCTCTTCTCATCAGGCTTATGAGAAAAAAATAAAAAAAATACAGATCTGTTTATTTTATTTTCTATTTATTAATATCTCTGATTTTTGTGCCCATGTGTAACTGGCCTTGAGGTCCCTCTATGTGTTTAATTCACACCAGGAACTGATTTTTCTATGTATAGATAGCAAGGAGGACGTAACAACCGAGCTGGGGAGCATTGTGATGATTATTTAAGAACACTGCAAGTTAATCACAAGATACGTAGACGTAACTTGAGGGTCGTTCAAGTGTTTTCAAGCTTGAAAGTTGACAAAACCAAAACCCAAGGTGAATTAGCATGATTAATTTGCTTATTGCCTGGCAGTCATGATTCATGAAAAGCCCTTTACTTGCGTGGTAAGTGAAGTAAGTTTCCGAGAATATTCAATCAAGAGAGGGTAGTACTCTTACTCTATCTGTATCTTTGAAAATAAAGTTTTGCTTACTATATAGTTGTTAATTATTAGCATATTGTATTTGAAAATACAAAATTCGGTTGAAATTATATATTTTTAAAATTATTATTCTTTAATATTTTTAGATTATTTTAATGTGCTGATATTAAAAATAATTTTTAAAAAATAAAAAAAATATTATTTTAACAAAATATACATAATTGATGGATTAGGACAACAAAGTATACATAGTAGGTAAATAATAATAGGTTTTCTAATTTAAACAATAAAGATAATTTTATTTTTATGTGCCTTCTAATTTTTTTTTTGTTTTACATGATCGATCAGGTAATTGTTTGAAAGGTACTGGTATACACATCGGTACCCTTTCATTTGCGAAAATGAATTTATTAGAGCGTTTAATTAGATTATGTAATTCAATTTCATCGTGGCTAAGATATTGACAGGTTCTGAACACATTCTTTTTCATCATCATAAAAAAGAAAACTAAAACGATAGAGGAGAGCCTGATAATTAATTAGCTGGCTTGATAAATATTTGTTACAAATACAGCCTAATAAATCATTTCATGTGAAGACACAGAAGACATGTGTGTGTGTGAAATACTAAGTTAGAGAATAATATAAATTATATCTTGAGATTTTATATAACAGTTTAAGCTATTGGATTGAGATGGTTCCTTAACATGATATCAGAGCCTTGAATACCAAGTGGTTACGATTTCAAATCTCATCATCTCTATTTATTTGATAAAAATCAAGTACAAGATAATATCAGTCTGCGCAAGTTTCAAGTCCAAAGAGCTTTCACTTGAAAGGACATGTTAGAAAATAATATAAATTATATTTTGAGACCTCACCTAACAGTTTAAACTATTAGACGAAGATGATTCCATAACATTCCACACCCAGAATTCAAGTAAATTTTCTGTAGCTTGTGCCTTTTTTCCCCCCTTCCTGTTGCGTCCAAGAATTGGGCTTTAAAATTATAAACTTATGAAATTATTGATATCATTATATAAATACTCTAACTCCATTATTTTTAATTACTGATACAATGCCAGGTTGCGTACGTAGCATGCCAGGCGACAGCTGAATTTAGTTCCTAATTTTAAACCCCCCTCCGATGTAACTGGTTCTAGAAGAGCATATTTGGCACTTAAATCTAGCTAGCCTCGACTTAATTTTCCTTTAAAAAAACTTTGTATATAATTTTTATTTAAATGATGCTGTTGTCTCATATATAGATCAACGACGTCAATAGCAAAAAGGACAGGTACTTGGAGACCTAAAAGCGATAATAACAAAAACAAAGCATTAGAAATAAAATAAGAAGAATAGCCTCAAACATTTGTCAAATTGCATAAGCAAAGTTGAGAAATCATTATCCAAGAAAAAAAAGTGCAATTAAGAAATTGCCTTCACGGCTCGCCTTGTTCCTTGCATATGCATGTATCTTGACGGAAACTACTTGAACGTCATTGCTGCGAGCTCCGTTTAATCTAACACAATATTGCTTTATTTTCTTGGTTGACATTGAATTAATAAACCCAAGAAAATTCCTCGTCTGATAGAGGCATCATATAATTAAATGCTTAAAATATTATACTAATTTAGTTTGACCGTGACCGAACATAAATCACCATGATGACAACATATGGCCGTCCAAAACACCGGCATGCTTATGTTCTTGCTCTGAAAATGAAAGGGTTTGGATTAGATGGTTTAGCAAGCCATTGTTGCATCACTGGACGTATTAAAAAAAAACAAAAACCATGATGTTTGGTCGGTATCTAACCTATAATTAACCCCACTCTTTTCATGGAATATTTTCTTTTTAACTTTTACACACAACATATTCTCTGTTCTAAATGAAATCTCAACATCTTCCGATCGAGTAAAGAGATGGTTAATAGCAAACGTAATGTTGAAAATTGGTTTAAAACATGGTTAATAGTATATTTAAGACCCAATTAAATGCTGGGTCCACTTTTGTTTTTTTGTTAAGATTTTGTTGAAAATTATTCTTAAATACAAATATTTTAATATAGAATATTAACATGTTTAAGAATTCCTTGCTGGTATAATTTCAAACCCATAACCTCAATCCCTCTTATAAGATTTTTTTTCTGGTTTATACAATAATAATTCGAGAAGTTAAAATTTGACTCGAGAGATACTAAAGCTTTTAGAGGAGATTAGATATCGTAGACTTGATCAGAAGTTCAAAATTTCTCCATCAATTTTATTCCCAGGACCCTATAGGAGTAGGAGTGAGGGTGCTGTTCAGAACATAGGAAAAAAATCAAGTATTCTACCTTGTTTTCTTTTATTCTTCTAGTTTTTTCTTCCATATCATTTTATTGTCTAAATTTTAGTACTGTCTTAGATTCTCGAATCATAGAGAGATTGTGAGTTTGATTTTCTAAGTTTATAGAAGTTTATTGATAATATGACCTCTTAAGAAGGTATTATTAGAAACTTGAGAGACTGATTGCATAAAAACTATTTGCACCATGTGACAGATAATTTAGTTTTAAGTACAAAAAAAATGAATCATTGACAGCAAATATTTTTTTAATTCCTTTTATCTGTTTTCTTAAGTTTATAAACAAGTACATAATTTTTATTATTCTAATTATTTAGTGCAATAGCTTGTCAACTATATATATAGTTTGATTGGTTAATTTATGTTTTTCATAATTCTGTAATAGCTTGTCAACTATATATACTTTGATTATTTCGTTGTTATATGAATATTCAAGCTGCTTATACCATATATGTTCTTATTTTTTTTCATGCAATTTATCCTTGATCACATCAAATTTAACTACCCATTAAGTAATTTATCCTAGACATAAATCGTGACCGAAGTATCATATAAAATTATTAGATTTCTGGGTACATATGTAAAGAGTTAGATCTCATGCGTTCCTTAATTCCGCTCACCTATTTCAAAATTTGAACCTAGCTACAATGGCGGCTTGGAGGCTTTCTTCTAGAATGGGCCAATGCAGATACTCTTTAATTTTCATAGATTTTTGATCAGTTAGACATTTTGACGTGGTGATTAAGGAGTTTAACCGAAAATGTTTCAGAAGCAAGCTAAGCGAAGCTCCAATCCTCCGCCGGTAAGTTCCTTTGGCAGTAATGCACGGCCTATCCCCTTGTTTGAAACTTAGAAAGTACCCCATTGTTTGAATTTGACATGGCCAAGAAGGAAGTTCTAAGTTTCAACGATTGGACACTTGTAATTAGGCACGATTGCTTCCTCGTTAAATGGATTATTAATAAACCGAAAGCTCCACTATGCTAATTAAGCACCGATGCCTGAACTTTTATGTTAAAGTAATCACCATATGATAGAATCCCCAATATATAATGTCGATATAAGCTGTATTAAGGGATATTACTTGGTTGGTTTTAGGTGAGGCATACATATCTCAAAGTCATTATATTAATCTTTTTAATTAGGGCTCTATATATGATCATAAGCACATAATTCCATTCGATATGGGCTATTATGCTGTATCTAACCTGAAGTTTGTCATCATTATTGTTATTGAAAGATAAAGGTTAAGTTATAATATTATTAGCTTTTTAATCGAGACATCCGCTTAATTTCAATCTGTCCTTGTTACAATTAAGATTTAAATGTTTTATTTTATATTTATTAATATTCATTGGAAGCTTTAGTCATTAGCAGGTCTGGCCAAGTCGATCTTTAGGAATTTGGTTACTTGATTTCGTGGCTAAGTAAATGTCTTATGTGTGATACGTGTTCTAATGTAAAGCCTATTTATAGGCCTTTTTCTTTATCAATAATAGACATAACTTTACCATTCAATATAGGTTTCTTTTGTTTTTTGTTTTTTTCCTTAATAGTGTATTAGTGGAATCAAAGCGTATTACGGTATCAGGTAAAGCAAGGGTAAAAGGGTTTCCAAACAGTGACAGTCCCCAAACAGTCCAAACAATGAGTTTCTAAAATAGTTAAAAAAAAACAGCAAATATTTTTTCTCCTTATATTTATTATTATTATTATTATTTTTTGTAGGAAATGATGGCTTCATATTCCAATTTTGAGTAGGCAGCAATTTCACGTTTTGATGGTCACTGTAAGTCTGTAACCATTGACTATGCTAATGGGAAATTTTCTACAGCCAAAAGAATATTGGTTGATTGTTGAATTTGAAATTGGATAACCAATAACAAATACAGTTTTGTTAGATGCTCAAAAAACAGAGTTGGAAGGGATAAAACTAAAATATTTGAAGGCAAAAAATTATCTTTTTCATGCAATTGATTGTCCCTTCCTGGAAATAATTCTTGGCAAAGACTTCTAATGACATTTGAGATTTCATGAAGAAAAAATATCGAGGCTCTACTACAGTGAAGTGTGCAAAACTTCAAACCTTGAGAATAGATTTTGAGACCTTATAAATGAAGAATGATGAATCTATCACTAGCCACTATGTTAGGACTATGGAAATAAGCAACAAAATATTATATCATGGTGAGAAGATGAAAGATGTCATCAAGGATTTATCACTTTCTTAAATAAAAAAAAGATCACTCATTCAAAGTTATCAAGATAGTCAAGGAAAACACCTACCATCTTCAAGACATGTTCATCTTAAGAACCTCCTTTATATTTATCACTAAGATTACCTTAGGATGCATAATCATCAATAAGAATGTAGGTTTATTTTTAAAATAAAAATAATATATTTTTGATATACATTTCTTATCTACAAATTCCCAATGTAGTTTATGACTTATGTATTCTCCAAATGTTGCAAAAAAAAAACCTCTCACCAATTTGTTAGGGGTTGATATCAGATCTTCCATTCTCTCGTGTAGTCTCGGACTGTCATATTTCCTATGTGATGCCTAAGGACCTCTCACAAATTCTCCAGGGGTTAACCTTGGATCCTCCATTCTCTAATGCAACTCGTAGTGACACATTCTTCAGGTTATGCTTAAGAGACTCTCACCAACTCACCAGGGTTGATCTCGAATCCTTTATTCTCCAATAAAGTCTTAGACTTGCCCATTTTTCAGGTGATGTCTAAGGATCTCTTACCAATTAGCTAGGGGTTGATCTCGGATCCCCCATTCTGTAGTGCAATATTAGATTGACACATTCTTCAGGTGGTGCCAAAGAGCCTCTCAGCATTTCACTAGGGATTGATTTTGGATCTCTTGCCCCTTTAATGCACTCTAAGACTAGCACAACTCTTCAGTGAGGGGCTCCTACGCTCCATGATAATGTTAGTAAAGTCACATATCTCTCATACTCTAATTTGACCACTCTCTAGCGGGGGGCTCTCAAACCCACATGCCATCACCATAGGCCTTCCACTTTTAGGTGAGATCTTTTTCTAATGGTGAGCTCTTAAGCCCCACACCATTGACTAGGAAGCTATAAGCCTCTCTCTCTAATATGATGTCGGATTAGTACATGGCTTACAAGCCTTGTACTATTGCAAGGAATCACGCTCCTCGAGTTCCTCTCAACCACTTAAATTTTTTATCTAAGTATAGTCTCACCCCTATGAGTTCCCTTCAGTCTCTTAGAAATGTTTGTAAGTACAGGCTTCCCCGCTAGGTTCCCTTGAGCTCCTAGAAAATTTTTCTAAGTTTGAAGTCCTTTATATTTTACCACACCCTCAAAGATATTTTTCTAAGTACAGGTTCCTCAATGATTTCCCTCTACATACTTAGAAATTTCTTCAAGCATGGTGCACGCCCCTACACACGGGCTTTCCATTAAATAACCTCAGTGTTTCCAACCCTCTTTTCATATGAAGAAAAATCAATGAACTTCTCATGATGAATATTTTTACAAGTCTTTGCGTATCAATATCACAATGATTTTTTTAGGATATTGATAAACTCAAATTTAACTCACCCAAAACAACCTCAAAAAGGCCCAAAAAGAGCCCTATAGACTCAGGCTACCACGCTCGAGCCTAACATGCTGCCAAGAGGGATGAGCCTAGGTTGTTGTCTCGGTCCATGGTAGGCATGTTACCTATCATCCCTGGTGTTGGGCATGCACCTCAGCACCATACAAGCTCGAACATGGTAGCTTTAACCCAAATGCTAGGTGTGACATGCCCAACCTTGCTGGGTGGACACGACAAACACCTCATGGGCTCGAGCTATCATGCCTGAGCCCAACATGTTTAGGTAGAGGCAACATGTTTGGGCCTATTTTCCCCCCTAACGGGCTCAGGCAACTCGCTTGAGCCCAACACTCCCTTGGAAATTTTTTCTAGGTCCCCACGCGGATGCTTCCATATTTTATATTTGATCCAATACATATTATTTTGAGTAGAATACAACTCAAAATATCACAAGGGTGAAATGACTCTTCAGTCACTCCTCTACACGAAAGGATAAGACTCACGAGCTATAAATATCCCATGAATCCTTCAAGTTTCAGGTTCACATTCTCCTCATTCTTTATATTTTTAATACATGTATTTTGAGAGTCTATCAAACTAAAATATCATTTCACTTTCTTTCTCTACAAAGATACTTAATTAAGCATCTGATAGTCCCTATATCTATCAAATGAGACTTTTTGAAGGTATCAACTACAAACCACCTTGACATACCAAGCACCGGGCGCTAGCTAGCAGCCTCATTGGCTAGGAAAAATTGATATGATTGCTAGAACTAATTGATTATCCAACATATAAGTTTTGTTCCTAAGCTAATTAGATAGAATTTATAAATCTTTAATTTGGTAAAACAAGTTTATAAATATACATATTATACGCCCGGGGGGGTTGAAAGGAAATATAAAGGAAAGAATATTAATTTCAATATTAGTGTTATAAAATAAAGTCATGAGGAATAGTTGTTTAGTGGTATTTGAGTTTTGTTTTTGATAAATTTAATTATTAGAAAATAATATAAATAATATCTCAGAGTCTCATCTAATAACTTAAATTTTGGATTAATTTAGT
>Ga0307515_10015864_pt1 | contig 13844 bp, 10 predicted proteins | sample 17_EM_MG_FD_194513 | JGI IMG/M metagenome (GOLD analysis project Ga0307515, IMG submission 194513) | Populus trichocarpa ectomycorrhiza microbial communities from riparian zone in the Pacific Northwest, United States - 17_EM | ecosystem: Host-associated > Plants > Roots > Unclassified | place... | reverse complement strand
GACGCGTTGGCACAGGCCGCCCGCACTGCCGCGGCCGATGCCGGTGCGACGCGCAGCGCGGTGATCGCGGTCGGCGGTGACGGCACGATCAACGCCGTCGCGCAAGCGGCGCATGCACAGGGCTGTGCGATGGGCGTGGTGCCGCAGGGCACGTTCAACTACTTCGCGCGCACCCATGGCTTACCGGCCGAGCCCGATGCGGCCGTGCGCGCGCTGCTGCGGTCGGCGCCGCAGCCGGTGCAGGTGGGCAGCGTCAATGGCAGCGTGTTCCTCGTCAACGCGAGCCTGGGCCTGTATCCCGAGCTGCTCGAAGACCGCGAGGCCTACAAGGCGCGCTTCGGCCGCAGCCGGCTGGTCGCGCTCGGCTCGGCATTCGCGACGCTGATGCGCGAGCACCGCCAGTTGCGCCTGCGCATCGAGCAGGGCGGCGTGCTGCGCAGCGTGCGCACACCGACGCTGTTCATCGGCAACAACCGGCTGCAGCTCGAGCAGGTCGGGCTGCGTGCGGCGGTCAACGTCGACAGCGGATGCATCGCCGCGGTGATGCTCAAGCCGATCGGCACGCTGGCGATGCTGTGGCTGCTGGCGCGCGGCGCGCTCGGCAGCCTGGGCGAGGCCGACGATGTCGAGAGCTTCGCGTTCCGGCAGATGACCGTCTCGCCGTCGCGCGGTTACGGCGGGCGGCGCATCAAGGTCGCGTTCGACGGCGAGGTCGCGTGGATGCGGGCGCCCTTGCAATTCGAGGTCGCGGCGCGGCCGCTGTGGCTGCTGAAGCCGGCCGATGCGGTCGCAGAGGCACCGTGATGAGCGTGCTGCTGCAGATCTCCGACCCGCACTTCGGCACCGAGCGGCCAGGTGTCGTCGAGGCGCTGGTGGCGCTGGCGCAGCGCGAGCGGCCGGAGTTGGTCGTGCTCTCGGGCGACATCACGCAGCGCGCGCGGGCCGGGCAGTTTCGCGCGGCGCGTGCCTTCGCCGACCGGCTCGGCGCGCCGTTCGTCGCGATCCCCGGCAACCACGACATCCCGCTGTTCGATCTGCCGGCGCGGCTGTTTCATCCGTACGCACGCCAGTGCGCTGCGTTCGGGGCCGAGCTGGAGCCGGTGCACGAGTCGGCCGGGCTGCTGGTGGTCTGCGTCAACACGACACGGGCGTGGCGGCACAAGAACGGCGAGGTCAGCGATGCACAGGTCGATCGTGTCGCCGCTCGGCTCGGCGCCGCGACGACGGCGCAGTTGCGGATCGTCGTCGTCCACCAGCCAGCCGCGGTGCCGCGCCGGCAGGACGCGCACGACCTGCTGCGCGGCCACGCGCACGCTCTGAGGCGCTGGGCGCAGGCGGGCGCCGATGTGGTGATGGGCGGGCACATCCACCTGCCGTACGTGCTCGAACAGCGCGGCCTGGCGCGGCCCTTGTGGGTCGTGCAGGCAGGCACGGCGGTGTCGTCGCGGGTGCGTGAAGGCGTGCCGAATTCGATCAACCTGCTGCGCTGGAACGGCGCTGCCGCGGCGCCGGTCGAGGCGCTGGTGGAGCAGTGGGACTTCGATGCGACCGGTGCCGCGTTCGCGCGCACGCGCGTGACGCGGCTGCTGCCCGCGCGGGGGGGCGATGGGCACTGACGGCGCTGCGCTGAGCGGCATCGCGCCGTTCGTCGGCACGCACGCGCTGCCGATCTTCTTCGCGCTGCTGCTGCTGCTGCTGGCGTTGACGTGGCTCGGCTGGTGGGCGTTTCAGCGCTGGATGCTGCCACGCGAGCAAGGGGCTTTGCCGACGCCGCTGGTGCTTGCGCTGCGCCTCGCGCTCGGCTTCGGCACGATCGTGCTCGGCGCGTGGGTCTTCGCCGAGATCGCCGAAGAATTGCATGCCGAGGCGGCGCTCGGCGCCGCCGACCAGGCACTCGCCGATGCGCTGCGCATCAGCCTGCCGACCGCAGCGCTGTACGCCTTCGCATGGCTCACGCGGCTGGCCGACCCGGCAACGTTGACGGCGCTGTGCATCGCCGTGGCCGCCGCACTTGCGTTCGCCGGCCGGCGCTGGCTCGCGTTCGGCTGGGTTGCGACGGTTGCGGGCAACGCGCTGCTGAACGTCACGCTGAAGCAGGTGTTCGCGCGCGTGCGGCCGCTGCATGACGACGGCATCGTGCTCGCGCAGGGCTTCAGCTTTCCGAGCGGGCACAGCTCGGGTGCGGTGGTTGCGTACGGCATGCTGGCGTATGTCGCGATGCGCTTCGTGCCGCTGCGCTGGCACCTCGCGATCACGCTCGCGGCGGTCGCGCTGGCGTTCGGCATCGGCGCGAGCCGCATGTTCCTGCGCGTGCATTTCGCCAGCGACGTGATCGCCGGATTCGCCTCGGGCAGCGCGTGGCTCGCGGTGTGCATCGCCAGCATCGAGCTGACGCGCTGGTATGCGCGCAGGCGCACGTAAACGACGGTGCGCGCGCGTAAGCGAAGGAGCGTAAGGTCGGGCACGTTGTCGTGGTTGCGGCCGCGCCGACGACAAGGACGATGTGTCCGGCTACCAGCTCAAGACAGAAACCCTCGCGGTCGGTGGCGTGCCCACACTGATCCGCTCGCTGCGCGATCGCCAGCAGTTCGCCGACCCGCTCGGCGTGGCGCTCGCGCTCGGCATTTCATCGGCGAGCTGGCCGCTGTTCGGCATGGTCTGGCCTTCGGCGCTGGTGCTCGCGGCGCACATGCAGAGCGTGCCGCTCGGTGCACGGCGGGTGCTCGAAGTGGGTTGCGGGCTGGCGCTCGCGAGCCTGGCCGTGCACCGCCGCGGCGGCGTCATCACCGCGAGCGATCACCACCCGCTGACCGAGACCTTCCTGCTCGAGAACCTGCGCCTGAACGCGTTGGCGCCGCTGCGCTACCGGCATGGTGACTGGGCCGCGCCGAACCCTTTGCTCGGGCGCTTCGACCTGATCGTCGGCAGCGACGTGCTCTACGACCGCGGCCAGCCCGATCAGCTTTGCGCGTTCATCGAGCTGCACGCCGAGGCGAGCGTCGAGGTCGTGATCGTCGACCCCGATCGCGGCAACCGCGCCGCCTTCAATCGCGGCATGCACGGTCTGGGTTTCGCGCGCAGCGAGCGCGCGGTGCGCGCGTTGCCGGGCAACGGGCTGCCGTACAAGGGCCGGCTGCTGAGCTACGTGCGGGTGGCGCTGCCGAACTGAGTCGTGGTGCGGTCACGGGGCTGCCGGACAATGGCCGCCCATGACGAGACCCGCGCGCCCTTCGCTCATCGCCGCATGCTGGCTGGCGTTCGCCGCCGGCGCGCAAGCCGCCGGCGGGCATTTCGATGTCGACGACGCCGCCGTGGTCGAGCCCGGCCATTGCCAGTACGAGACCTGGCTGACGCGCGCGCCGGCCGCGTCGGCGACTCTTTTTCACCTGGGCCCGGGTTGCCGTGTCGGGCCGGTCGAACTCGGCTTCAACTACGACCGTTTTTCGACCGCGGGCGAGGTCCGCAACACGCTCGGCCCGCAGCTGAAGTGGGTCGCCGACCCGCTCGTCGGCCCGCTCAGCGCCGGCATCGCCTGGAGCGCGGCGCGCGACCTGAAGCGCGGCCGCCGGCCGGCGCACACGCTGTACGTGCCGGTGACCTGGGCCGTGAACGACAGAATCGCGCTCAATGCCAACCTCGGCGCCGATTGGGACTTTGCAGGCGCACGCACCCGCCGCATCGGCGTTTCGGGCGAATGGGTCGCGCACGAGAAGCTCACCGTGATCGGCGAGCGCGTGAAGTTCGCGGGCGACTGGACCACGCGGCTCGGCACCCGGTTCATGCTCAGCGACGCGATCAGCCTCGACCTGAGCGCGGCCCGCAGCGGCCCGCGCGCGACGCGCGTCTACGTGATCGGCCTGAACCACGACTTCGCGCGATGACAGGCGCGTGGCGCGTGTCACGAAACTGTCGCGGAACCTTCATAAACTGCGCAGGATGATGGAACCCCGCGCCACGGTCACGTTCGAGATGCCCGCGTTGCTGAACCGCGAGCGCGCGATCCTCGAATTCAACCGCCGTGTGCTCGCGCAGGCACGCCGCGCCGACGTGCCGCTGCTCGAACGCCTGCGCTACGTGTGCATCGTCTCGTCGAACATGGACGAGTTCTTCGAGGTGCGCTTCGCCGATTACCTCGAGGCCGCGCGCCGCGCCGGCTCGGGCGTCTCGACCCGCGATCTCGATTCGGTGGCCGCCGACGCCCACGCGCTGATCGACGACCAGTACGCGGCGTTCAACGACGAGGTGATGCCGGCGTTGAAGGGGCAGGGGGTCGTGATCCTGAACCACGAGGACCGCGACGCGGCGCAGCGCCGCTGGGTTGCGAGCTTCTTCGAGCGCGAGGTGCGGCCACTGCTGGTGCCGGTCGGGCTCGACCCGTCGCACCCTTTCCCGCAGGTCGCGAACAAGTCGCTGAACTTCATCGCGCGGCTCGGCGGCAAGGATGCGTTCGGGCGCGAAAACACAATCGCGATCGTCAAGGTGCCGCGCGTGCTGCCGCGCGTGATCCGGCTGCCCGACAAGCTTGGCGGTGGACGCCAGGCCTTCGTGCTGCTGACGAGCGTGATCCGCGCACACCTGGCGTCACTGTTCCCGGGCCGCGAGGTCGAGGTGTTCTCGCAGTTCCGCGTCACGCGCGACTCCGATCTCGAAGTCGACGAGGACGACGTGAAGAACCTGCGCCAGGCGCTGCGCTCCGGGTTGACGACGCGGCACTTCGGTCAGGCGCTGCGGCTCGAAGTGGTCAACACCTGCCCGCCGGAGCTGTACGAATTTCTGCTGCAGCAGTTCGCGCTGCCGCCGGCCGCGCTGTACCGCGTCAACGGGCCGGTGAACCTGGTGCGGCTGAACCAGCTGATCGATCAGGTCGTGGACCCGACCGGCGACTCGGCCAAGCCCGCCCTGCGCTTCGCGCCGTTCGAGCCGGCCTGGCCGCAACTCGCGCTGCCGCGCCAGGAGTCGATGTTCGATCGGCTGCGCGAAGGCGACGTGCTGCTGCATCAGCCGTTCGAATCGTTCGAGCCGGTCGTGCAGTTTCTGCGCGAGGCTGTCTACGATCCCGACGTGCTCGCGATCAAGCAGACGATCTACCGCACCGGCAGCGAATCGCCGTTGATGGACCTGCTGATCGAGGCGGCACGGCGCGGCAAGGAGGTGATGGTTGTCGTCGAGCTGAAGGCGCGCTTCGACGAAGAGGCCAACATCAACTGGGCCGAGCGGCTGGAGGCCGTCGGCGTGCAGGTGGTGTACGGCATCGTCGGGCTCAAGACGCACGCGAAGCTGCTGCTGATCACGCGCCGCGAACAAGGGCGCCTGCGCCGCTACGCGCACCTGTCGACCGGCAACTACAACCCGAAGAGCGCGAAGCTCTACACCGACCTCGGCTACTTCACCGCCGAGGCCGACCTGACCAGCGATGCCGACGCCGTGTTCCAGCAACTGGCCAGTCTGGGCCGCACCAAGCCGCTGCGCGCGCTGCTGCAAGCGCCGTTCACCTTGCACAAGCAGATGCTCGCGCACATCGAGAAGGTGGCCGCGTCGGCACGCGCCGGCGGCACCTCGCGCATCGTCGTGAAGATCAACGCGCTGACCGACGTGCCGCTGATCCACGCGCTGGTCGCGGCCGGCCGGCAAGGTGCGGACATCGACGTGATCGTCCGCGGTGCCTGCATGTTGCCGCCCGGCATTGCCGGCGTGACCGACCGCATCCGCGTGCGCTCGGTGGTCGGCCGCTTTCTCGAACACTCGCGCATCGCGTACTTCTGCTGGGGCGAGGCGGAAGCCGAGCAGGCGCTGTTCCTGTCGAGCGCCGACTGGATGAGCCGCAACATGTTCGGCCGCATCGAGGTCGCGTGGCCGGTGCGCGATGTGGCGATGCGCCAGCGCGTGATCGACGAATGCCTGGTGCCGTATCTGCACGACAGCCAGGACGCGTGGCAGCTGCATGCCGACGGCAACTACACGCGCATCGGCAGCGACGGACCAAGCGCGCAGCAAGCGTTGATTCAGCGATACACGACCGGAGAGTAGAAATGACCACCCCCACGTCACTTCGTTCCTGCCCCCCGAGGGGGCGTTCAGCCTCCTTGGGGCGGCCCTGCGGAGGCTGAGATGGACCTGATTCTCTGGCGGCACGCCGAGGCTTTCGAGATGCGCGAGATCGAGAACGACCTCGAACGCGCGCTCACGCCCAAGGGCGAACGCCAGGCGCAACGCATGGCGGACTGGTTGAACCAGCGTCTGGCCCACTCGACGCGCATCCTCGTCAGCCCCGCTGTGCGTTGCCAGCAGACTGCCAAGGCGCTCGGCAAGAAGTTCAAGACCTTGAACGAACTCGCACCTGACGGCAACGGCGAGGCGCTGCTGAAGGCCGCGCGCTGGCCCGATGCAAGCGAGCCGGTGATGGTGATCGGGCACCAGCCGACGCTGGGTTTCGTCGCCTCGTACCTGCTCTCCGAACAGCCGCAGGCGTGGACGATCAAGAAGGGCGCGGTCTGGTGGATTCGCGGCCGCAACCGCGAAGACCGCGAGCAGGTGATCCTGCAGGCGGTGCAGTCGCCCGACTGCCTGTAGCGCTCGCCCGGACGCGCGCGGCCCCGCCAAGGCGCGATTCTTCGACCGCGATGTCTGGTTTCCGGCCGGCATCGCGTTCTAGAGGTCATGAGCGCTCGCTGTTTGTCGTCACGGTCCATCGGTGTGGCTCTCGCGGTGGTGGTCGGCGCGGGTGCCGCCGGTCGCGTCGATGCCGATGTCGAGCCGGCGCAGCCGGCGGTCAAGACCTGGACCTTGCGTGCGCGTGTCGTCGCCACCGGGCTGCCCGGCGCGCACGGCGTGCGGCAGGTGGGCCGCTTTCACAGCGGCGGCCCGTTTACCGGCAACCCCGAGTTCCTGCTGCAGACGCAGACCGGCCACGTGCTCGACCCGCTGCGCGTGCTGGTGGCGCTCGAGAGCAACCTGGGAGCCGCGCCGGCCAACGCGGCGCATGCCGCCGGCACGGTGCTCTCGATCGACCCGCAGGCGGCGAGCGATGACCGCGCGCTGGCCGTGCCGGCCGAGCTGGCCCGGTTGCCGCGCGCGGGTGTCGGTGCGGCGCTGCAGATCTACAGCGCGCAGTCGGCGCCCTACCTGAACCGCGTGCACAACGGCGGCGCCCGCACCGCCGCGTTCACCGCCGTGTCGGGGCCGCGCTACCTGTCGATCAACAACGCGTTCGGCCGGCCGTGGATCGCGAATGCGCCCTTCGGGTTGCGCGGCGCCGGCAGCGAGAGCGTCGTCGACCCCGACGGTGCGCCGCTCGCCAACGCGCCCAGCGACGCCGCGGGCGGTGTCTTCGTCGGCGCAGACACGCCACGCGAGAGCGTTCAGAAGGCGATGCGCACCGGCCTCTTCGCCAACCTCTGGAACCGCCAGCGCAGCGCCCAGCTGACGCCGGGCGCGATCGGCCGCGGCGCGTTCGGCACCGCGCTGCTCGGCCCGTCGCCGGACGGCAGCGGCTTTGCGGTGTTCGCGGTCGTGACCGGCGACGGCGCGATCGTGCAGGCTCACGTGCAGGACGGTGTCGACGGCCTCGCGCCGGCCGGCACGATCGCGGTCGGCGACGACGACCCGGGCCTCATCGGCATCGCGTTCAAATGGAATCCGCGCCGCGTGCTGTACGTGGCCGATGCGCGGCGCGACCGCATCGTGCTCGCGCACCTGGGCGACGACACGCACCAGTTCACGCTCCAGCGGCTGAGCCACATCGAGTCGACCTGGCTGCGCCGGCCGGTCGATCTGGCAGCGGCTGTTCCCGAGATCGCCAACCCGCGCTTCGCCAGCCACACCACGCTGGCCGGCGGCTCCGATCTGTACGTGGTCAACCGCGGCGACGGCTCGCTGCTGCGGATCGATCAGGACGGCAAGGTGCTGGCCCGCGCAGAGCTCGAGGTACCCGGCGAGGGGCGCATCGGCGCCGACCGGCTGCGCGCGATCGCGGTCTCGGCCGACGCGCAGCGCCTGTGGCTCGTGGTGCAGCGCGCCGTCGGTACCGACAACAGCCTGCTGATCGAGCTCAGCGGCTTCGATCGGGGCGGCCCGTACGCAAGCCCGACGGCGCCCGTGCTGGCAGCATCGCCGCCGGGCAGGCCGGGCCAGGTCAGCGCCGGCGCGGCCATGTTCGGCACCGGGTTCACGCCGTCCACGGGCCTCGGCTCGCCGTTCAACGCGAACTCGTGCATGGCCTGCCACCCAGGGCCGGGTGGCAGCAGTGCGCAAGAGCAGCACTTCGCCCGGCGCGTGGCGCGCATGGACCCGGTCACCTCGCGCATCCTGCCGATCGACGGGCGCAGCAGCGTGACTGCAGCGCGCTTCTCGAACCCCACGCCCGGCCAGGCCGAACCGCCGCAGGCCGGGCTGCCGCGTGGTGCGAACGTCGTCTCGTTGCGCATGCCGTTGGCGTTGTTCGGGATCGGGCGCATCGACGACATCCCCGACGAGGTCATCGAGGCCCAGGCGGTCAGCAAGGGTGACGGCATCAAGGGCCGCGTGAACCGTGTGGCGGCGGCCGACGGCCAGCGGCGCATCGGCCGCTACGGCTGGAAGGCCGACATCGCCACGCTCGACGAGATGGTGGCCGAGGCGTTCGCGAACGAGATGGGCATGCACGGCGCCGAGGCGACGCGGCCGGTCGCGGCCTTCGTGCGCGCGTTGCCCCGCCCGGTCGGGAACACACGATGAGGGGCATACCCGCAGCCGCGCAGGTGGTTGTCGCCACGCCGGCGACGCGCCTGAGCGCGTTCTGGGCCATCCAGCGCGGCCTGATGAGAGCCCGACTGCCCGGCGTGGCCGCCGCGGCCGGCCTGGCGCTCGCCGCAGGCTGGATGGCCGGCGGCCTGGGCGACCCGCTGGCGCGCAACCCGGTGCTCGTCGCGATGATCTTCGGGTTGGTGCTCGGCAGCTTCTTCGAGTGCCCGCCGGCACTGCGCCCGGGCCTCGATTTCACGAAGCGCCAGTTGCTGCGCCTGGGGGTGATGCTGCTCGGCTTTCGCATCACGCTCGCGCTGCTCGCCGATCTGGGCATCGTGCCGATCGCGATCGCCGCCGCCGAGTTGATCGTCGTGCTCGTCGTCGTGCGTGCCATCGCCGCGCGCGTGTTCAAACTCGATTCGAGCCTGGCGCTGCTGATCGCGGTCGGTGCCGCCGTGTGCGGCGCGGCGGCGATCCTGTCAGTGGCGTCGATGACCCGCGCGCGCGAGCAGCACGCCGGCTTCGCGATCACCCTGATCACGGTCGCCGGGACGATCGCGCTGCTGCTGTACCCGGTCGCGTTCATGGCCGGCTGGATGCCGGGGCTCGACGACCGCGGCTGCGGCGTGACGGTGGGCGCGAGCATCTTCGAGCTGGCGCAGGTCTATGGCGCGTCGTACGCCGTCTCTGAGGGTGCGCTGAACGCGGCCTCGCTGGTCAAGCTGAGCAAGGTCGTGATGCTGATCCCGCTGCTCGTCGTGATCGCGGCGATCCGCGCGCGCGGTCCGGCCGGCAAGAGCGATGCGCGCATCCCGGTGCCGTGGTTCGTGCTCGGTTTCGTCGCGGTGCTGCTGTTCAACTCGGCGATCACGGTGCAGCCGCAGGTGCGACAGCTGATCCTCGACGGCGACCAGTTCCTGTTCCTGATGGTGATGATCGCGCTCGGCCTGACGACGCCGGTTGCGCGCCTGCGCGAGGCCGGCGGCGCATGGCGGCTGATCGGCAGCGGGCTGGCCGCGCTGCTCGTGTCGGCGGCGGTCGCGTACGCGCTCGTGGCGTCGTCGTCGTCGGTCGCGGCCGGCCGGCCGCCGCCCGAGGCGAATGCCACGCGCGAGACGGGCAATGCCAGCCTGGCGGGTGCCGATGGCCGCGCGTTCACGGCCGTCGGCTGCGCGAAGTGCCACGTGCCGTCGTTGCGCGGGCGCTCGGGCGACGTACCGCTGTACTCCGATCTGCTGCTGCACGACATGGGCCCGGGCCTCGACGACAAGATCGTCCAGGGCGAGGCCAGTGGCGCCGACTGGCGTACCACGCCGCTGATCGCCGTCCGCCTGCGCGAGCGCTTTCTGCACGACGGCCGCGCCGCATCGCTGCGCGAGGCGATCCTCGCGCACGGCGGCGAGGCCGAGATCGTGCGACGCCGCTTCTTCGAGCTCGACGAAGCCGAGCAGCAGGCGATCTATCGCTTTCTCGCGAGCTTGTGAGTACATGAAACACAGTGTCGATCGCGCGACCAGCGTTCGCGCGCGGCTGCGCGCCGCGCGACCCCTGCGCTACCATGCAGCGCGTCGGGTCTCGCAGTTCCGCATCAGGGTTCATGGGTCAGGTCACGTCTCTCCTCTCCGCCATCGGTCAGGGCGAGCGCGAAGCGCTCGGGAAGCTGTACGCATTGCTCTACCCGGAGTTGCGCCGCCTCGCCCACTCGCGGGTGCGCCGCAGCGGTGACATGACGTTGCTCGACACGACCTCGCTGGTGCACGAGTCGTTTCTGCGCTTCGAGAAATCGGGTGCGATCAAGATGATCGATCGTGCGCAGTTCATGGCCTATGCAGCGCAGGTGATGCGCTCCGTCGTGGTCGACCTGGTGCGCCGCCGGCAGAGCGAGCGCCGGGGCGGCGATGCCGTTCACGTCGAGCTCGACGAGGCGAATGCGGTCTCGGCCGCCGACCCCCGCGAGAGCGAGGTGCTGCGCGTGCACGAGTCACTCGAAGCGCTGGCGGCGATCGACGCGCGGCTCGTCAAGGTGGTCGAGATGCGCTACTTCGCGGGCATGACCGAAGCCGAGATCGGCGAGGTGCTCGGCCTCACGGTGCGCACCGTGGCCCGCGACTGGCAGAAGGCGCGGCTGTTTCTGCATGCCTGCCTGAGCTGACCGGCATCGCCGGAGCCTGAGTTGAGCGCGGACCCCCTTTCCAGCGTGCGCGCCGGCGTGCCGAGCGCGTCGCCGCAGCAGTGGCAGCAGGTGTTCGCGCTGCTCGACACGGCGCTTGAGATCGAGCCGGCCGCGCAGCCGCAGTGGCTCGCTTCGCTGCCGCCCGAACAGCGTGATCTGACGCCGCTGCTGGTTCACTTGCTGCAGGCCCGGGCCGAAGTCGAGACCGGGAATTTCCTGCAGGCGCCGCCGACGTTCGCGTTCGTCGAACGAGGCGCGCCGGCCGCGCTCGCCGCCGACACACGGATCGGCCCGTACCGGCTGTTGCGCGAGATCGGGCAGGGCGGCATGGCGAGCGTCTGGCTCGCCGAACGCGCCGACGGGCTGCTCGAACGCCGGGTCGCGCTGAAGCTGCCGCACGCGAGCTGGGGCGCGGCCTCGTTCGCCGACCGCATGGCGCGCGAGCGCAACATCCTCGCGTCGCTGACGCACCCGAACATCGCGCGGCTCTACGACGCCGGCCTCGCCGACGATGGCCGGCCGTTTCTCGCGCTCGAATACGTCGAGGGCGAGGCGATCGACGCGCATGCGACAACGAAGGGGCTCGCGGTGCGTGCGCGCGTCGAACTCGCGGTACAGGTCGCGCGCGCGGTGGCGCATGCGCACGCGCAACTGGTCGTGCACCGCGACCTGAAGCCGTCGAACATCCTCGTCGACGCGGCGGGCCAGGCGCATCTGCTCGATTTCGGCATCGCCAAGTTGATCGATCCACTCGCCGATGACAACGGCACACCGCAGGCCACGCAGGCCGCCGGCCGCGCGCTGACGCCCGACTACGCATCGCCCGAGCAGATTCGCGGCGATGCGATCGGCACCGCGTCCGACATCTACTCGCTCGGCGTCGTGATGTTCCAGTTGCTCGCGGACGCTCGCCCCTACCGGCTCGACATGGGGCTGGGCGCGGTCGCGCTGGCCGATGCGATCGAGCGCGTGCGGGTACCGCGCGCGAGCGAGGCCGCGATCGACCCCGTGGTGAAGCGCCAGCTCGCTGGCGACCTCGACGCGATCCTCGTGCGCGCGCTCGCGAAGGCGAGCCACGAGCGCTACGCGACGATGGACGCGCTCGCCGACGACCTCGAACGCCACCTGCGCGGCGAGCCGGTCAAGGCGCGGCCCGATGGCTGGTGGTACCACACGGAGCGCTGGGTGCGGCGCCACAAGCTCGAAACTGCGGTCGGTCTGTCGATCCTGGTCGCGGTGCCGGCCGGCGCGATCGCGCAGGCCGCGGTGCTGGTCGCGATCGGCGCGGGTGCCGCGGTGGCGCTGTGGCAGATGCGCGTGGCGCGCCGCCAGACGCAGGCGGCGCGCAGCGAGGCGACGCACGCCGAAGAGGTCAAGGCCTTCGTGCTGTCGATCTTTCACGCGGCCAGCACAGATGAAGGCGCGGGTGCGGCAACGACCGCGGTCGATCTGCTCAAGTCGGCGCAGCAGCGCATCGATGCCGAGCTTGCGGGCCGCCCCGAGACTGCGGTGGAACTGATGACCGCCATTGGCCAGGGGCTGTTCGGCCTGGGCGAGCTGGCCGCCGCCGACACGGTGCTGGGCCGGGCCGTCGCACTCGCGGGCCGCGAGCTGGGAGCCGGGCATCGGCACATGCCCTTGGCGCGCGTGGTGCATGCCGGTGTGCTGCTCGAGCTCGATCGGCCGAAGGAGGCCATCGTGCTGCTGGTCCCGGCGATCGCCGAAGCGCGGCGCCAGCGGCAGATGAGCGTGCTGGTCGACGGGCTGCGCTGGCTCGGTTCCGCGAAACTTCGGGTCGGCGAGATCGAGGCCGGCCTCGCGGCGTCGCGCGCCGCCGTGCAGGCACTGGAGGAGGCCACCCGCGCCGGCGCCACGATCGACGCGCGCGACGCGATGTCGGTGTGGGTCTCGCTGGCCAGCGCACTGAACGTGGCCGAGCAACCCGGCGTGGCCGATGCGGCGCGCCGCGCACTGGGCCATGCGAAGGCCGTGTATGGCGACAGCTTCAACGAGGCGCTGTTGACCGTGCGGATGATGCTGGCCAAAGGCATGACTGCAGAGGGCCAGGACGCGCAGGCGATCGCCGAGCTCGATGCGGTGCTCGACGAGACCGTGCGCTTCTTCGGGCCCACCTACCCTCGCATCGAGGCGATTCACAACTACCGAGGCCACGCACGCCTCGACAGCGGCGACCCGGCCGGCGCGGTCCAGGCCTTCCGCATGCAACTGGCGTTTGCCGAGCAGCGCGTCGGCGGCGCGGGCGCGAACCTCGGGCACGCGCACGGCGCACTCGCGAAAGCGCTGACCGCGCAGCGGGCGCACGACGAGGCGCTCGCGCACTGCGACACCGGCGTGCGCGTCATGCGCGAGGCCTTCGGAGAAGGCAGCCTGCACCCCACGCGCGCCCAGTCGTTGCGCATGCTGCTGCTGACGCGGCTGGGCCGGCTCGACGACGCTCGCCGCGACGCCGAGCTCATCGCCGCGGCGATCCAGGCGCTCGATGCGGTCGACCGCGCGATCCATGCCGGCCGCCTCAGCGCGCTGTGTCGCCTGCAGGGCCGGCACGACGAGGCGATCGAGCTCGGCCATGCTGCGGTCGACGGGCTGCGCGCGCATCCCGCGAAGATCGTGCGTGCCACGGCCAGCGCCGCGCTCGGCAGCGCGCTGCTCGCCGCGGGCCGTGCGGCCGAGGCGCTCGAGCCGCTGCGCGAGGCGGTGCGCCTGTTCGCCGAGAAGCAGCTCGCGGTCTCGCCGGACCAAGCCGATGCCCGCGCGGAGCTGGCCCGCGCCGAAGCGGTGCTGAGTCCCCCTAGTTTCTAGGCCGCGTTGCGGGGGCCGGATGTCTTGTTCCGGCGGCTGGCCGCGTTTCAGTGGGCAGGAGGTGTCGTGGCCATCGGCGACGCACCACGCGAACATCCCACGGAGTTGCCATGCCCCACGCTTGTCCGAA
>Ga0307515_10015863_pt1 | contig 13844 bp, 12 predicted proteins | sample 17_EM_MG_FD_194513 | JGI IMG/M metagenome (GOLD analysis project Ga0307515, IMG submission 194513) | Populus trichocarpa ectomycorrhiza microbial communities from riparian zone in the Pacific Northwest, United States - 17_EM | ecosystem: Host-associated > Plants > Roots > Unclassified | place... | reverse complement strand
TTTTAAATTAAATCATGAGATAATTGTTTTGACGTAACCTTATTAAGTGAGTAGGTCATACGAGAAAAAATCCAAAGAAAAAAAAAACAAATTAAGTTCATCCTAGTCAACTTGTTAAATCCATGACTTGGGTCATAAACTCTATTAAATTAAATTTTTATTATTATATAATAAAAAATATAAAAATTAATTCATAATAAACTCAATATTAAATAATAAAATCTAATAAAAACAAAAAATTAAAGAATAGAATTGAAAAAAAATAAAGAAAAAAAAATAAAGAAAAAAAATCAAATGGCTAATAAAAATTACACGTGTACCTATTAATAAAAATCTAGGTGTGTGGGCTTGAGAGAGTTCCAGGTGCCTCACCAAGTTTTTCTTTATATATATATATATAATAATAATAATAAAAAAAAAAAACGTAAATGTCTTTTGTCATCTATAGAAAGAAAGAAATTTTTCTCCCGCTGTGAATCGAACACTCGACGAGCATTGCACATGTTAACCAAGCATTCTATGAAACAATTGTGTTAATGAATTATTAAAATAATATATTAACTTGATTCACTGTTTATAGAAAGAATTAAACCGACCCCATGTTGTTTTTTAGCTGATTGATAATTATACAATAAAAAATATAAAAAATAATTCATAATAAATTTAATATTGGATGATAAAACTCAACATTAAATATAAAATTAAAGAAAAAGACTAAATGAATAATAAAAAGAGAGAGTCATTGCCCGTTAACAAAAGCCAAAGCATGTGGGCCGGGTTTTTTTTAATTTAAGAAATGAATGACTTGTTATTTATTTTATTTTAATTTTTTAAAAGAAAAATAGATAAATCGAACGGGGGGGTTATATGTTGTATATGGAATGAAAGTTATTTTTCAAATCAAACCCGCAACATAGTAACCATGTATCGCCACAACTAACAAATATGAATAGTGAAACCGATATCAACTTTTTTAATTCTATTGATAATTATCATGTCAGTGATGTTAAAATTTCAACTAAATCTCTGTTAATTGAAAGACATCTCCCCAACTCCACCATTTTTGTTCTGAAAATGGAGAACTGGGCTTGACAAGCCCAAATCATGTTCTTAAACATCGTACCCGTGTCCATGTTCCAAGTCTTAGAAAAGGGTCGGTCGCATGATAAGAAATCAGCAGCCCAACACTGACTCTGTTCCAAAGAAAAAGACAGAAACACGTATTTGGACGGAACCATCAGCACAAACAGCACAAGCACAACAGCACGCCACGCAGTGTCGGAATCTACTGTCTCTGACCAAAACATGAATTTCGCAGAACAGGAAGTGGATTTATTTGGGGAAGAGGAGGATGACAATAATGGGGCTCGCCGATCGTCCCCTTCCTCCTCACAATCATCATCATCATCGTCTTCCGGCTCGTCGTCGTCATCTTCGTCTGCCGCAGCTTCATCTTCTTCAGATGGCAGTGATGGCGAAGAGAGCGATGGAGGACGCGAAGGTGGGGGCGGTAAGAGCGGCAGCAGTGGAGGGGAAGAGGAGGGTGGTAGAGAAGTCGAAACTAATAATCAGTATTATAGTAATTATAATGATAGTAACCATGAGAGGGGCTCTGATGTGAATGAAGAAGAAGACGAAGAAGAAGAAGAAGAGAGAGATCTTTTTGGGTCTGATAATGAAGATTATGTTAAAACCACTGTTATCAGTCCTCACCCAATTCCTGGTATAACTTTTTATTTGGGTGATTCTGTTTTGTCTTGGATTGAATTGGCTGTTATTATGGGATATTAGTGGGTTTTAGGTATTTCCCATTTTGATATGCAAGGTAATTACCACTACAGTCGCTCAAACTGTTTATAATTAATTAAAAAAAAAAAACTGAACATTAATTTTTTTTACTGGGTTATAGTGTTGTTGGAGCTTGATTTTTTGAGAAATAAAATGTAAATTTTTGATGTCATGGATGATTTTGACAACATTAGAGGAAAATGCAGTCTGGTTCTCTTACTTTCAAGTAAAAAGATGCATGATTGCCTGTTTACCATTTGAAGCTTTTGATTGTGGGGTGGACTAACCTAGTTCTGCTTCACAATGAGCAACTTATAAATGTATTTATTCATTTCGGTTCCTTTCTTGTCTTGCAATCTGCTTTTCCATATATTCATGATTTTTTTTTCTCAAAATTTGTTTGGCAGTGTTGCCTGCCATGCGCCATCCACACAATCCGGGTAGGGGGAACTTTGGACGTGGTCGTTGGCACAATAATAGAGGAGCAGGCCTCCTTCCCCGGCCAGGATTTCCACCCAGACAAGGCTATGGCTATGGTTCTAAATTTGCAAATGGTCATCGTGATGAAAGATTTGTTTCTGAACTGAAGTTTTCCAAGAGTGATGAAACATTATCGAGAAAATGTGTTGCCTTTCAGGAGGTAGACAACTTATCTATACTTTGTAGTAATGTTTTTTCCTCAGTAATCAATCAAGTACTTTGCTGTTTGATCTGCTAACAGTATCAACCAGTATATCAGAACTTCTAGATTTTAATATCTCACCATGTGATGGTTGACCTAGATTACCAAATCTAAGTGTTCTACGTACTGGGTATTCTTTTCTCTCTATAGCTTCCCCAGTGAATAAGATGGGAGGCAAGTGACAAAAAAAAAAAGAGTAAATTTGGGTGGTTTGAACTTTATGTCCTTGTACAATTTGGCAGTTTTATTTGGACTTTTAGATCCTGCAGGTGTACTATCTGTTACAATGCAAGATCACCTTGCAGATGTACTTTATACTGGTGTTAATCTATTTTGGTTGCTTGGTGAATATTTCTTAAACCATTTATTTGTCATGCTGATGTTTTCCTTTTGCTCTATCCATAGCCATGCGAACTTGCTTGCTATAGTCGGATCGAGGGTGGAGAGGTCTACTTTGATGATCGCAGCTTGGTAAGCTTTCCACACCTCTTTATCCTTGAATTTATTATTCTTTCTGAGGTTTCAATTATGAATGATATACTCTGTTCCTACGTTTAGCGCATTCATATTAGTCTTTATTCCACATTATTAGAGGCTTTTCAAGCGTCTTATTTCGGAAGATGTTGGAGCTGATCTGAACGAAGGCTTTGATACTTTCATTGAGAAAAGGGGTATGGCTTCAATCTGGAAACTGTTCTTTGGTTCCATAGCAGAGATGCAATGGACATCAAATATTCAATGTCTCTTGCATTTATGCATGTATTTGTCTGGGATATATTATGCCGAGGGCTAATATATTCAGATGCCTTTTTTTCTCTCCTCTGTTCTAGACTTGGGCTCCCAGGGATTTGGTGACCTTCTTGCATGCATAAGAGACAAAAACATTCCCCTTCAAAATATGCATTTTGTGGTAAGAAATGTATTTTGCCTCTTTAGTTTCTATATTTTATTTATTCCTGTGTTATGTTAGTGAATTCTGTCAACTAAAACTTTTATTCTCCTCGTCTTCTCTCAGACTTTCCGTAACAACCTTAACAAGGTAATTTCTAATCTTTTTTTACTATATGGTATCTACACAATATCACCTGCCAACACTAGTGGTGAATCTAAGTTAGCTGGTATGGTTGAGCTACACAATTCTCTTGTTAATCTTTTCTGGGTCTCTGTTTGGCTTCTCAAAGAATACAAGGAAAATCAGCTTTCATTCAGTGTGCAGCTTAATGAACTATCACTCAAGCAGAAAAAGAAATTATAATAGAGTCAGTATGCACCTTAACACTTGGAAAAGGAAAGAACATGAAAGTTAAAAGTTCAATGGGTTTTTAATGGTTTTAAAAAACCATTAAAACTTTTGATGGTCTTTCAGTTTTTTTTTTTCTTCATACACAGATACTCGCAACTGCTTATATGCGACATGAACATTGGGAAATGGGGGTGCACAAAAGGAATGGAGTTGTCTATCTTGATGTGCATAAACTACCAGAAAGACCGCAAAGCGAGTTGGAGCGTAGAAGGTATTGGACTTGCCTATATTTTGTAATGATGCTGACCTGTCTGTAGGTTCTTAAGGTCAGAAAGCTGCATACATAATGATGTGTTTAGGATTGAAGGATAACTCCTTTCTTTGCACATACACATCTGGATGCTATCTCATTGTAAAAGTCTTGTTAAGTGTTCTTGTTGATTATTTGATTAGAGGTTCATTATGCATATTTATTTTGAACTGTTAAATGATGTTGGCCATCTAATTAGAGTCAATGCAGATGGGTTGCTTCTTAACATGTGTAAGTTCTTTATTAACTTAGATGTTATTGGGGATATTGCTTTGAGAGCCTTGCCACTGAAGATCCAAGGAGAGCTAATGGAGAAGCGATACATCATGTTGATTCCAACGTTGAATATTGTTCTGTGATTAAAACTAAATTAGGGGCTCATCGTATTCTGATGGGTGCTGAAATGGATTGCTGTGATTCAACTGATAGTGGGAGGAGGTTTTATGTGGAGTTGAAGACTAACCGCGAGGTTGGCATGCATGTTTAATATTTTTCATTTCATCTTTTGTTTACTGTTCTTCAGTTTAACCTTATTTATACTTGGATAATCTGTTATCTTGTCTCTTTATTATGCAGATAGATAATTATCATCAAGAGGAAAGATTCGAGAAAGAGAAACTGCTGAAGTGTTGGGTATATTTAGGCTCCATCACATATTTCCCTTTTTCCTTATGTTTACTGGCTCTATGTTATTTCTATACTTATGGATGGACACGTGTACTTTTGTGTGTTTTTCTTGGGATGCCAAATAGTGTCATTCATCTGTAAATGGTTTTCTTGGAATGCCAAATTGTGTCATTCATTTCTATATTTTTTTGTCATTGTAGTACATCCAGACATGATATTCTGACATCAAAGGTATATTCCCTTTGCTTTTGATTCTTTGAAACAAAAGGAACTGATTTTCTATTCCTCTTGAGTTTTTGAGCTGAAATTTTATTGAAACCAACCCTATGCAGACACTGGGCATACAAAGCCTAAACAAGGCATTTGAATGAAGCTCTTTTAAAAGCTTGAAACTCTCAATCCCAGAGATGCTTTCATGTTGTGGCTCTGGTTATGGGTAGCAGTTATTAATTCCTGGATAAATATTATAGCTTACCACATCTTAGAGATCCAAAGGAGGCAAAAATGCAAAAGAAGTAGAATGATAACTACTACATAATGCTAATTTAATTTGTTGATGATCATGAATGGGTGTCATCATTAGATATTTATGCTGTGTTTTTTCCCAAAACCTGTTTTTTATGTAATTGATGAGTCTGTTTCTTGGTTGCTTGGCAAACCTAGATGGTGACCCATTTCTGTGAAAATACTGGTTCATACGAATGAGATTTTCATTTAATTCTGGCAATGTATGTGTTGAACAAATACCACCTTTTATATTTTTTTTAACATTCCTGTAAGTTCACAATTCTCATTGCCCATGTCTAAGTTGTCTTTTTGATAATTTGGTCAAAACATTTTGTTTGTTGACGCAAGATTTATGCTTGCCTTTTGTGGAGTTTCATTATGTGATTATATTATGAAATGGAGTATATAGGCATTTACTTTTGGCCTGTATTTCACGTGAAGGAAATGACTTGGATTGATTTTCTTTTGCAGATTCAAGCTTTTTTAGCTGGTGTTCCTTATATTGTTATTGGATATAGGTAATTTCTAGTTCTGTTGCATAAAATCTTGAGGTTTCTTATGGGACATTTTACATCACATGCATTTTGTGTCTGAGAAAGTTATTAATTTTTTGGGCAAACCTCAAAAATACCATCCAATTTTTTGTATCAAACAATTTTTATTTTTTATCAATTTTACCATCAAACTTTCAAAAATTCTCAATTAAGACTTCCATCCATTTTTATGGCTTTCTGTCCATGTTTCCGTCCAAATTGTACATTTTTTTTTTCAAACGATGCCATTTTATATGGAACTTAATGTTTTCTGTTAAGTATTCTAACAAAAGCCCTTAATTGAGAAACCAAAATAGTTTAGTGGTAAAATTGATACCAAAAATAGTATGGGTGAAAAATTGATAATACCCCAATACTTTGGTGGTATATTTGATGTTTGGCCTTTTCTTCTTCTTTTGCTTTTCTGGCCTATCCAGCAAATACTCTCTTTTAATATAGATTGTAGAAAAATCCTCTTTCCGTGGAAGCACATCAGTTTTGGGGACATTTCAGAAGGAATTATTGCCATTTAATGTCTTGTGCAAACCCACTCAAACATGCTTTGTGCAGAGTGATATTGCTTAATGAGTCATGGGGGTCTTCTATTATTTTGAGAAAAATCTGTGAAGTCATTTTGTCTCTTTTGCAGGGATGATGCAGGCCGACTTGTCCGCACGGAGAGATTAACAACCAAGGATATAACACAGAGAGTAAAAATGAAAAACTACTGGCAGGTTAATGCTGTTGTCCTTTAAATTGCTTCATGATTCTAATAGCTACTTTTATTCGACTTCTTCTTGTAGCTCGTCAAACTGGATGGTTCTTTTCTCACTAAAGAAAATTTTCATTTAAAGCATTGCAATTTGTGTTAGTTAGCAAGCCGTTCCGCCACCCCATCTTTTGGTTCCCTCGTCTTATATCTGAAGAAAGGGTTTGCGGCCAGTAGTTCTTTTTAACCTTTCACAGGAAGGCAGTGAGCTTCACAAGAACACACACCACCAACTCTGCTATTTTGAGATCCAATTTCCCATGGGTCTTGTCAAGAGTTGTGCTTGTGCAGCCCCCAGTGTAGAATGGGGATGTTGCAAGCTTGAATGTATTTTGGGTGGGGTGGGGGCTTCCCTGAGGATCATACAAAGGGACCAAAGTAAAGAAAATTTGCAAGGATTGTTAAAAGATGAAAGATGCTGATGTCTGCAATCAAAAACATTGTTTAGATATTACTGTGAAATTCATGTTCAGTATCACTTTCCTAATATCCTGACTTTCACAAAATTGCTTGGCAGGGAGGTGTGTGCCTAGCATTCGCTGATGAGGTATTATGCTGGCTTTATGGAACAGTCAAAGAAAGTGAGTTTGTACCTTTCTGTTTCTCTTTACTGAAAAAGGCATCGGTTATATGCCGGGGTTAGCTTCCACCCCCGCCCCCTATTTCTGATAATTAATATGCTTATTTTTGGTTTTGCGGCTTCAGACGAAGATTACATATTGCAGTTTGCTCCGCCTTTCACACGTTTAGAGCTTCTGCAAGCCCAATCTTGCCCTGAAGCGATCACCAGCCATGTTGAGCAAATGTAGAACAGCTGGATACTCCCTGATCAAATGATTTAAACACGGATTTAAATGGGTTTATGATATTGACTTGGGTTTTTTTCCCCTCCCCATTGTTGTTGTAATCTACAATGCATAGTCTCAGCTGAAATCTTGTGCCCATCCTAAAGTGAATTGGCTTTTTTTTCAGTGAAGTGGGCTTCTCCATAAAAAAGTTAGACCTTTGTAAATTCAGTGCATTGATGAAGAGAGAAGATTAACCTGTGGATCCTCTCTTAATCTCTTCCCCCTCGTTAGTTGTTGCCATGAGATCTTATATATACCTTGGATAACCATGAAAGAGTTGATTGTCTTGTCCGCGACTGATTTATTTGAAAACTTCCAAATTTAAAGCATGTGGTAGGGGAAGTTAAGAGGAGAAAAGACAGGGACAGCTTCAGCCATGAGGGTTTTGTCGAGGAGAAAAATTACAGGTAGCTGCTAAAAGGGATACTGGAGAAGTCTATAGATTGTTCTAAGACCTTTTACAAGTAATATGAAACCACGTAAAACATATATAGATTGAAAAAATGGGGGTTAGAATCAAATTTATGATTTGGGGGAAGTGGCCAGCCCCAATTTCAGTGAACGTTCTATGCTTTATCCAAAAATATATGGAGAAATGCAACTCTCTAACACGAAAGCAGTTGATTATGCTTTGTTTTTTTTAAAAAAAAAAAAAAGGGGAGAAGAAAAAAAAAGAAAGAAAGAAATTCAATAAATAAATTTAAAAACTTTAATTATAAGATCAGATTTTTGGAATAATTTTTATTTTTACCTTTTAAATTTAATTTATATTAACAAGTTGAGAGCTCTATTATCATTTAGCTTATTGGATTCAAACCTTAAAACTAGTATTTAAGAAAAAATTATTAAGATTTTTTAAAAAGAAAAGTCATACCATAGAATCATGCGAAGAAAAAAAGTTAAGGGGCTAAGATTGCGTTTTAACCACTTTACTAGCTTTCATAATTTTTATCAATGGAAAGACTAATGCATCGTAGTTATGTTTATTTTTGTGATTTGAGAGTGTTTTTTTTGTAAGATTTTGAATTTTTTTTATATTTTTTAATTATTTTAATATATTAATATCAAAAATATATTTAAAAATATATTTTTTAAAATAAAAAATATTTTTAAAAATAACTCCAACTACATTAGCAATAAATACACCTTGACTGTGAATAAAAAAAAATACACCTTGACTGTTCATATCACATCAGGTGACATGTCGGTGGTCTTCTGTCCGACAACAAAACACCGACTACAACAAGCAGGCGAACTAGACAGACGCTGCTTATAAAAGAGAAAACGAGAGAGACAAGATCAAAAAAGAAATTCACCACCAACTTATCAGAAAGGAAAAAATGCAGCAGCGAGAGGTAGAGGGAGAGGTAGAGGGAGAGCGAGAGCGAGGAAAAGAAGTGAGGAAAGAAGCAATGGAGAGCATGACAGAGAGGCTCTCTTCATTGGAGAACCTCTATTTCCCTCGCGCTTTACAATCTCACGCCACTAATCCCTCTCAACGCAAGTCTATCCTCCTCGACCTCCTCTCCCGAGACGCCGCCGTTTTCTTAGGTCCCTTTTCCAATCATTTTAATCTTTCTCTTCTTTAACTGTTGTCTCTCTTAAAAATAAAACCCTAACCAAAAAATAAATTAATTTTTGAATGAAAGGAATGAATTTTAAGCCTTATGTGATAAAATTAGCTGATTCGAGCCAATCAACTGAACATTAGTTTCCTAGATTTCTCTGTTAAATAAAATTATTTATTTGTTTGTTTGTGTATTTATGTGGAATGCAGAGAGATATGGAGCGCAATTGAACTCTGAGGAGCTACGGGAATTTGATATCCTAAATTATGACTATGAGATAAACTGGCACCTTAAAAATATTAGAACCAAGATGAGTCCTACTTCGGAGGAATTGAAGTCCAGGTCTGTGACCGTGAAGAACCGCAGGTTGGCTTACTTGGATAAACTCGTACTTGATGGGAAATATTTCTCAGAGGATGCCATGAGGGAGAGAGAGCCGTATTTGCATCATGAGTTTGTTGGCAAGTTTCAGGATCCAAGCGCTAGGGGAATGGCCAGGCCTGGAGAGAGGTGGTCGGAGACTTTGATGAGGAGGTGTGAGGAAGCCATTTTGGTTTCCAAGATTAGGGAGGAGCAGCAGAGGTTGGGCGTGGATGAGATGGAATGGGTGGGTAATGAGAGGAACCAACAGCAACAAGAAGAGGAGGAGGAAGAGGAGGAGGAGGAGGAGGAGGAGGAGGAAGAACACGATGTTGAAGAGGGGAATGAAGAAGCAAAGAAAGTTAACGGCGGTGTGAGTTCCACTGAGGTACGTATTTGAGCTTGTTCTTTGATGTCTAATTTTAATTACCTTTTTCTTTTTAGGGTGCATTATTATGATTCTTCCCAGTGCACATTATTAATCTTTTGTGCATTGTCTACATTTCAAAAATTGATTGTTATTGCTTCTTGCTGTTTGTATGTCATGGTTATTTCTTCTGTTCCGTCTGATTTATAATTGTCTTGATTATTCAAATGCTGGACTGAGAAGCATTAGTACACTGTTCTTGTATTTGGCATTTTTCGCACCCAACTATGATAATTGGATTGTTCCAGTTTCTTTTTCTGAATTTAGAATCTTTATGACAAGGGCACTAAGCTATGGGTTTTCTTGAGCTGTAATTTGCTTTCATTTCTTTGACAGGAGCTCCCTGTAATTCTGCTTTTCAGCTTTATTTCCATTTTCGATTGCTAAAGCAATGCCTGACTTTTCATTTTTTCCATTTTGTTGGCGAAACTTTCAATGTGGCCACCCAAGTTGTTGTATTACACCTGTCTTTATTAGAGAGACAGTAGTCTCCCAGTCTGCACATTGAATATGAAATGAGTTAACATTAGGCTATTATTAAATATATATAATCACCATGACCAACAAGAATGAATATAAGAACTTGGTCAGCCATTCATGAACCATGATAATGAGATAATATGCTGCTGGTATGAAATAGAAGGCTTAAGATAGCATTGTACCTGCATTATATCGCAGGCCCAGTAATGCATGCTATCATGAGACCTAATAGGGGCAGATATAAGGAGACGGTTCTTATTTTGGGATTGTAGTGCATGGCAGCACACTGCAAAGCACCCTGTCAATCCCAACTAATGCTTATCTCATTGATGTTACACATGCTTATTCTTCATGATGTGATTTATATGGTCTATGCTCATTTCTTAATTTTCCTCTTGGGTCATATAATGTGTAGACATTTGATGAATGGTGCCATGTGAATTTGAGTCCTAACATATTTCGCTGATGTAACACTATTATATAACTTCAAAATTTAAATTCACTGTTAAGAGTACTTAGACAGCCGATAGAATGCATGTCAATAATTTTTGTTTTCCATCATCTTCAGATGTCCGAGGACAGCAAGCTTGCTCAATCTAGTAAAGCAGAGCATGATGAGGCAGCAACTTTATCGGCAGAAGAGATGGGAGATATGATGGGCCAGTTTACCTATATCATGCACCAGAAGTTCCTTGCTGGGGAAGATCACCAGCATTTAGATTACTCAAAAATAGATGATGACGAGACCTTGGATGATCACTGGCTGAGGGAAGCGAACCATGATGCTGAGGATAAGTATTTTGCTGAAGATGAAGAGGATGGCTAAGATGATTTTATGGAACCGCACTAACTCCTCTGTTGCTGCTGCTTTTTTCTTACTTTTTTTTTTTTTTTTTTTGTATATATAGTTAATAGCCCTTGTTTGCTGAATTTACTTTTGTACATATATACTCAATATTTCCTTCTGGGGTCTGACGCCCATTTTGTCTGAGATGCTGTTTTCTACTAATATTTTAGGAGAGGCAGTAGCGAGAAAGTGAACAATTGAAGTATACATTTCAATGGAGCGGACTCAGTCGCTAATGGATAGTTCTATCACAGGGTTAAAGCTCTATATTTTGAAAACTGCATGCCAAAGGCTTATTGTTCCAGTTTATGTTGTGATCAAACATCAAGTGATCGAAGTACGTATAAAATTGCAATAGCATCAGAAACCAATATGTGCATTTCCAATGTGACGGCTTTGAATCATCAGTGTATTCAGAATTGGAGATGAAAATTTACACGGAAACTCTTGTTCATAACTGAATTATGACCATCATGATTAAATTAAAAACGAAGTTTACAAGCTAATTAAGGAAATAGCTTGGATACAGCCAGACATCACCTCTCCGAAAAACCACAAGCATGATGCGTTGAACAAATAAACCTATATGGTGGTCTAGCAATGCAAATATACCATGTTGTGCTTTGCCAAAGGCCTTCTCACCATTGACATTGGCTCCATGCTGATGTTATTCTAATTGAAAAACCAAAATCAAACACGAAAGAGAAGGAGAAAAGGTGAAAATACAACTGAATTTGATCATCCATTCTCCAAGAATCACCAGCAAGACTCTCAATATACCACCGATGAGCACGGCTAAAGAACCCCAAAACATGTGATGCTTTAATTAAAGCTCTCGTCTTTGGTGTTGAAACGTATAATTGGTCCATGTGCTTGCAGCACTATCAAGGAATCCTGATCATAACTTCCCTCCTAATAACACAAACTAGTCTGAGATTGGGAACAGGCATAGATGTGAGAGACCCATCAAATATGTTCTAACAGCTACATGAAGGTCAACCTGGCACTTGACAAGCCATCCAGAGTAGTCTCTCCGCATCCCATACACACCCGCTTGATGATTTGTACCAGTTCTTAATATGGGAACAAGATGCAAGTGGCCTCCAGACTCCCCGAAATATTCAACCCATCTGTACGGATCATATGAGCCAGAAAGGAATGATGGCATTGGCAGCGTTTCAAGTTGCTAGCTCTTGATCAACATTGGAATACATTTTATACTCTATATGAACTTAGTGCAAGGGCATTTACTCTTCGCCACCCATATTTTTTTTTATTTGTTTATTTGAGAAGTTCTTAGCTCTAGCCTCTATGGACATGGTTGGATGGTGATTTCTAAACTAGATGATAAAAATATGAGCACTCAAAGCGGAGCAGGATTTTAAAAACTGAAGCTATCCTAGATGTTCCCCTGGACATTAATAAGCCTACAATGCTCATAGCTTGCTAGGTGGAAAATGTCCATGTAATTCTTTCCATAAATATATACACAAAAACATAATCAATGCCATAAGCAGCAATATGCAAAAGGCCTTCAATCCCGCACCCACAGTGCACATCCCATAATAATGACCTCTTGATCGAAATCTTAGCTCGCTTACCTGTAAAATCTCTCCTCTGATTTAAATCCGCATCCAGCCTTAGGCTTTCTCTCATCTCTGGTCCAGACTTGAGTAGCCGTCTTTGCCATGACAACCACTATGTGTCTGGCCTTTTCTTGCCCGTTCATTACCCTTTCAATGTATGGCAAATCCAGCCACTCGCTAGAGAAAATCAATCCACCCAATTAAAGAAACCCCAACCAACCCGTCTTGCTTTCCCGTGTATCTCTTTTTCTTCTCAGTTTATTCCCAAATCAATTTAGCAAAACCCAAACGCTAGGTTTTAAAAACAATCCAGATGAGTCACCAGTCCATCTTCAACATCATCATCATCTTCTAAGTTGCGTGCTAAAAAACAACAGAAGTTGCTCTGTAAATAATTGCTGCAAGATTTCGAGCAAGAGTATCTTTGTAGATATACTTTTTCAGAACATCATCTGTGGCAGAAAACATGATTTTGGCAATGGTACCAGTACCACCACCTATTATATGACTGAGCGAGTAGCCGAGTACCATTGATAAACCTGGAGACAGGAAAACAAGAGCGTGACCATGTAAAAACTCTAATGATTTAAATTTTGAGGAAAACAAAGTTTTTTTTTTTTTTTGTTAAAGTTGTTTTTTTTATTTATGATTTTTTTTATTTTAATAGAAAAAATATTTGTTATTAATAACATGGTTATTTAAATAAAAACAAGCAATTAAAATAAAATTTATTAAAACTCAAATGATTTAAATTAAATAATAAAAATAATACATTTTTTGAAGACAAAACTTCACTTTTATCATTTTGTGATTTCCAAGGGAGCGCTTTTTTTATTAAATGCATGGATAATCAAATAAAAACTTATCATAATTTATAAAGAGTAAAAAAAAATTAATGTTTTAATTATTTTTATACAACTATATACAAAAATAAAAAAATAATTATATGGAGAAAATATAATAATAATAGTAATAATAATAAAATCTCCTATTTTCATTAAATATTTGTGTGCAAAATTTCCATAAAACTTGTGCGCAAGAGTTATAGTATATAATCATGAAAAAAATATTATAATAAAAGGTTAGATTATTATTTGCAAAAAATGAATTAATTGAATAATTTTTTAAATACAATTATAATTAATTATCTAAATATAATTTTATTATAAAATGTAAGAAAAGTATTTAAAAAAAATGAGGGCCTAGAGAATAAATCAAAGGCACTACTAGACTTGAAAAATTGATCATTTGATGCTTAGGCTTGCAATG
>Ga0307515_10015862_pt1 | contig 13844 bp, 9 predicted proteins | sample 17_EM_MG_FD_194513 | JGI IMG/M metagenome (GOLD analysis project Ga0307515, IMG submission 194513) | Populus trichocarpa ectomycorrhiza microbial communities from riparian zone in the Pacific Northwest, United States - 17_EM | ecosystem: Host-associated > Plants > Roots > Unclassified | place... | reverse complement strand
TATTTTTTTTTTTTGGATGTGTTGTGCTCTATTTTTTGAAATGATTTTTATTTGTAGAAAGTCTATGATAAAAAATAAAATGCTGACTCATGATTTTTCATGGTGGAGTATGTATAGTCTAGTGTTTCTTTTACTTTCAATGGCTTCGCAAAGACCCCACACGATTCGAAAATCATGAAAGTATTTGCTAGAACAAGAAAAAGAAAGAAAAAGGGCAATTTAACTATTTTTTTTCTTCTTATCTTGACTGTTTTGCTGGTGTGGTGGTTGTTTTCCTCTTGTATATGCTTTGGAGTGCTTATTTGTCTATGAAGTCAGGATCACTGAAGAATTATTCCCTGTAATGATATGATAGACAACTACACCCTCTCTTAGGAAGGCATAAGATGGGTCGTGTGGTCACTAGATTAACATCGTACTTAATTTAGGAATTGTAGTTTAAAATATTTTTTATTTAAAAATATATTAAGATGAATTATTTTTTCATGTTTTATACTAATATATTAAAATTATCAAAAATTACAAAAAAATTTAATTAATTTTTTTCAAGTTAAAATTATTTTTGAAAAACATCTAAAAACAAAAATAAAAACTATATCAAACATCATTTTAAATTAAATATTTTAATTAAAATAATATCATTTAGTATTTTTAATGTTATTTAGATGTGTCAATCAAGTTACTTAACTGAGTTAATTAATTTTTATTAAATTAATAATTTTTAATTTAATTAGAAATTAACTCGAGTTTAATTTTAAATCTCAAATTTTTAATCAAAACTGAATTTAATAACTCAATGTAAATGTAAAAAAAAGAAAGAGGAAGAAGATGATTCTGATAATTTACCTCCTAATTTTTAATTTATGTTCTTACAACTTCGATGGACTTAACCATTTTTTTTTATTATTCTAAATCGAACAGCGATAGTTAACATCCATTCTTTATCTTCGTTATTCTCAATACTTTTTTTTAATCAAACAACTTAAATGATTGGCCATAAAAAAGTGCTAAAAAAAGGTTTTGAATTAAAAAAATCCTCCTACTGTTAAAATCAAATAGTAAAAAATTAACTAAATATTCACGTCAAGAGGTCAAGATCCCTAACGGGCTACTGACCGGAAAACCTGCCTGTTACACACCCATGAATGCAACAAGGAACAGGAACCAATCAAATCACAGAAGAATTGAAAAAACAACCAATCAGTGACACCCCTTTCCCAATTTCACCCGCCACCCACTCGCACAAAATCATACCCCAACCATTCGCTGAACTTGGCAGAATCCCATAACATCCAAACTGGACCCCACCAAACGCCCACCACCGAACTAAGGAAAAGAAAGAAATTCCCTCTCCTCTCCTTTACTTTCCTCGCCTTTACTTTCCTCGAGTGAATTCCATTCAGTTCCAAGCTAAACCAAAAATCCATGCCAGAAAATCATTTCCATTTCTAGCAACTGCAAAGTCTCTTCCATGTTCAAATACTCAGACTTCAAGTTCAAGTACAGTAACTGATAATCGAGGGTTTGGAATGGATAGTTGGTGTGGAGGAGAGGCAACAATTAAGAGCCGGGCTAAACAAACTGAAGAGAGTTATCAGTTACAGCTTGCTCTTGCTTTGAGGTTATCTTCACAGGCTGCTTCAGCTAATGATCCCTATTTCTTGGATTTCAGTTCTAGTGACAATACTAAAAGAGGACTTCCTCCTTATTCTCCCGAGTCTCTTTCTCATCGATTCTGGGTAATATTTTTTTCATACTTTTCATTGCACGAGCATATCTCTCTGAAGTGGGCCCCATCAAAAGTTGAGATTTCTTTTGGGAGCTTGGAGAAAGATTTTGTTGACGTGATTTCAAGAAAATTTTACTGCCTATGTTCTTAAATATTTTATGATTTTCTCCTTTGCTTTTTTTTTTTAAATTTTGTACTGCAAACGTGTTTTGAAGTTTGTGTGTGTGTGTGTTTTCGGTTATATTTGTATCAGGTGAGTGGAAGTTTGTCATACTTCGATAGAATTCCAGATGGGTTTTATGTGATACATGGATTGGATCCTTATACATGGAGCATAAGTGCCGATAGTCGTGTCCCATCTTTTGAATCATTAAAGGCTGTTAATGATTTGTCAATAGGAGTGGTTTTGATTGATAGATTCAGGGATCCTGGTTTGAAGGAGGTACATAATAGAGTTATTGGTCTTTCGAGCAGCTTGAGTACAACCGAAGATGTGGTTAAACACCTTGCGATTGTTGTTTGTAATCTTATGGGGTGAGTTCTTGAGTTATGTTCAGTTTCGGGTGTTTTCAGTGAATTTCTTGTATTAGGATTCTTGTGAACAAGGTTTTTCTTTATTGTCTCAGGGGTGTAGTCCTCAATGAAGATGATAATGCCTTTGCCGAATGCTGGAAGGAATGTACTGAAGTGATGAAAAGGCGCTTCCGTTCTGTTGTGCTTCCAATTGGAAGCTTATCCATTGGCCTTTGTGTTCATCGTGCATTGCTGTTTAAAGTAAATCTCACAACTTCGTTGTTTTTTTTCATTGCATTCTGCAGCATTTTAATGCTGCCCATGTTTGTATTAAATACATACTATTTGGATGTTGAATGGAAAAATGCAACATATTGATCATATATTTTTCCTTTAATTATTGGATGTATTTATGTCTTCCAAACTATAAATGTCTCTATTGACATTTCTCGAATTATGATTTTTTTCAGGTATTAGCAGACTCGATTAACTTGCCTTGCAGAATTGTTAAAGGATGTAAATACTGCAGAAGAGATGTCGTTTCATCCTGTCTGGTACAAGTTGGTAATGACAGGTATGCAGTTTCAACCATATATTTATTTGAATTTCACTACATAGGAGGTTGGAACTGTGGAGCAATAGAGCTTTGAAATACGAGTAAATCAATATTTGGAGGTTGGTAAATATATTGATATCTTTAGTGGTATGTAGTGCAAAGTGGTAAGTGAAGAATGGGAGAGGATGGGTGAATCTTGGATTGCTGTAAGATTCATCCGGGTTCTTACATTGGACCTGTTTGTACTTGCAGTTGAGCTTGAGCCATTTTTATTTTTCCTTTCCTTATCATCTTAATTTGTCCAAGTGAATTATTTCTTAATTGACCGTTGGTATGTGCCTGGTAAAAATGAATGAATGGAACCCCTTGCTCTGACAGAAACTTTTCTCTCAAAAGAAACTGGCAGGAAAAGCATGAGCATCCTGAAATTTTGACACGAGCACTGTCTACTTTAGCATCTCCCACATAATGTTGGTGGGGTGGATCGTTTTTCTTGGATATTTGAGGAAACATTATTTATATGGCTTGAACTGCAATGATTACACAAACAGCAAGCATTGTTTCTCCCTGATACTTGGCATAACCGGAGTCCACATTATACCAGCTATTGTTGACATGGTTAGAAAGGGTGTCATCTGCATAATCATAGATGGCCATTCACCATTTAACTATACTTTTGTCTGCTATGGTTGTCTGAATGGTGGAATGGCTTTCTTTCAAGGGTGAAGTTCTCATTCCACCAGCATTCGATTCTTTTCCATTCTGTCCAAAAGTTAATCAAAGTTGCTTAAGTAATTGCTGCCGTGAGAGGATATGAGAATAATTGATGGTTGCTTTTGTTTTTCAAGATCATTTCTTCGAAATTGCGAGTGTGCTTTTTGAAGGTTGAATGGCTGACCTATCTAGGGAATTACTGTATGAGTTTTTCTTTTATGGTAGGTCTATTGCTCTATAATTGTTGAAATGAAAGGTCCATGGAGTGGTTGATCTCTGAATTAATTTCATAATCCTCAGGGAATACTTTGTTGATTTGCTTAGAAATCCAGGAGCCCTAAGCCAGCCTGATTCCTCGCTCAATTGTTCATCTTCAATCTTAGTTTCTTCTCCATTGTCTCATCCAAGGTTTAAATCTAATCAAACAACCGAGGACTTCAGGACATTGGCCAAACTCTACTTCCTTGACAGCCAGCCACTTAATCTTGTATTTGATAATTCTTCATCAGGTGATTCCCTATCTACTTCATACATGCATCGCTATAATATTTTAGAATACATGATTGATCACTTTGGCATTTATTTGTCATAATCAGTTGAGATGAGGAGAAACTTGTGCGTTATTTAATATATTTGTTTATCCTATTCCTCAAACAACCCCTACACATTTTCATAATTGTTTGAGATGCAGAGTACTTTCTCTGTGACTTCAAATTGGAATTTCCAGTTATCTCGTAGTATCTACAGAACCATATTTATTATACGATACTCTGATCATTTGCTTTGAAGTAAATAACTAAAGAATAAGTTCATCTCTTATGATCAAACTTTATCGAACTGTAAATAGTTTTGAAATAAGATAAAGAATTTTTAACAAAAAAGAAAAGGCTAAAATATTCTGATTGTAATGCTCAATATGATTAGTTACAGCACATATGATGTGTCTGACAGTGTCTCTGAGTCTGACCTGCCAAAGGAAATGCTAGAATGGCAAGTCATGCTTGTAAATGGTATTTAAAGACAATTGAGATTCAGTGAAGTAATCTATTATTGACACTTTCTAAACCTTGGATTTGCAGGCACTACTATTGATGAAGATGACAAATTTATTTCAAGGCTCGGTAAAGACAAGAAGAACCTTCTGCCCACTTCAAGCAACAACCGTGACGCTTCTCTGTCAAGTTCTGTCCTACCAGTTAGGCAAAAATATACAGATCCTGTCGTCTCTAATCCCAAGCGTGTTGCTACAAATAATTTGTTGTTCATGGAATTAAACCAGTCAATACCAAGTAAATCAAACAATCAACTTCATCTTGAAGAGGAAGATTTGGATGTACCCTGGAGTGAACTTCTTTTGAAGAATAAAATTGGATCAGGTACCTTTTCATTTGAACTTTGGGAGGACTTCACCACTGCATGCTACGGTAGCTATTAGTATCCCCTTCATGCGTCCAATGTATTTTAGTTTGTCAATTCAGTGAGATTTCATTCATGAAGGATACTGACAAATGCTTCTCAGGCTCTTTTGGAACTGTCTATCATGCTGACTGGCGTGGTTCGGTAAACATTTCTTTCTTATATCTCATAATCTTTGGCATTTTGTTTTGCTTGTTTTGAATATGTATATATAGTGGTTCTTATATCACAGAATCTTTCATCTCTATGATTGCTGTTGTTGATGAGATACCAAGATTCTTTTTATATGTTATCTATAAGAAAACCCAGCAGCGAAATGGTGTTCTAATGTAGATTCTGCTATAAAAGTTGGTGCCTTTCCAAAAATCCAATCTCCATTCTTGTCATTTTCTCTTCAGGATTTCTGGGAGGATATTGTTTGCAGGACTACCTTGTATCATGGTTGGTAGACCTATAACAGCAGTTAGGATATCTAGAGTAGCAATTTTTATGTATTCTTCAGAATATGCAAAATAATCTTGTGTTGATTAGAAATCATTCTTGTGTCTAGAAGTTATCATTTGAGGGTGTCAATTCTTGTCTTAGTCCTGCAGTTCTTTCCGAGCCTTTTCTGAATTCTGCTTAAGCAGTAGTTTGACACTAATCATTCTCATTATTGAGACAAAATTGGCAATTGGTCTTGATCAGCTATTAATTTGATGTTGAGATGAAAATGATCTTCGTTTGCATCTCCAGCACTCCTCTAGAATGTAATAAATTAAATTTCTTAAAACTATCATTTACCAATAACCCTCTCTTTACGTTACCTCTCTTAGTGATATAGCTAGTAAATTTCAACAATGTATTCGTATTGAATGTTTCTATCAGCTCTATGGGTTTTATTGCCATAATATAACGAATTCTTTGTTGAAGCTCCGAATATTGATTTTAGTGCTTTGCTCTTCATTAGCACTGAAAATATCAAATATGATCAGGATGTTGCTGTCAAAATTCTTGAGGAGCAAGAATTTCATGCAGAGCGCTTTGAGGAATTTTTGAGTGAGGTACCTATACCATGCTTGCTAAAAGTAAACCTCACCAAAACACAAAAGGATCAAAGAATAGAAAAGAAAAGAAAATTTCAGCATCTTTTTTTATAGAGCTAATAGTGACTCGAGTTTTTTGTGGTTTGAATTTTTACTCATTGACATTGATTTTGTTTGGCAGGTTGCTATCATGAAACGTTTGCGACATCCAAATATCGTTCTTTTTATGGGTGCTGTTACCCAGCCCCCAAACTTGTCCATAGTTATGGAGTATTTATCAAGGTATTAAGATTCTTTCTATGAATCAGTAGATATTTTTTAGGAAATCAACTCTGTATTAATGTGAATAATTTTCTTTGGACACTGCAGAGGCAGCTTGCACAAACTTTTACATATGAATGATGCTGCATCGATACTGGATGAGAGGCGCCGCTTAAATATGGCATATGATGTGGTATGCTGTTTTCTTTTGGCTAATATTTCTGTTTCTAAGAAAAATAGATAATCAGCGGAACAATTGCTAGAAAAAAATTGGAACCTTAACATCATCATCTAGAAGTGAATAAAAAATTTCCTGGATTTAGGGGTTGTTTATTTCTCTGTACAGGCTAAGGGAATGAACTATCTTCATCAGTTTAGACCTCCCATTGTTCATCGAGATTTGAAATCTCTAAATCTCTTGGTGGACAGTACATATACGGTAAAGGTTAGCATTCCTAAACTGTGATATGTGGATAAAGTTTTTCCCCTCTCCAATAATATGCTTAGAAACTTGCTGCTCTGCTCAAGAATTAAAACCTTTAATCTTAAACCCAAAAATAATGCCCCCCCCCCCCCCCCCCCCCTATTTGGCCCTAAATCCTCTTCTACCCTTAAGAAATAATAAAGAGCAAGCTAATTTTATTACAACTAAAATGTGGACACTTCTCATGACCTTTTTTCAGTGGGAATGATCATTTACATGCTATGCATGAGGAGCCTAACATTGTTTCCACTTGGAAAATGTTTATCCAGATTTGTGATTTTGGTCTCTCACGATCAAAAGCAAAGACATATATTTCATCAACAAATGCTGCAGGGAGAGTAAGTGCTACTTTGGAATCATTAAGTTGTTACATGCACTTTCTTATTGTATGTTATATGAAGGAAGCATGGATTGGGTTACAAACCTAAATTTACAATTCTGGCTCCTCTTCTTTAGCCCGAGTGGATGGCCCCAGAAGTACTCCGTAATGAGCGATCAAATGAGAAATCAGATGTTTACAGCTTTGGTGTAATCTTGTGGGAACTTATGACCCTGCAACAGCCCTGGAGAAACTTAAAACAAGCACAGGTAATTTGCTTTAGCATGCTTCATTTCACAGTTTGCTTACAAACTCGTACACAGATGATACAATAGAATCGGTTTCTCTTAATCAAGTTATATTTGTGAACTTGAGAATGGATGTGAGACCTTCAAGGAAAATGCCTTGTTAAGAAATAAAGTCCCAGGGAAGGGTCAACTGGTGAAGGGTGTTGATTGTTCCTTATTATTTAAGGATATCTGACTGGCTGCTGCCAGAGATGAAGTCTGTAACTAGAATTATTGTAGTCATCTGGAACTGGATACTAACCCAAATGCTATTATTAATGTTAAATGAGTGTCTTATATTTTGTTGTAGATCATTGAAGCTGTTGGTTTTATGGGCCAAAGGCTTGAGATTCCAAGCAGTGTAAATCCTTCAGTGGCTGCCTTGATTGATGTCTGCTTGGATAAGTAAGTGGATGGTCATAATTACATCAAGTTCCAAAGAGTTTATGGACTAATTTTATCTCTCAACTGTGAAATTTGTTTATCTTCAAGAAACCCTACTCAGGACAAGGAACTAACTAATATACAGCGCCTGCCTTTAATATCTCTCTCCCCTTTCCGTCATATTCTAATGGACTTTCCTTTCAATGCAGTGAGCCCTCTAAACGTCCCCCATTCTCCTATATCATGGAAACTTTACAGGGACTGATAAATAACTCTATCTCCCATCCAGTTGTCGCTCAAGTTCGATGACAAATCTATAGGAGGGGAACCCCGGGTAAAATCTTTATTCATAGCAATGTGCCATAGATCTGATGCTCATCAGGTGCATATTTCAGGTGTGCCTGTCGTTTTATAGTACTTAATGAATCAAATAAAATTTTCTTTGATATCTTTGTTGGAATATTTATAGCTTAGATGCATGGTGTTGTACTATTATCGTCAACCAGCGAACGTCATAAATGATATTTTTCATTACCTCCTGTCCCATGCCCCATAGTTCAAGGCATTACAATAAGAGATCAATTATTAGATTTCTGCAAGAATACAGATATACTATCAGATTTCGCATTCATTCAATCCCACATGATGTGCTTTTAATGTGTGTTATAAGTCATCTTATTCTGATGGTGGCAGGATTCTTGCTGCACATAGTTTTTTCCTTTGCAGATAGAGGAATGGTAAAGCTGCTTGCATGGATTTCATTCTTCTCATTGACATGATACTTTCTGGGCTTCCACGAGTTGTTGATTGTCCTTTCTGTATCTGCCATGATCTAACCCTTGTTGCTACAATTGTAAATACACGGGAAGTTGTCAGGGTATCGATACCAAGCAACATTGGTGGAAATGCCACCATGTGTTAGGAACTTTTATATGGGAAGAAGTTGAGGGCGGCTGGTTCATGTTACTAGTTACGCTGATGTGCCCATCATTTGCTTAATTGCTTCACTCTGTTGGCCTCATATTATCAGTCAGGGTGGCTTATGAATTATGATTGCAATTTTTCAGCGTGAGATTTTTGGCTGCTCAGCTGTTTGGTTTGCGAGGTAGAGAGAGAGGCTTGCTATTTATCATCCCCTTGCATTTAATTTTGGGAACCTTCGAATCATACATGTAAATTCTTCTGAGCAGGTTAAATCTTTAACAAGCACTAAAGCTGTAGAGCCCAGGAGTCTGGTAGAGCTTTCATTTTGGTACAAAATACAGTCTAGTTCTTCCGCTTTAAGCATCGTCACAGTTTAGTCCTTTATAAAGTTCATTCAGTTCTATTTTTATTTTTCAGCTGCAACTAAGCATGTTTTTTACATACGTAAAATATTTTTAGTTACGGTTTTAAAAAATATATTTGGTTAAATTTGTTGTAAGTTAAATTTTTATATGCAAAATAAATTAAAAGTATATCTTCATAAATAAAAAAATAAATTATTTTAATTTTTATAAAATCAAAGTTTGAAATGATAAAGCATACATGAAACTAAAAAAAACTAAAAATCCTTTCGGTTGCAGTGAATGCAAATACTCAGTTTAGTCCCTTGTCATTAGGCAAAGGTGTTCTTGTCGGTTTTGATCCCTCAACTTTGTTTATATTCAAATTATTATTTTTTAAATGTAATTTGATTTTTCAAGTTCAAGTGTCGTCAGTTTAGACTTCTGACTGTAGCACTTTATACTTTATATAACGTATAAAAATATTTTTTTAATTTTGTTTTACACTAGTGTTTTTTTAACTTTATATTTTTCATCCATCTCATCCTCTATTTTATATAATGGTTGATTTTACTTCATTTATGAACTGGATACTGTATCATACATACGATATTTCAGAAAAGAAAAAAAAATACTAAACAAATGGGTGTTGTTTTCCGGAGATTAATGTTTTTTTGAATAAATTTAAAATTATTAGACACCAAATAATTCTAAAAATCATTTAGAAGTGAATACAAATCAAGCCTACCCCATCCCCACGTTTTCAATTCCCAAACCCTCCTCTTTCAAGCCGTACTCTCTTCTCCACTCTTCTTCATCAATTTTCTCTCTCTTTTATTCCGCGGGCAACCAAATAAATTGGCCTCCTTCTTTTCCTGCCTTGGTTATCATCATGAATGCGGAGTGAGAAAGGGCCGTAACAAGAGAATAAATTCAGCATACTTATTTTGGCAATCCTCTTAATTTGCTCCAATCTCTCATAAAATGAATTGTTTTAATTATATTAAAGAAAAATGTATTGATCCTGATTGCTCAAAGGTAATGGTAGTGTGGAGATAATAAATTAAAGCTATTTATGGGTAGAAAAAACTCCACTCTTGTTCATCGAAAATCTTGTGTTATTATTTTGTCATGTCTTGAATTCTGAACTCACACTGTGCCCATGCCCATGCCCATGCCCATTGATTTTGTGTGAATCTACCTTCTCCTTCTCATGTCAATAATATTTTTTTTTTCATTTTGTTTTATTTAAGTTCTATTTGATTTACCTATCATCTTATTGTTTAATTATATCCATTAATTCCATAACAATCCAAGCAAAGTTCTTTCCTTAATATTTAGAACTTAAGTGTATACACAAATTACAAAGAATGTCTCCATTTTAACCATATAGTAGTTGATCCAGTAATAAAAGTTTGGGATCAAGAGATTTGCTCCTCCTGTAGTTTTAGGTTCGAACCATGTGGTTGCTAATATGATGGTCACTGGAGGTTTACATGGTCGTTAACTTCAGGGCCCGCGGGATTAGTTGAGGTGCGCTCAAGCTGACCCAGACACCCACATTAATAATAATAAAAAAATTACACTTTCAAAAATATTCAACCGAAAACTTTTATTTATTCTAAGTATCTAATTAATACAACATTATTTCAAATACTATTTAACAGATTCTGTTCAAATTGTGAGTCTTCTTCTATATATATATATATATATATATAAACATTATTTTAAAGAAGATTTAACATATCCATTATGTGATTTTAGTAAAAATACTATTTGAGAAATCAAACTAATCTCAGGATAAAATTGATATAAAAGACAGTTTGAACATGAAATTGATAACATCTTAATAGTTTGGAAGGATACCTCATGGTTTCTACGAGGGAGAGATGAAAGGTGAGGTTTAATGTGTGATGAGATATTAGTTTTGATCGTAGCACCTCTGTTTTGCTGATTGATGCAAGTCTTTTGTTTTTGCTTATTAGATTTTCTTGTAATTTTCAGCTTTTTTTTCGCAAGATTATATAGTCATCTCAAATGGTGAATTAAGTTCCCAAATCGAGTTGCATGGAGAAGCTTCTGAGTGTAGCCATGGAAGCCTGTACCTGACCTTTTGCTTCTATATGTTAAAGCTGTTTGTTCACAAGTCTCGCCCTAACAATCCACGCCACATGACGACACTAGGATTATTCAATGTTCAAGCAGAAATTGCATATGAGCTTTTATTTTATGTGAATCCAGTCGTGTTTCAAATATATTTCCCTTGCTTCTTTTTGGTTGGATATAGAAATTGCCTGAGCCCAGGATTGTGCACGACTGTATATGCCGGAGGGAGAGAGCATCACCGATTAAACTTTTTTATTCACAATTTGACCATTACAATACAGAACCAACATTGCTTTTTCAGGAGACGACTTTCTCAACATTATAACCACAATTTTACCTCTCCTTGAGCCTTTCTTTTACCTGTTCAGCTTCTCTTTCCCATTCTTTTGCAGCTAATTATTGATAACGAACAGGAGGTTTTCATGAAGACACTAAGCTACTCTGCCCGAATTCGGCTCCAAAATTAACCAGAGGAAGCGGCCCATCAAGAGGAGAGTGCAGTACTGGAATGAGCTCATAATGTTTCCTTCTTCAAACTTTGTAACACGTGCCCGCTTTTGACCATCTAGGTGTTCTACACCCAGATTTCGGCAAGTAACCTACATAGACTCTGCGTTTCTATTCAATATCCATCAATTGAAATGTTACTTTAGCTTGTGAAAGGGAAGTTCAGCAATTGGAATTCGGAGTTTGGTAACTGTTTTTTTCCGAATTTTTGCAAACCTGAGCAGCACTCGGATCCCAGACGGGGGCTCAAAGAACCAACAATGCCACACAAGATTCAAGAAATTATTACATCTATCAAGAAAGTCTCCAAGAAGGAACAAAATACCTTTAAAGAAGAGTAACGAGGATGAAAATAAGGAGAGCAGCAATAAAAGAGTACTTAAGAGCAGCAACAAGAATGACTAAAGAGATAAAGAAAAGCTGCCAAAGAACTTGAACACTGGCCCATGTAAGCAAACCAGTCAATCCAACAGCCAAGATGTTATCAGGATTTGGGTTCAGTAATAAATCACCCCACTTGATATTGATTAAAGGGGGAGGTTGATCTTTATTCAAACCACCACCACCACCATTGTTATTGGAAGACTCATAATTCATTTCTTGTGCTGGTTCTTTGGGTTCTTGAGTTGGGTTGTTGCTGTTGGTTTGCGCAGAAAGAAGGAATCTCAGATGGGTTTTCTTGGAGATTTTGAGAGGAAAAGAAGGGAGAGGGAGGTTGGGTTGGATGTGGAGAAGAGGGATTCTTGAAGATGATGGGATTTTAGGGTGTAAGAAAGAATTGAGCCCTATCATTTTGTCCATGGCATTTTAGCACAAAAGTTAGGAATTGGAAAACAGAAATAGGCAAACTCTAAGAACAAAATTTCCTTTCTTGATTTTTTAGTTAAAATGAGGACCTAAAAAAATAATCAAGTTACAACGAGGACCTAAATAAAAATAGATAATTTAAAAACGACCACAGTGGGAGTCGAACCCACGACCTTTTGATCCGAAGTCAAACGCGCTAATCCACTGCGCTATGCGGTCTTATGCACAACATTGTGAAAGATCTTATATATGTTACTAAAGATGTAGGTGCTAACGTGGAAGGTATGGCATTTCATGTTAGCAATTCAGAATCTGTCAAGGATCTAACACTTATTGAAATACTTTCTACAAGAATTCGCATTGAAGCTTTATGATCGTACATCAGGGAACCAAAATATATACGCTTCCAAAGGATAGGATCCAAATTTCTTGGTTTTGAAGTAATCGGGGCTTGAACGTAAATATTTGACTTCTCATGTTGAAGGGTTGTGTTTTTTTCTCCTTTGGATTGATACCAGATGAAGCTTTATGGGATTTTATTTAAAAAAAAAAAAAAAAAAACAAACGGGTTCCCATATAATGTGATGGTTTTTGTTTTTTTTATTTAAAAAAAGCAGAATGTCATAGCTTGTCCTAAACCCCACTAGAGGCCTAGACTTTCTAGCTAGCGAGTGAAAATCCCTAGCCTTTCTCCACTGGTAGTATATATTGTCTTTTCCCTCTTGGCAATGTAGCCTCTCCCCAGTCCCCACCCTGTAACTAATTCACCTCTCGCCCGTAGGGCATAGCTGACTAGGCTTGCTAGAGACTTATTGAGAGTACAGTCAGCTCTCGGCAATAGACAAGTGAAGTTTTTGACACCTTTCTGTTTCTCACTAACAAAAGCCATCTTTATGCCACGCTTGTGTAGTCTGCATGTAGGAATAATATTGTCCTAAAGTCCTTCCATCCAACAACACAACAACGTGGCCGAAACACCTTTCTGTTTCTCACTTGCAAAAGCGCTTCCGCTAGTGTGGTTTGCTTGTGGCATTAATGTCCAAAAGCCCGCCCTTCCTTCCTTCCTTCCATCAACAATCCACAGTTAGAGATATAATTATTTTCAATTCGGTTTGGTTTTTATAAAAAAAATAATCAAATCAGTTTTTTTTTAAACCGAACCGAAAAGGATTCAAATCGATCGATTTTAGTTTGGTTATTTTAGAATAAAAACTGATTTAGATCGGTTTGGCTCGGTTTTTCTCACCACTGCCCCGGTACTGTGACCTTTTCCTTTTCTTGTTACCGTTGCCTATGGGCCGTCCAATGCCATCAACGCGAAATGGGGAGCAAAAGGCAAAACAAGAGATTATCCAATGATGCCTTGCTAAAAGGATCCTCCCTTTTTCTCCGATCTCCTCTCTCGGAATCCATATTCTATCTCCATATCCCATCACCTCCCCCGCCCATTTCCAAATCAGGGCCCCACCAC
>Ga0307515_10015861_pt1 | contig 13845 bp, 2 predicted proteins | sample 17_EM_MG_FD_194513 | JGI IMG/M metagenome (GOLD analysis project Ga0307515, IMG submission 194513) | Populus trichocarpa ectomycorrhiza microbial communities from riparian zone in the Pacific Northwest, United States - 17_EM | ecosystem: Host-associated > Plants > Roots > Unclassified | place... | reverse complement strand
ACCTTTAACTTATACGCGTAAAGTATTTATATTAACAAACGTTTCTAGAGCCTTATTTAGGTTTGCCTTTATTATTATATCTACTAGGTTATCTTAACCGTTAATCTATTAAATCTTAAAGAGTTTTCGCCGTTCGTAGGATTAACGAAGTGCTATAATATTAATTATAAGGCGCTTTTCCTTTATAGTACTAAGCTTAACTAAGCACTTATAGAGGGAGTATAAGTCGGTATATACGATTATAGGGATAACGGGAAGTTTAAGTCGATCTGTAATTATCTTTAAGGTAGTTCCAATTGCAATTACTATATTAACTCCGCCAACTATTCTATATATCTCTAACGCTAGAACGCTTTAAGTAACGCGCTTACTTTTAGTTAAGCTCTAATAAATAAGATTGCTATAGATCGTGAAGTTATTCTCTCCAATAGATTTGTTCGCGATAATAATCTTATATCCTAGCTAGGAGCTAAAATCTTTATTATTTGTAAACGATCTATTAACAAATATAAAGAGCTTAGCGGTGGGAAGATTAATAGGCACGTAAAGTAGTCCTTAGTTAAAATAGTTTATTTGCTAAGAGAGACGCTTATTTAGGGTAAGGACGTTATCCTTAGTTAGTTTCTAGTGTTAAGCGGCAATAGAGAGATTAAATAAAGCCTTAGGTTAATAAATAGAAGTGATATAAGCTTTACAAGCGCGTTACTCTATATATCCTTATTTTAAAGAATTAACGTTAATAACGTCGATCTTCTTACCTTAACCCTTCTGGCATAAAGCAATAGAATCCTCGTTTAGGGAGAGGACATATCTATTAAAGAGTAATAGTGTTGTTAAATTAAGCTTTTCCTTTAGCTTTGCTATGAGATTTGCCTTTACTAGCTCGTCTTCTTTAAGAGCTAAGAATTGGTCATCTCCTAAGATAATTATATTGTCGGTTTATATGCCGACAATTCCGAATAGAGTTCCCGTAGTTATAATAAGGAAGCATAGATCAAATATAGAAGTAGTTATTAAAAGCTTCTCTTTATAGTGCTTGCTATAGGTAGCCTACTAATAAGTTTCTGCCTCTGCAATTCTATATAATGGCTTAAATATAACCATAATTATATCTTCGGAGTATTAGTAGCGAATTTGCTCTAGAAGGTATACTAATATTAAGCGCTAAAGGTGCATCTTTAATTAGGTATAGGCCTGAGTAATATCTTATAGATAGACTGCTATTTTATTCTTTATTAGGGAGGGAGCTAGTGCAACAATAACTTGCTGACTGGCTTATTAAATCGTGGGAGATTATATAAGAATTACCTTCTTACCATTATCGTTATAGCCTTAGATAATAAGCCTTAATTTCTTAAATAGGGCGTTAGTAGCTTTGCCTTTAATCTCATTAACTATTCTTAACTTAAAAATACGAACTTTATTAAACTTAGTAGGGTTATACTTCTTAAATTTAAAGACCCCTCTTATAATAAGACTATCGATCTCCTACTTGTCGGATGCTTAGAAAGGAGCTCCTAAAGTTATAATACGACCTTCCTTTTGGAGCTGTTTTGCGAGTTTAAAGTTAGCCTTCTCCTTAGCTGTTATAAAGGCCATTAATAGCTTAACTCTATTCTTAATGGCGGCAATAAATTGCTCTTCAAAATTAATAAGATATTGGCGATTTTGTAATCCCTTTGGGCGACCTCTACCGCGTTATAGTTGCGGCGTATCTACTATAATTATATTAGGATTGTGGTTGCCTTCTAGAGTACGTTAATTATAGCTCTCCTCTAGGGTATCTTCTATAGTATCCTATAAAGGCTCGGAACTATTATCTTTATAGTAAGGCTTAATAACAGTTGAACGGAATTAAGTGGGTCCATAAGGCATCTAAATAGTATAAGTTTAACCATTAATTATAATAAGTTAATGTGGGCCTAACTATTCTTCCCTTTTACGCTATACGCGTACTTTAGACTAAAGTGGTAGATTAAGCGCAGTTAAGGTGTTTGGGCCATTTCTTATTCCTAGTGCGTTATTAACCTAGCGTATGGCGTAGAGACGTCGCACCTCCTTCGTTGCCTTATAAATAGCCTTAGCTTATTATATAATAGAGGGAGATAGTAAAGAATTGTTAGTTATTTAAGGGTAGGCGCTAAAGACTAGTAATATGGGTATAAGTCTATCCGGGCCAGCGGAATCGTTAACGGCTTTAATAGCCATTTATAAGGTAAGTTCTTCGCTAGCGTCCTCTAGTTCTAAAGAGATAATCTTATATACGCGGCGTAATAGCGCGTAATATTACTCTACTTTTCTAATACTATTATATGCCTTAACGGGGACTTCCTTAACCTTAATTACCATTACCTTTATCTATTGTCGAAACTCTATAGATAAGAAGTTCTTTTTTACGTCGTGGACGATTTAATTAGGGGGTCCTAGATAGACATCAATCTAGTATAATTAAAGGGTATTCTATGCGTTCCTGGCTAATATATTCTTTAAGAAACGTGCGGCTTAGAAGAAGGTTAAGAAGTTAATAACTTAGAGTACTGGCTTACCGCTAAGGTATATAACGTCGACAATGATATAGAAGTTAAAGTTGTAGTTATTTTTAAGGGTAAACTTAAATCGGCCAGGGGACTTCTAGTTTATTTAGCAGTAATAGCAGTACTTTATAAGATGCTTAATTGCCTTAACCTTGACTTTATGACCTGCTTGCTGAAGAACCCTAAGTAATTAATAAATAGATAGGTGGCTAAATTAACGGTGTAGTTAACGTAACTCTAACTTAGTTAGGTGGCTCTAAGTAATACTCTTTTTTAGTTAATAAAGGAGTAACTAGGGGTAACCCTACTTGCGCACAACGGGCACCCGATTATCTCCCTAAATAAGTATATCCTTAAGGTTATTAAGCTTAACGCCTAATTTATTTATATCTTTAATGCAAAATAGAAACGGGGTGTTTATAGGAACGATATAAAAGGTAATATACCCTAAGGGGGTTTGGACCCTAATTGTGCTAATAGAGATTATAGTACCCTTACTAAAACGAATCGTGTATTGGCCTGCCGTTGAATGGTTAATCTAAACAGAGCTATTAAGCTGCTAAAAGGCTTAAACTTAAGGTTCTCCTGCTGTAGATACTCCTGCGGCTCTAGTATCTAGCATAATACTATAGAAGACGTTCGCCGAGTATCTGTCATTAAAGGAGAACGCGGAACTCTCCCTTAGCTCATTAAAGATATCTAACTTCGTAGTAAAATAGAGCGTAGATTGGTTATTAAGAATAGTAACGGTTTATATACCATCTACCTTACTATACTTAGTGAAGTATTAGTCGGGTAAGTACTCCTTAATTTCTATATTTATAAGGAGCTGTTTGGCCTCATTAACCTTACCCTTAAGATCTTTTACGCCTTTATATTGAACTAGAAAGCTTTAGAAGTAGGCCGTAGTAACCTTATAATTTTTAACGTTTCTTATACTCTGGCGGAACTTATTATATACCTCCTTTCGTTTATTAAGAGAATGCCTAATTAATTAGTAATTCGGTTTCTTATAAACGTAGCACTTCTTTTGGCGATTACTTTAAAATGAACCTTTATAAGGACCTCCACCTTTATCTTATAGTCGTTAATTATACCCTCTACCGTATTACCTACCCTGGCCACTATATATTCGATTAGTCTAGTTATAATCATATTAGTTAGGCGGGTCAATTAAAGTAGGTTAGAGTTGGGCGTTAAATTGCTATACTTCTTAAGAGTGTAGAGCGGTGCTAATAGAAGATCTTAATTAAGTATATACTCCTTTGTAAGTATTTACAGAATTAAAGAGAGTAAGGTTATATTCTTTAACACCTTAATATGCGCTAATAACTTAATTACGTAGGCTAAAGTCCTCTTAATATAATTTGGATAAACCATGCTGAATTATCTAAAGTTAATTAAAGAGCTTTTGAAGATAATTAAGCCGAGAGATACCTGGGTTTGTAGTAATAATCCTTAAAAAGGTAGTCTCTCTCCATTCTAATATATACTGCTACTTATTCTCTTCTATTTTAAAGTAGCATCTTAACTTATATATTATGCGGTTAAAATTATATCCTTTTCCTGCTAAACGATTATAATAGAAGGTACTAGCTCGGCCCTTAAGCATAACGGAATAGGCGTTGTGGTATTGATTAGACTTTATTCCTACCTTCTAGCAACAGTCGTAGAAGATATATAGTTTTAAATTAAGAATATTATATAATTCCCCGCTAAACTTCTTTTCCTAATCCGAATAGAGCTTTGTAAGCTCTATAAGCAATTTTAAACTACCTCCAATTTAAGATTAAGATAGAGGAGGTAGGGGTTGTATTGTAGGCTGCAGTAGGGACGTAGGTCTGGTTGGTAGAGTCCAAAGGTCGTTAAATCGCGAAGTAATGGGATCCTATGCCTGCTCTCGTTGGGGTATAGTATCTAACGTTGAGGTTACGGGTTAAATTGGATACAGAGGAGTTGAAGGTAGAGGTAGGTTTGTCTTTAGAGGTATATTACTTAGGTTTTATTGTGAGTTGAGCTTCCTTATAGTGCGTAGTTGGTGCTTAATCTCTTATAGAGTCCATTTATGTTCTTCTTTTACGTTAATAATCTACTCCTAAATATTGTCTTTAATAATACCCCCGTCCTTAGGGATAAATACTCTATTCTCCTAAAGGAAGTTATGGAAGTCCTATATAATATCCTTATTTATAGGGGCCTATATTTCCTTTATCCATCTAATAAAGTCCTCCTTTATATATTCCCATAGCGCGGTATCATTATATTTACTGTCCTTGTAATATGCTATACGGTATAATAAAAATCCATTTAAGTCTTGTTTATTAGCGTTTATAAGGTTAATTATGGCTTTATTCTATATCTTTGGGTTAATATCTTCCTTATACTTCTTTGGGTAGGTTAACGCTATGGTAGGTGTAGAATCGATGGGGTGTTATACGTCAAAGGTAGGTAGGATTTTTGGTTTTATAGGATCTTGTAGGTTTGCTGTTAAGAGGTAGGCAATTTGAGATATTGTTTGACGCGTTTTGGACGTTAACTTAGGACCTTAGGTTTAGTGACACTTTTGACCTAAAGTACTCGACTAAATCTTTATAAACGCGGTTGTTCTATATAATGGACGTAACTTAGTATCTCCTAGTACTTAGTGACACTTCTATTACTAGTTTTCCGCAAGTCTAAGGTAGTATAGTATCGCTGGGATCCATTCCATATGAGCGCATATAGCACCCCTGCACGAGACTATCTCTTCTGTTTAAAAACCTAGCTGCTCTATAGTTGACTGTGTATTTAACCACTGATTAGTGTTAGTTATATAGGGTGACTTACCAATAACGACTACTTAAGTAGGGTTATAGTGATGTTGGTTGATAAAGCTTCTTTTTAATTGGAATGAGGAAGGGCGAGGAGCTTAAGGCTCCTCGCCACGCTAGTGCCGCGGCGACACGTGATGGCAACTTGCCATCACGTGACGGCAATTTGCCGTACGTGACGGCAAATTGCCTCATTCCCGACAAATAGACTTTAGTAGAATTTAATTAATCTAGTAGAACTTAGCAGAAGTTAGTTAAGCTAGCAAAATTTAATAAATTTTAGTTAAAGCGTCGGAATTTATCTATTAAGTATTTTATTAAGACGTTCCTACTATAACTAGGCTAGTTCTATTATAGTACCCCCCTTTTAATTAAAGGTCTAAAATAATTTAATTTTAGTTAAGACTTATAACTTATCGCGTTTTATATATTTATATTAAGTAGTGGTATAGTATTTTACTAGTTCTAATTATTAAATAGACTAATTAAGATTTTCTATACTTAGTATAGAAAATTACTATTAGCCTAGTTAAGGTAGTAAGCTAAACTAATATCTTTATAGTAGGTCTTAATAAGGTAAATCTAACTAATTAGGTAACTTTAACTGGTGGTTAAAGTTCCTTAATATATTATATAACCATATTATAAGTATTATAATATATATTAAGTTTTTTTAAATTTAAGTTTTTTACTATTATGTTTTATATATTCGTATTAGGTAGTAGTTATTTACCTTTATATTATATCTAATTAGCTAAAGTAGGCCGCAAAGGATAGTCCTTAGAGAATTCTTTTACTAGGAAAGGCGTATTAGTCTTAATCTATTTATAGGGTTTCTATATTTATATTTTATATCCTTCCCACTTAATAAGATGTTTAAATTGTTTAAATTATATTTTCTATTATATATTATTAATTAAGTTAATAAAGTAAGAACTATTGCCGTTATTAATAATTATAGAAGGTAGCAGCGGCACTTTATAAGTTATAGGTTTACCTTTTAAAGGCTATAGTAGGCTTATATAAAATATTAGGTATATTTTTATCTTAGTTAATAGTTTAAGTTTATAGGCGTATAGGCTTAGTTTTTTCTTAATTTAGTACGGGTCTATAAACCGCTAATTAAGTTTCTTTAAGGGCTATTAAGTCTTTAGGTTTTGTATATTTAGGTGAATTATATTACCTTCCTTAAAGTCCTATATAGGAGCCTGTTCTTTATTTATATACCATTCCTATTGTCGGAATATATGGACAGAGGTTACGTGGTTACAATGTCTCTGATTAATCACCCTTATGGTGACTCATCAGCCCCCTACTTAGGCACTGCGATCCTTACGATCCTTTGCTTTCTATATCAATTAAAGAACAGAACAAATCATCATACTATCTACGAACCGTAGCTACGTGATATCACCTTGTGTAACCAACACCTATACTATTTAAGCGTATATTATATTATATTATATATTACTTAATATCCGATTTAGATCCCTATTAGGCCTATATAGACTACTTCTTATTTATATATAGGGAGAAAACTCTACTTAAGAAAACCCTGTAATCTATCTCCCCGCCTTTTAGAACTTACCTACTTAGCGTCTATAAGGCGTCTATAAGTCGCCTATAATACTCTACTACTTTACTTTTAACCTTTTTAGGAACTACTACTGCTGTAATAAGCCTATAGACGGGCTAGTATTATAAACTTTACTTTACTACTATAAAGTTATTAGGGGGCGCCTATTACTTACTATAAAGGATATTATTACGGACACCTTAGGTTGCCCTTAGGACAACCCCTAAACGCCCCTTAGATAGTTGCCAGTTATATACTAAAGGCATATACCTATAGTATATAATCTCTATAATCCTAGAGGCCTTACCTCCTTAAGGATTTATCTCTTTTACTAATTTATCTTGTTCTAATCGTGTCCTTATAGCCCCCTATCTATAAAGTCCCCTTATATTTAAATTCTTCCTACTACTTTTTAGAAGGGTAGTTGGCTTTAAGGACTAGATTATTAATTTATATCTTTATTTATAACCACTATTCTCCCTTAAAATCTTATAATAACCTAAATAGAAACTCTATAGATACCTTATAAAAAGCCGTCGCGTAAAGGTAAGAAGGTCCCTCTAATAGTAAGAGATTGTAATAATATAACCCTTTAGGTAAGATAGCTGAATAAGCCCTAATACCTAGATGCTCTAGGAGCTTAAAGACTCTTATATACCTATAGTTACCGCTAAGGAAAACGTAGATACCCTTTATAATAGTTATAACGCTACTAGAAAGTAACTAGAGCCCCTTTAGCCCTACCTAGGCTAATTAAAAGATTAAGCGCTAGAGGTAACTTTAAGATCTTCTTTTAAGCTAGAAATACTAGAGGAATATATTAATATATTTAACTAGGGAACTAACCAGAACCCTCCCGGAAGACCACCGGCCTATAATTAGTATAGTAGTAGTATATAGACTGCTTATAAGCTAAGCGGGCCTACCCCTTTAGGTAATTTAAATTAACTACTAACTTAAGACCTAAGCCTTGTTAGGAAGCTTATACTAGCTACTAGTACTAATACTACCTCTATAGTAGGAGCTTCCTTAGGCCTAAGTTTAGAAGGTTAAGAGCCCTATACTAATCTTCTTTAAGATAAATATTAGGAAGCTGTTATAAGGCTCTTAGAAGCTATATAGGAGGAAGCTACTAATAAATATATTAGAATTCTTTAAGGGTTAATCTATATCTAGTAGGGTTTAATTTAAGCTAGGCAAATTTTTTATAACTTAGTTAAGGCTAAGGGCTACTTAGTACCTACTTAAGGAGGTATAGAAGACTTAGAGAGTTATCTACGTTATAAATAGAAAAAGGATATAAACTAACTAGCTAAGGCCTCTAGTAGTCTAGAACTCTGCTATAGACTTAACGCCTAGTAGTTAGATAATTAGGTTTATAAAGTAGATAACTTCTTTAAGATACTAATAATATAAGATAATACTAAAGAGCGTATATGCTAGATTATTAGTAAGATTAAAAACTAATTGCTAAACTAGATTGCATTTAATTAGTTTAATAAAGAGTAAATTACTATATAGCTATAGCTGTAAACCTTTTTAAAGAAATGGACTTAAGATCTATATATTATATAATATAATAATATAGAGCTATTCTAGAATGGGATATAGCTTAACCGCTATAACTTTTACTAGTTTATAAACTTTATAGAAACTTATACTTAATAGATAAATCTAAAGCCCTTTAAAAATAAGGACGGTAGTATCTATAAGAAGGAAAATATTAGGTTTATCTAGGCTAGAATTAAGCTAGTAATTTATAATAAAATAAAGCGCGTAGGAGCCCTATTGCGGATTACTATATATATAGATTTTAAATAAGCAGTTCTAAATACTAAAGATATAGTAAGAAACTAAACCTCTTCCGGTAGGAAGCTGGGGGGTTATTAAAAGTATAGGCACTTTAGTAGTAATATAGGGCAGACCCAACCCTTAAAGAAGCCGTTCTTAAAGAGAACTTTAAAAGGGTTAAAGTTAGGAGCCTTAAATAATAAGAAAGACTCTTAGGGTTAACCTAATACCTATCCGGCACCTTTATAAAAATACTTTAAGAAGTTAAAAGAAAACTCTAGAGGTAGATCCTATTGGAAAAATAAGTAGGGTAATAACCGCACTAATAATCTAAAAAAAATAAAAGCCCTAGTTACGGACCTCTCCTAGCTATAACTAGGGTAAGATATAGAAGGAAAGACTCTATATTGCTATTAAGTTAAAAAATAATACTCGCTATAGGTAGGGTATATTAGTTTTAAGTACTATATAATAGCGGCGCTAAAATTAATCTTATATAATATAATTTGGTAAAAGAGTATAAACTTATTCTATTATAAAGGTAGTAGAAACCTATTATAGGCTTTCTAGATAAGTATCAGATTAAACTATATAATGCCTATAAGCTTATAATATTAGTAGCTGACATATATAATAGCACTAAGGTAGTTAGCCCGCAACCCTTTTAGGCGGCTAACTTTATAGATTATAACCTTATCCTTAAATACCCTTAGCTTATAAAAGCGGATTTTAAAATACGCTTTAAGATAGGAGCCTTTAAATAGTGGAATAATAAAGATTTAGAAGGGCGTATATTACTAATAAGCCTAAAGGACATTCTAGAGAATGTAGCCCTAGGCGAAATAGTATATGCTTTATACCTAAAGGAGTATTAAATCTAACCCCTATTTAATAGTAAGATAGGCATAGAGCCTAGTATAGGTAATCGCCCCTTTATAATGGAGACCTTATAGAGAACTACTAGATAGGTTATAGAGATATTATAGGGAGGCGGCGATCTTAAGAATCCTATAAGATACTTTAACTACTATAGGTTACTCTGGCTTAAGTAATACGTAAAGAGTATACTTTAACACCTTAAACGTTACGTTAAAGAATTCTCTACCCTCTACTGGCCACTATATATAACGGTTTAATATATAGTGGCAACTATATATAGGTAACTATTATAGCGCATAACGCTGCCTATAAGTATCTTAAGGGAGCTCTAAAACCTACCTAATAATAATATAAAGGATAAACACGACCCTAATTTATTAAGTATTCTAGTAGGCCTAAGGGACTTACTAAGGGTATTTTTAGGTAGGAGAGCTAAAGTCCTACTATAGAACTTGGAGTATAATTATATAATTAATTTAGAAGAAGGTAAATAACTACTAAACCTTCTTATTTATAACCTCTCTTATAAAGAGCTTAAGATCCTATAGAAGTACCTTAATAGGTTACTAAAAAAGGTGTAAATCTGGCCTAGTAAGTCGCTAGTAGGCGCGCTAAACCTCTTTATTTTAAAACTAGATAGAACTATAAGGCTATATATAGACTATTACGGTCTTAATAAGATTCTAATTAAGAACTGTTACCTACTACTACTAGTTAGTAAAATGCTAAATTAACTATTTAAGGCGAAAATCTTTATAAAGCTAAATCTATAAGACGCCTATTATAGGCTCTATATTAAAGAAGGGGATAAATAAAAGACCGCTTTTAAGACCTAATATAGCTACTTTAAGTATCTAGTAATACCTTTTAGGCTAGCTAATACGCCTATAATATTCTAATTATATATTTATAGAGCCTTAGGGGGACTAGCTAACCGTATATATATTATCTATTTAAATAATATTTTAATCTACTTAAAAGATAAGAATTAACACGAGTAATGTGCCTGCGAAGTGCTGGAACGCTTAAATAATTAGGGCCTCTACGCTAAGGCGTTAAAGTATATCTTTAATACTAAATAGGTTAAGTTTCTAGGTTATATTATAACGCCTATAGGTATAAATAATTTAGGAGTGGCCGGAGCTAGAGAGTTACTAGGATATTTAAGTATTCCTAAGCTTTGCCAATTTTTATAAACGCTTTATTTATAACTACTTAGACGTTGCCTAATACCTATTTAATTATATTATAGAAGCTTTCTAAGACCTAATTTAAGGAGTAAAAAGCTTAAAGGCGGTAAGGAAGAAAACTAAGAAGGGACTAACTAAATAGTTTAAACTATAGTTATTGTTACGGACGCTTTAAGTACGATATTATAACTACTAGGAAGGGAGTCGGAAGAAGCTAGTTAGTTAATATAAGCACGGTCTAGTATGGAGCCAGTGGAACCATATAACGAGGAATAGTAAGCGAGTTACATAATGTGCTACGTAAGGGACGAGAGGAATGGAGGGAACTTACGTACCTTATGTATAATGCGTACCTTACGTATAAGGAGGGTTTCCTAGGAGTACGGTTGTATATTTAAAGGACCATAGTCCCTACTCTAGATAGTTCTTTCCTTATAGTAATTCTTAGAATATAATTAGAGTTAATCTATTGGGCAACCACTCCACTAGTTATTATTACGTTGTTGACTTACTTATAATACCTATATACCTAGCCCAATAACAAGCCTATTGTAGTACTTGCTATAAGGTTCCGTTATATAATTACTACCTAGTTACGGTTTTAATAAGTTGAATAATATGCCACTAAAAGCAGCCACTATAACGCTATTGACGGCGGCAACTACTTTAAGGTCTGGAGGCGACACCAGTATGGCAGATACTAACTCGCAATAACCTATAACGGTTAGACAACTATAAGAGATAGTTGACTAGTTAACAGAGAATAATACGGCACTTAAATAAAGGATTAACGGGATAGGCGCAGTAAAGGTTAAGTTACTATTAATTAAAAGATTCTTAGGAGAGAGATTGAAGCTTAAAGGATTCCTTATATAAATGCACTTTAAGGTTACGTAAGAGGGAGTAAAGCTAGCGACGCCTATAGATCAAATAGCGTATATAGGGCTATTCTTAACAAGAAGAGCACTTAAATAGTTTAAGCCTTACCTTACAGAGATATAAGTAAACGGAATAATAACTACAAACTAGGAAGTACGGTTTATATTTTTAAGCTGGAATGGATTTGTAGAGCGACTTATACAAATATTTGGAGACCTAGAGGCAGTAACTACGGTAAAAAGAAAACTCTAAGATATTACGCAACGAACCTTAGTAATTAAGTACATAATATAGTTCTAAATATTAGCAATATAAGTTAAGTGGAATAATAGGGCGCTTATGGCACAGTATAAGTAGGGACTTAAGGCTAAAGTCTAGGACGTAATTATTCTAATAAAAGATACGGACACCCTAAGGAAATTAATAGATTAAGCAATAAAGATTAATAATAGGATCTTCTAAAGGAAACAGACTAAGAGAGGTTAGGATAGAGTTCTATAGTTATATAAGGCGTAGAGTACGCAACAACCAAAGCTAAGTTAGAAACTATGGTATGGCGCAGAGCTAATAGACCTAAGTGGTACTAAAGAAGCCTATAAGAGATAGAGTAAAAAACTATGGAAACCTAAAGGTTAAGGATCTAGTAATTATAGGACCAAGGAGTAAAGGCTAAATTAGGGATCTTATTAGTAGAAGACGTTTAGGCGAACTTTATAGTAAAGTTAATAGTTTAAAGACGGAGCTTATATAAATTATGGGAAACAGGGTTATTTTATAAGGGATTGTAAAGATGGTTAGAGTTACTATGTAATAAAGGGAACCTAACTAGCAGAAGATATATACGTATAGAGGGATAATAGTATACTGCAAGAAATAAAAGAATGTTTAATCCGAAGTTTCGCGTTTTATTACAATAATATATGCCAAATTTATAAAGACGCTAAGTATAGCGCAAGCTATTGGCTATAAGAGCCAGAGTTAAAAGGACTTAAAGGAACTAGAGAGTTAGATAAAAAATAAGATTAACTCTATGAGCTGGATTAGGATGTTACAGTAATATACGGACAATAATTAGTAATAATAACAATGGAATTGGAGTATTTATTAATTAATAGCGACGAGGATAGTAAAGGAACTAACTAGGGGTATCTAAACCTTAATAACGCAATAGAAGTAGAGACTGAGACCGCTATAGAGTAAGGTTTAGTAACGGGTATTATAATACCGTTAGATACGGCATTTATTGCTTTATAAGACGGCAGGAGTAGTATCTAAAAGAGATTAAGTAAGTAGATAACTGCTAGTGCTAGCTTACCACTTAATAAAGGCAAAAAGCTAAAGGCTTAAGATTCTTAAGACGAGATAAGAGAGATCTAAGATTTTAAAGATAGGATAAGAATAACTTAAGGACCTATAACGGACAGAAACCGATGGAGTAGGGTAGTAGCTTAGTTTAAAGATATATAAATAAGCGAGGGATAGAGTTTCCTATAGGTATTAGACTCTTAAGATGAAATAGATAAGATTTAAGACTCTTAAGATGAGATAAGAATACTACGGACGCCTAGTTAGACTAAGGCGGGAGCTAAACTTAAGTTAGAAGTAAGCTTGAAGTTAACTATTCTAGGTAAATAAAGTGTTTAGCCTAAAGATCGAAAAGTTAATATGTTGATTAAAAAGTACAAGGATGTTAAAGATCTATTAGAAAGACGATAACTATAAGAAAGCATAGAAGAATTTAGAAGATGAATTTTTGTATAGTAAAAGCAATCTATAGAGCTAAGAATGCTAGATTGCTTTAGGAAAAAGATACCTATATAGAAGGTTACTAATAGGCCGAAGGCAGGTATACCTAAAGCTAAGTGGCTTACGGAACTAGAAGAAGAGGAGAATTTAGGGATCCTAACTAGGTTCTAAGAACGACATATAAAAGGCTATTACGAAGTAGTAATAAAAAGATACTTCCTTACGGACAGATTATATACACTTAGTAAGCTGTACCGAAAGTGGTTTAGGCAATGACATAATAATAAGTAGGAAGACTTTTATATATGGTTAGAGACGGAGCGCCGCCACCGCACAGGAGGTCACCAGCACCGCTGGCGAGCGACCACCCTCATCGCGAAATGGGCGGACCTAGAATGGCGCCGACGGTGGCAAGCGAAGGCTAAAGATCGCACAGAAAC
>Ga0307515_10015860_pt1 | contig 13845 bp, 1 predicted proteins | sample 17_EM_MG_FD_194513 | JGI IMG/M metagenome (GOLD analysis project Ga0307515, IMG submission 194513) | Populus trichocarpa ectomycorrhiza microbial communities from riparian zone in the Pacific Northwest, United States - 17_EM | ecosystem: Host-associated > Plants > Roots > Unclassified | place... | reverse complement strand
AGATCCTTTGCATTTTTAAAGTCTTCCTATAGTTGCCATTCTGGCTAATTTATGTTAAATCCTGTGTATATAGCTCTGTAGTAGAGCCGTCGTCCTTTACCTTTACTAAAGTATTTAGAGTTAATAATTCGTTTAATGGTCTACTCCTCGTGGTTCTTATCTTCGTTCTCATCTTAGATTAATACTAGTAGGGGTTTAGGCTATATCTGCCCCGGTAAAGGGTTAGGCTAATAGAGGTATAGTAGCTATAGGTAAAATACGGGCCATATCCCGCGGGTAGCTAGGGTAGGCGGAAGTTTTAGCTTATATACGGCTCCCCTATTAATAACTCGTTTAATTAGATAGGGGCCGAGGTTCTTATAATTAAGTGACTTTATAGGCCTCTGTGTAGAGATATTATATATATCTAGCTATACCTAGTCACCAACACGCATCTCCGGTGGTGGCGTTTTATAATAGTTAGCGAAGTAGGCCTACTTTACTTAAGCCTAGGCCATTTCTCCCTTATAGTAGTTGAGTAGATTTTTTATATAGTCTATATACTGGTTGGCAAGTAGCATCTTAAGGCGTTTTCTATATAGTAGTTTCTTATTAATAGGTTTTAGTAGCTCTATACTGGATTAGGGGTAATAACCCTTATTTGCGAAGAACGGGGTAAGTCCTATAGTAGTTAAGACGTGGTTATTTGCTATAAATTTACCTAGTAGGAGGTAATCTACCTAGTTATTTTAACTATAGGCGACTACCTATCGTAGGTACGCTTTTATGCTGGTATTAGCATTTTCTGGTTGCCTAGCAGTTTTATAGTAGAAGGATATAGACATCTTAACGGAGATACTAAGGCGTTGGCAGATTCGTCTCTATATATCGGAGTTAAATTATATGCCTTAGTCGGATGTAATTAAGTTAGGTAACCCATATAGTTAGTAAACTTCGTAGAGGAAGGCGTTAGTAACGTCGCTAACGGCTATGCCTTCGGTTAGGACGTAGTGGCGCTCTTTTATAAGTTGGTATATTATTATAAGGATGTTCTTATAGGTACAGCCGTGTCGTTTACAGGGTGGTAAGTTAATAACAAAATCTATAGCGATATCTGCCTATTGTCGTATAGGTACTAATAGAGGGTATAGTAATCCTTAGTACTTTATATTGAAGGCCTTAGCGCGCTTATAACTATAGTAGGCGCCTATAAAGTGTTTAACTAAGTTTATTATTTTTGGCTAGAAGTAGTATCGGCTAAAAAGCTTATAGGTTCCTCCTCTGCCTAGGTAGCCGCTTAATTAGAGGTTGTAGGCTATTTAGATTAGTTACCGTTATAGATTTTCTAAATTGGGGATAAATAGGCGGCCTCTATAATAGAGCCTGTTCTTTTTTACTTTTAAGGCTGCTATATTAATCTGGCCTAAGCTTTAAAGGTTAGTAGGCAGCGTACAGGCGCTAGCGGTCTTTGCGGTAATAAGTTAATATAGTAATAGGTTAATAGAGGCGTTATATGCTATAGTAATAAGCTCGTTAATTTTAGGAGGTAACTTTAGTTCTGTGGTATAAAGCTAGGGTATAGTTAGCTCTATTATAGGTAGTATACCTAGGGCCAAATTTTATACTTTTAGGATTGTTTATTATTGGAACTAATTATAGGGGTTATCTTTAGACTAAGGAAGGTCTTGCGAGCGGCGTGTTAGGCTATTAGGCTTAGTACCTTATACTCCTAATCTATATATAATTTTAAAGTTAAAACTAGAGAGGAACTCATTCTAATATGCTTGGCGTTAGTTTAGCTGCTTTATAGTTATAAAGTACTTAAGGTTGCAATAGTCTGTAAGAACTTTAGTTAGCTAGTTAGGCTTTACTAAGGAGAGTTCTAATTAAAATTCTTTAAACGCTTATATAATTATAAGGAGTTCTTTATTATAGATCTTGTAGTTATACTCTTATAGTATAAGCTTAGACAAGTAAAATACAACTAGGTAAAGGAGACCGTTGTTACCTATTTAGGAGAGGACGCCTACGTTAACGTGGTCTAAGGAGTTGGTTTTAAGGTAGAGTTATCGTCCTAGTGTAAAGTAAGCTAGAATAGGTGCTTTAGTAAAGGCATTTTTAAGGTCTTAGAACGCCTTCTCGTATTTAGGCGTCTAGGTAAAGCATAGGTGCGTTTTTCTTCCTTTTGCAAAAAGGCCCTTCGTTTGCATTATTGCTGTAAGTGGTGCTACTACGCCTAAGAAGTTATATATAAATTTCTAATAGAAGTTAGCAAAACTAAGGAAGGCTTATACGTCCTTAATATAGTTAGGGGCTTACCATTTAGTAATTATATATACCTTCTCGGGGTCTATACGGATACCCTTAGTAGTAATAATTAGTCTAAGGTATTTTACTTCTATAACTAAGAATTCGCATTTCTTTAAATTAATATAAAGTCCTGCGTCCCTAAGGCGCTATAGGACCTTTTAAACGTGTTTGGTATGCTTAGAGGGGTTATTACTATAAATAAGTATGTCGTCTAGGTACGCAGAGTAGAAGTTATTAAGGTAGTCCTATAAGGCGTTATTAATATAGCTTTAGAAGGTGCCTAGGCCGTTATATACGCTAAAGGGTATAATAGTATATTTAAATTGGCCGAAGCGCGATGCAAATGCGGTTTTCTATTTATTACCTTCCCGTATTTAGAGATAGTTAAAGGCGGCAATAATATTAAGCTTAGTATAGATTTTAGCTTAACTAAGCCACTTAAGGGTCTTACGTATAAGTGGTACTAGGTATTAGTTTTTAATTATAATAGCGTTAAGTCCTCTATAGTTAATATAGAATTGGATACCTCCTCCTAGCTTCTTAGCGAGAAGGATAGGGGCGGCTGCTAGTAATATACTAGGACGAATAAATCCTTTATTAAGGTGCTTATTAATATTCTTTTTTATAACTAGTAGTTTATCTTTTAACATTAGGTAGGGTCTTTTATAAGGTGGCATTTTTCCTTATTTAATATTAATGGTATAGTTATTAGGTTAATATAGGGGGAGTATATCTACGCTCTTTTATAAGTATATATTAGTAAAGTTATAGTACCTCTTAAAGAGGAGCTTATGGAGTTCTTTGTTAGTAAGTCCTTTTTTAAGCTTTATAAACTTCTTAAAGTCTAAAGGTAAAAGTCCGTAGAGTTCCGTAGGGGCGTTATCTTTTAGAAGGTTGACTATGTCTATCCTATTACTATAGAGGATATAGTCCTATTCTTTATTAAGCTTATATAGTTATAATTAGGAAGCTATAGTAACGGTCTAGCCTTTTTTATATGCTATGCGGTAAAAGGCCGGGGCACTTATATAGTAGTAGTTGGTTATAGGTAGGGTAATAAGGGGTTCCTTAGGTTAATATCCTAGGGAGTAAATAGAGGCGGCTAGGCTATGCCCTAGGTAAGTCTCTCTACAGTATTTAGAGTTAAAGGTTACTTCTCTCTTCTTCTAGTTAATAGCGGGGTTGTGTTATTTAAGCTAGTTTATTCTAAGGATAATAGGGTAGTTAGTAAGTGGTGTAATATAGGCCTAGAGTTCTTTCTAGTATCTATTTATATCTAGGTAGAGTTGTACTATATAGATAATCTTTTATACGGTATAATTACCGTTAGCAAGTTATAGGGCGCGGGCTTTAGTAAGAGGTAAGGTAGGTAGGTTATAAGTACGCACGAATTAGGTATCTATAAATTTATTAGTAGCTCCGCAATTAATTATAGAACGGCTTTTATATTGTTTTTTAGTAGTAGTTCCTATTATAGGTAAAACTATCTATTTCTATCTATTTATCTTTATAGAGTTATTTATTAAGTAAGCCGATATATAGATCCCTCTATCATTAGGGTGTCCTAACCCGCGACTTAGGGCTAGGACTTAGCGTTTTCCGCTTCCGTATCCAACTCTACCGCTATTACTACGTCTTTATCTTATATGGTAGTGGCGTGTAGTAATATATTTAGTATTTGGGGTATTAGGTTAGGTATTAGGCAGCAGCTACTAAACCTAGCTATTAGGCAGTTTAGGTTATCGCAATAACAGCCTTCTTAATAGCATCTATAGCAGCGTCCTAGTTTCTAAAGTAGCTCGCGCTCTCCATCCAGGAGTTTTTATGGGAAGGTTAGTATAGAGAAATCGATATTAGTTCCGGTAGTACTTAAGGTAGTAGGTGTCGGTGGCTTAGTATATATGGGTTTAGTAGGCCTAGAGGGCTTCTATAGAGAGGTTTTTAGGTAAGGGTTAGCAGTAGCAATCTAATTTAGTTGTCGTTTAATCTTCTATAGAGCTGCTACCATATTATAAACATTGTTGTAGTTATAGCTAGCGGCTGCGTAACTAAGGCAATAAGTAACTTTTTTAAGGAGGTCCTCCTGGTCTTTAGTATCGTCTTAGGTAAGGGCTCTAGTATATTCCTGGAATTTAATATAGAATTCGTCGAATAATTTAGTAGGGCTTATCTTTAGGGCACGTAGTTTAGCTTAGTTGGTGGCTAGTAGGTCGTGGTCGCGGTATATTAGGTTAAGATCATTAAGGACTTCTTAGTAGGACTACCACTTTTAGGGGCCACTAGTCTCCTATTAGGCGAAGAGTCTATTAAATAGTATACCCTTTATTCACCTAATAATATAGCTAATCTTAGTGTCTTCTATAGAAAAAAGGTAGGCGCTTTAAGTTAGTTTCTCGCGGATTTATATCTTCTAGTGGCTGTATTCCTTACGGTCTCCCTAAAAGACTAGGGGATTAGGGTAGCGTATATTAGACCCTATAGTGGCAGTTTAGGTCTAATTATTATAGCTTTTGTTGTTACTGCTTTAGTAGGGGTTCCTATTAGGTGAAGCTACTTAGTGCTAGCCTTCTATTAAGCGTTAAGTAGGTAAAGTTACTAGAGGTATAGAGACTTGGGTGGCGTTATATATAGTAGAGAGGTATCTAGCGTTATTACAAATATGCTTATTAAGCTAAGATTATAGGTATTTAATTATGCCTTCTCTTTTAGTAACTGTAGCGATTAGTGCAATCTTAGCCTTCTTTAACTGTTAGACGTTGCGTTTAGATACGCAAAGGTTATCTTTAGTTTCTTAACGTGTGTTATTAGCGAGCGCCTTATAAGCTTATAGGTCTTAAATAATATCGCGATCTTAGGCAGTATGTATCTCAGCTTATGTAAGCTTTAGGTGGTAGTTCTATAGAAGGCGGTAGTATTTATTAGGGTCTTATGCTACCATTTTTATAAACGTCTCGGTGTCTCGTATTTCGATTTTAATAGGTAATAGCCCTTCCGTTTATTTATCCGTAGTTGTGTAGTTAATAAAAGATAAGATATTATTAGTGTCCGTCTCTTTAGGGGTTAAGGCTAGGGCTGATAAATCAAATTCTCCTAGGATTGATTGGCGTTGTAGGTTAAGTATAGGTATTAGATTGTTCTTTGGGTTTAATATAGTAGCTAGTAAGGGATATTGTCTTACTATTGTAGGTTCCTTAGAAGTATAAAGTAAGGTAATTTATAGACACGCTACTTTTGGCAGCGCCTACAGTATTATAGAGACGTAGAATTGGTCGTAGGCTAAGCGTCGGTAGTAAAAAAGGCGCAACGTAATGTCATGGGACGGGGGCAGTGGCTACAAAGCGTATGTATTCAAGGAGTCTACAAGACATTGCGCGATCGATCGTAAGGGTCAAGGGCGTAAGGAGGTGATATACCTACGCGTAGCTGATATAAGCTGTACGCGAGGTGTATGTAAGAGCACGGGGCTCTCCTATAGAGGCCCCTACGGTAGGGTTCCATAACAATAAGCTAGAAGATTGGGAGCAATAGATCTGGCAACTATAAGCCCTTATAGATAAACGAATTTAGGCCCACATTAACCTAGCTAAGAAAGCACCTTAATAAGGTCTACTATTAGAACTACCCTATTTAGGAGTTATAGATTTTAATAAGAATGCGGCCTTGTGTATATAGCTCTTAACGAATTAATAGAAAGCATATAACAATAGCAGATAATACTACAACTAGGATATAAAGTATTTCCTAAGATAGGAAGATTATCTTTAATAGATCCGCACCTAGATTACGTCTATAGTATTAATTTAGAAGAAGCTACTGCTCAACCCTTCCCTTATAGTTAAGGAATAGCTAACTTGGTTAAAAGAAGACACTAAGCCCTTAAAGAACTTTATAATAAGGAAGGTATAACTATAGTATATAGAATTACTTAAGGGACTTAAGCAGATAAAGGTTACCTAGTGGCTTAACTAATAGGAATATGTAATAAAGATGGCAGAAAAGTACGATCTTTTATAGATAACTAATAGGATTTAACTTATAGACCTTGTAAATACAATACGACCTATAAGCGAAACCTATTTTGTTATATATACTAAATAGGCAAATAATACCAAAAAGGCTTACTTATTAAAATACCGTAAAGTAATAATAGAGCTATAGGAAGCATTTATAAACCTTTTAAAAGTTATACCATCCTTAACTACTAGAGGGAGTGCATTTAATATAGACTTCGCAGAAGAGTCCAAAGAGGATATCTCTATTACTGCTAAGGTCTAAAAGGGAAGAGGAAACAGCCTATCTTATAGTTAAAAAAGGGCAAAGACAAATTTAACTAAAGAGACGTCTTCTAAGAAGTTAAAGAACCTAAAATGCCTAGTATATAATATAAGGGGACATACCCTTTCTAACTGTTAGTATTTATTTAAGTATAAGAGGCTTAAAGGATTTAATGCCAAGGGTATACGTATAAAAAAGGTGTATAAAAAGGTAGAGCATAATAAGGATCTAGCTGCCTAAGTGGAACAACTTAAGCTTAAGGAATTAGATGCTAACAAAGCTTAATAATAGTAGGTTAAGAGTTAGGAGATAGTTAAGAAGATCAAAGGAGAAGTTAATGCAATATTCTTAGAATCGTTTTATATCGGTTAACTCTATCCACTAAAGCTATTAACTATTCTTAACTTAGGAACCACTCTCTATATCTTTAATAACCTCTCTCATTTCTATAACTTTAGGAAAACTTTAAAACACAAATATATTATTGCCGGCAGCTTAGAAGTACCTATACTAGGCTATGGTAATATTACTATCTAAGTTATAAAACCAGACAAGAGTAAGGGAATCCTACGTCTTAAGGACATTGCCTTTTATATAGACTTTAATACTAATTTAGTGTCGTTCCGTCTACTTTAAAAACAAAAGTACTACTAGGATAATAAAGGAGACTACAATCTTCTAGTTCGGAAGGATAATACAATCCTATACTAAATAGAAGAACGTTATAGATAATAGACTATTAAATACGTCTAACCAGGAAGTCTATTAGCGTTTAATATAAGCTAACTACTACGCCGCCAACGGAAGCGTAGAGCATCGTTAAGAGACAGTCGTTTAGATACGAAAGGTAATATATAACTATAGTATCTGCGTCTAGGTCATCCAGGACCTATAAGCCTTTATTATTTAGGTATTAACGCCTTAGGAGTTAAGCTTTAAGGCCCTAAGACGACGGAATATTAATATTACAGTCTCGCTAAAATTAAGCGTTAGGTTTTACGAAGGTTCTTAAAATAAAATATTAATAAACCTTATCTTAACCTCTATATTAACTGGACTAACCTTAAAGAAGCGCATATAGAATTTATACGAGTTATACTTATCTATAACACTTTCTTAGGAAAATCCTTCCAGTATTTTATAACGACGTATAGTAAAAAGAAGGAGATATTACGAATGCTTAAAGATTTCATTTAATGGATTTGTCTAAGGTATAACCTTAAAGTTAACACTATTAAATCAGATAACGAGCTAGGGAGAAGGAGAGCCCTTAAATGGCTACGGACCTAAGGGATTATATTTAAGCCTTTAGCGCTATATACCTAAGCTTAAAACGGTACCACCAAACGCTTAGGGGGTGTAATTATTAAGAAAGCTCGTGTAATAAGAATCGCTGCTAATTTACTACATAACCTATGGAACGAGATAGTCAACTATATAGTCTACCTTTAAGATTAAACGCCATGGGAAAGTAATAGATGGAAATCGCTATATAAGAGGTTCTATACCTTCCTAGCTAATAGGAGATTAAGAAGACCGCAACTGGCGTACCTAAAAGCCTACGGCTATAGGGCGTATATAATAACGTTAGATACCTAGCTAAAGAAGAAAAGACTAAGCAAGCTAGATCCACGAGCCTATATCGGCTACCTTATTAGCTATAACTCTACCAATATCTATAGGATCTAGAACCTACACAAGGGTATTATTATCTCTACTAGGGATATTATCTTTAATAAAAGGATGTTCTTTAACGGTAAGCGAACGGATATCTTAAAGGATTTACACGCCAAATTAGATACGCTAATTAAGAAGATTTAACTTCCTAATACCCTAACTAAGAATAAGGTTCTTCTAGAAGATAATAAAAAAGTATTTAAACCGTTAATTTAAAAAGGAGACAATAACGTTAATAATAAGCCAGTTTAAACCTTTAATAAGTTAGCAAATCTTAAGCTAGTAAGAGCTCTTAAAGATACATATTATACGCCACCGCTATCTAAAGAAGATAAAGAATCTCTATATACCTTCTACGTTAAGTATCCTATAAAGACAGATATATAAGATACTAATTAAGATATCACCTAAGCAGGAGATACGTTTAATACTTAGGGGGTGTTTAACGACTTAGTTAAAGACTTATTTAAGGAAGCCGACGATAATAGGTTTAAAGACTTTGTTACTAAAAGGATTACTTTAGCCTATTATAGCGCCTTCTTAGCAGGAAGGAAGTTTAACCTTAATAGTTAACTTAATAATAGCAAGCTAAAGTCAGGCAGAATATATAATATTAGATTATATAGAAAGAACTTACCTCCACCACCTTAGTTAATCCAGGACCTTAATACACACCCTCTTTAAGATTATTTCTAAGAGGCTTAACGAGCCCACCTCTAAGCTTATTATTAAATAAGGTTATTTTAAGAAATAGATAAGAAGTACGTAAAGGGACAGCAGATCCTTAGCTTAATATAGGTGTTCGTCTATAAAATAGACAAGTACAGATTCCTTTAGAAATGTGAGGTATGCTTAGTAGTATACGAAAATTAATAGGCCCTAGGAGACCTACCTACAAGAGCTACTATTTTAGCAAGTATAACCTTCTAGACCCTTATAGTGATTACCATAAAATTCGGCCTAGAGATAATATAGATAGATATAGTTAACGTGTTTGTTTATTATAATCTTAATAAAGTTATCTATATAAAGCTACCGCTAGGGTTTAATAAAGGAAAGACAGATAAAGTACTGCGCTTAAAAAAAGCCCTTTACGGACTATAATAATTACTACTATTATAGTAGAAGAATCTTATGAGCTCGTTAACAGAATTGGGTTTTAAAGAGGTACCCTAGGAGCTGTACGTTATACTAAAAGGTAAAATAGTCGTCTTCTTCTACGTTAATAATATTATCTTCTGCTACCAAAAGACAGATAAAAAGAAAGCTTAAGAAGTAATTAAGGAGCTAAGCAAGGAATACCAGATAAGTACCCTTAGCAAGCTAAAATAGTTCCTAAAAATCTATATACTACGCAATTATAGCTAGAGGCTCCTATAGCTATTCTAGGAAGCCTATATTAAGAAGATAGCTAACTAGTATAAGATAGATCTTAAAGGGCGTCTTCTAGATACTTCTATAGTAGAATCTAAACTCCTTCTTACTAATTACTAATTAATCCGTCTAACGCTTCCGCCCTCTAATATATACTTATTAGTCCGTCCTATATCCCTACTAAGAGAAGCAGCTTCTATAATGCTATATTAGAGAAAAATAGGTTTAATACTTTATATAGCCACTATAACGCGTCCGGATATTGCCTTTACAGTATTACGGCTAGTAAGGTTTAATTAGAACCCTAGCTAAGAGCACTATTAAGCGGTAGATGGGGTAATCTAATATCTATATAGCACGAGAAGCAAAGTAATCTACTATAGAGGAGATAAGGAAGGAATAAACGGTAGAGGGAAAGATATAGGAATACGCGACAAAGGACGAGATAATAGAAGAGACGGTAGAAGTAAAGCGCAATTATTTATCTATACTAGCGATGTATTATTTACGGATAACTCTATTAATAGAAAGAGCTTGTAAGAATATACTATAAAGCTATTTAGGGAACTAATCGCCTAGAGAGCAAATAAGCAGGATACGGTAATAACGTTAAGCATAGAAGCTAAGTTATTAGCCCTATTATAGATAGTAAAGGAAGCTATCTTTATTAGTAGGCTGTTTAAAGTAATAACGTTAAGGCTAAACGAGCCCTTAATTATTAACTGCGATAATACTTAGACACTCTAATTAATTAAAGAAGATACGGTAAAGCTAATTATAAAGCTCTAATACGTTAATATCTATTAATATTAGCTGCGTTAAGAATATGTAATAAGATAAGTAATATTTTAATAAAAAGCAATAAAGGAGATAATTGCCGATAAACTTATAAAGACCCTGCCCAAGTAGAGGTTTAAGAGCTTCGTTAATATAATTGAAATAGTGGATATTAAGGAACAGCTAGCTAAGGAGAAGTAATTAGAGGACCTAAGGGAGAATATTAGAGCGAGACGGAAGGATTTAGATGAGATTATAATTTAATTAACACATTAACGGACACGAGAAGGTGGTTAGCTTTGTCCTTAACCAGGTTAAAGCTAAGGGGGTATATTAGATAATCTGTATTCTCTATGGCGTAGGATATGCACGAGTTACGTATACAAGTTACGTGTATTATAAATATCTTTATCTAAGCTTAGAGCTCCAGGTCAATAGAACTATTAAGACACAATTAAGATTATTAATTAATTAACCTATTTTATTAATAAACAGCTCTATATAAACTATCTGACAGTATACTAAGTCAACGTCTCTGCGCGTTTTGACGTTCTTAACCCATACTTACATTTGTCCTAAAACACCTACGCATGTTCCCCTATAACCCCTATTTATACCTATACCTAACCTATTCTATTCTGTTCTGCATCTAAATGTCTTTATATTAACTACGCATAGTTACTCGTATATAGCCTTCTTTAATTACTACCTCGTTTAGTACATTGTATTTTAGCTTATGCCCACTTCTGTAATACTAACTCCGTATTAAAGTACTATTATTTATAGTATACTACCTAGAAACGGATAGCTAAGCGGAATATATAAATGCTATAATATAACAGTATATTCGGATATATACGTTATACTTATAAAATAACTAGATTAGCTAGCTTATATTCGCCAAGTTTACTACAAATAATTCCGTCTTAAAAACTATAAAGGTCTCCCTTTTTCTAGCTAACTATGGCTAATATCTATAAATAGGTTTTAAACCCTATAGTAATATTCCTCGCCTTACTTATTACGCCTTATAAGTTATAAAAGCAAATAATTTTATAATTAAGATAGAGGAACTATAATAGTTCCTTACTAATAAAATAATATGGGCTTAATCTGTTTATAAAGCCGTAGCGAATAAAAAACGAACCCTAACACTAGCCTACTAAATTAGTAACTTTGTCTAGCTAGATATAATAAATCTAAACATAAAATAACTTACTAAAAAGCTTAATTAGAAGAACGCTGGCCCTTATAAGGTTAAGAAGGTTATTTTCTCCTACGCCTACTAATTAAAGCTCCCTAATACGGTTAAAATCTACCCTATATTCTATATGTCAGTCCTCTACCCTACTACTTCTATATTAGATGCCCTACCTAAATAGATATAAAACCTTCCCCTGCTAGTTAAAGTGGATAGTAAGAATAAGTACTTTATTAAAAGAATTAATAATATTAAGTATAATAAACGGAAACGCTAATATATATATTTTATAAAATAGAGGGGCTTTACTAAGCCCTTATAGAAACCTATTAACTCTATAGGACTTATATAAGCCGCAGAAGACATTTATAAACTCTACCTAGAACTGCTATAGCCCTATCTCATAGAAGCTTAAGTTTAAAGGGGGGGGTACTATTACGGAATACCCCGTAACACCTTATACACATCTACCTATTTCTACTAACTTAGCAACTAGAGACTAACTATAAGATGGCAATCTAATAGCAATCTATAGTAATCTAACGGCAACTTGCTGCATTCTGCTATATTCTACTAAGTTTTACTAAGTTCTACTAAGTTTTACTAAATCCTGCTAAGTTCTGCTAGGACTATTACCTAAATCCTATTCTGCTCTGTATATATATTAACTAAGCAACTAAGTCTACAATATGTACCCTTTCTTTCCGTTTTCCTACGTTCTTTCCTTACGTAACGTCTTAACCTCCTTATACAGTTTATATATATAGTTTAATAATATCCACCTTGCTATATATTATTGCCGCTTATACTTACTCCATAATAATATTGTATAAAGGAAATTTAATTATATACGTATTTCCTTTTTTTAATTACGCTATTATTACAGAGTTATATTAGTAAGGTTACGGCTATATATTAAAAGAGTATTAGAAGGTAAAGTATAAAGATACCTTACTTATTAAACTTAATTCTTTTCCTTAATACTTTACTTTCTATTATTAACCTTTATCTAATTTTAGACGTATCTTTAATATATTATTAAGATTTTCTTCCTTTTTATTATTACTTTAATATACTTCTTTATTTCTTTACTAACTACTTTTTTAAGCTAATTCTTTAGTATATTATAACCTTACTATTATATATAAAACCCTAATCTCTACTAACTTATAACTAGTACTAGTTCTACCTAAACAACTTTACCTATATATCTTTAAAAGACTAGAAGTTTAATAAAAGGATTTTAGAGGCTTATAATAAGATCTATTATATAAGGTCTAATACCTTTAGTCTTATAATTAATGCATATATATTAAGAGCGGTAATTATATTAAGGTAAGCTTTTCTATTACCAACTTTAAGCTTTACTAACCTAGGCCTAAGTAGCGATAAAAAAAATTTAAATTTTTTTTAACTACTATATTACCTAGGCTCTTTTTATCCTAGCGCTAATACTAAATATCTAAATAAAATTTAAGATTATACTATAGCTATTTATACTATCTATAACTTTTAGTAACCTAGCTAGTAACGCCTAATATAAGAGTAAGGCTAGTATATAAAGGATAGGGTAAGAAATAGGGGTAATAAAAAGAAGGTCGCTATCTACTATAGGAAGGAATTTGCGTATATATATTAAGTTTTAAAAGAGTAGAATATAATATGTTATTACATAGGTTACCTTTTAGGTACCTAGTAAATAGGTAAGTAAGAGTTACTATAGTAAGGTCTTAGTAGTTTTAGACTATACTAGCTAGCTAATATCTCTATTTATTCTAGGCTTAAGCGTATTTTTATTAACCATAAGCTTATACCTTAAGAATTTTATTAGTATTAGTTTGGACCTAATATTAGTATTAAATGCTTAAAAGTCTCTACTCTAGCTATACCTTATATTTCCTACTCCTATTTTCCTACCTACTTATACCTTTATAAGAATCTTAATCCTATTAGCTATTACATAATAGGCTAATAGACACTAATTCTAATTTTAAGGATAAGTCGTAGTGGCTTTTCAAATTAGGCGTTTATAATTTTTTTTATATCCGTTGTATTATACTACGTACAATAGTGCTCATGCAGCCTCTAGGCTATAGCGCTATAGTCCTATATATATAAATCCCTTCATCGGCAAAATATGGTACCCTTTCAATGGCCTCAATGGCTGGTGGTTGACGCAATTGGCGCGCAGTTGAGGTCATTTGGCAACTCGACCGACTAGCCTATGTCGTGTTTTTTTGACACGCAACCTG
>Ga0307515_10015859_pt1 | contig 13846 bp, 3 predicted proteins | sample 17_EM_MG_FD_194513 | JGI IMG/M metagenome (GOLD analysis project Ga0307515, IMG submission 194513) | Populus trichocarpa ectomycorrhiza microbial communities from riparian zone in the Pacific Northwest, United States - 17_EM | ecosystem: Host-associated > Plants > Roots > Unclassified | place... | reverse complement strand
CGCACCTTTAGCGCTTAATATTAGCATACCTTCTAGAGCAAATTCGCTACCAGTATCCTAAAGATATAATTATAGTTATATTTAAGCTATTATATAAAATCGCAAAGGTAGAAACTTATTAGTAGGCTACCTATAGTAAACACCATAAAGAGAAGCTTTTAATAATTACTTCTATATTTAATCCCTGCTTCCTTATTATAACTATAGGAATCCTATTTAGAATTATTAGTATATAAATTAATAATATAATTATCTTAGGAGATGACTAATTTTTAGCTCTTAAAGAGAATAAGCTAGTAAAGGTAAATTTTATAGCAAAGTTAAAGGAAAAGCTTAATTTAATAATACTATTACTTTTTAATATATATATCCTCTCCCTAAATAAGGATTCTATTACTTTACGCCAGAAGGGTTAAGGTAAGAAGATTAATGTTATTAGCGTTAATTTCCTAAAGTAAGGATATATAGAGCAACGCGCTTATAGAGTTTATATTGCTTCTATCTATTAACCTAAGGCTTTATTTAATCTCTTTATTACCGCCTAATACTAGAAACTAACTAAGGATAACATTTTTGCTCTAAATAAACGTCTTTCCTAGTAAATAAACTATCTTAATTAGGGACTACTCTACGTATTTATTAATCTTCCTACCGCTAAGCTCTTTATATTTGTTAATAGATCGTTTATAAATAATAAAGATTTTAGCTTCTAGTTAGGATATAAGATTATTATTACGAACGAATTTACTAGAGAGAATAACTTTAAAATCTATAGTAATCTTATCTATTAGAGCTTAACTAAGAGTAAGTATATTACCCGAAGTGTTTTAGCGTTAAAGATATATAGAATGGTTAGCAAAGTTAATATAGCAATTACAATTAGAACTACCCTAAAGATAATTATAGATTAACTCGAACTTTCTGTTATCCCTATAATTATATATACCGACTTATATTCCCTCTATAAGTGTTTAGTTAAGCTTAGTACTATAAAGAAGAAGCGCCTTATAATCGATATTATAGCACTTTAGTAATTCTACAAATATTAAGAACTCTTTAAGATTTAATAAATTAATGGCTAAGATAACCTAGTAGATATAATAATAAAGGCGAACCCAAACAAGGCACTAGAGACGTTTATTAATATAAATACTCTACGTATATAAGTTAAAGGTTAGGTTAAAAGGGAGTCCCTAGAAATTTCTTAGTTATATAAGGTCTTAAGATATTTAGGAACTTTAACTAGCAGTTAAAGTTATCTAATTAGTTAGATTCTCTTACTAAGACTTTTTTTAAAGGGGGGAGTATAATATTTTATAAACCCTAACTTAACCTAGGTAATTAGGATTTTCCATCCCTAGAATAGAAAATCGCTATTAGCTTACTTACCGCTAGTGCCTTAGCGGCCCTACTAATAAGATACCTACCCATAACTTATAAGTAAGAAAGTACCACGTGCTAAGAGGTAAATTTTAAGATAGCGAGACTTATGTTATAATAGCAATAGTAAGTAAAGAGGATTAATATTTGTTCCGCTAGTTAAGCGGTATATATATATAGATAGCAACTATAAAAGAAGAGTTACTAGTGTTAGGAATAAAGGCAAGCGCTTACCATCTAAGGTATATTGCCGTCACGTATGGTAAGTTGCCGTTACGTACGGCAAGTTGCCGTTATATATCGCTGCGGCACTAGCGTAGCGAGGAGCCTTAAGCTCCTCGCCCTCCCTTATTTTTTTATATAGAATAATTATTATTATACTATCTACGAACCGTAGCTACGTAATATTACCTTATATAACTAACAATAACTATCTCTATTAAAAGGTAAGGCTGTTATTAATATGCTATAGTACGACCTATTATTATTAATTTTAATAACGTTATCCTAATGGATAGTCCTATTTTTATTAGATAAAAGCCTATAAACCCTAAGTAACCGCAAAATATCTAAAACCTATACTTAAAAGAAACGTATATATTACTTAAATAAATAACCGCTATAGGATAACTTTAGACAACGTATAAAGTAGCTACTTAGCCTAATTAATATAAAGATATATAGTATTGCTTAGACACGTCTTATTGTATAAGTAATAACAGGCTTTATACCTAAAGAGCTTTATCTCTCTCTTTAGCTAGAAATAAATACAAGCGGTCTAAATACACTAATAAAGTAGACGTAAAAAGAGGCGATTACTATTATAGACTGTTATAAAAACCTAATAAATAGAGTATTAAGTATACTACTAGGGCCAGCAGCACGCAAGGTTCGCGGTCCTTAAATTTAGTAATACTATACTAACCGATTTTCTAGCTATATAACCAGCTTAGTATATTTTAGTATTATATAATAAATATAATACGCGATATTATTACTAGGAGTTATAACTGCCTTAAACTAGATACTAAGGCTATAGTAAAGGAAGTAGCGGAACTACTTAAGAATAACTACTTTACGCTCGGTAGCCCGGTTAGTACTCTACCTTTTATTATATTTAACTAACTAGGGCTAAGATAGAGAGATAAGTATTCGTACCAATTTAATGGCATGAGTGAGTTAGATCTAGGGGCACGAAATACGTATAGTATTATATACTCTTTTGGATAATAGTAACTGTCGAGTCTATTAAGGTAGACTATATAGTCTATATACTGACGCACCTCCCCCCTAATTAGTTAGTGCTTTAGGGGTGCACTAAACGCGTAAACGCGTACTTAGCGTACCGAACGCGTAAGCACGCGGTTAGTACAACAGGTGCTGTAATTATATACTAGCGGTACTTAGAAAATAAAACCACTTATATATAGCCTCCGTAATTGCCTTAATAGAACTATAAAATATATAAGAAAATATATAGGGAATCCCTCCTAAGGTGCCTTCTAGGTTGCCTTCTAAATGGTGCTCCAATCTAGCCGTAAGTCCTGCTTACGGTTTATAAAATGAACTATACGGCCTTTTAACGGGCCGTAAATATACCATACGGCCTTCTAACGGGCCGTAACTAAACTATAAATGCTCCGTTAGTCTTGCTCTACCTATTCTATAACCTTTAGGTTAAGCTTATTTATGTTAATTAGGGTTTTAAAAGCTTAATACGGCTTTGCCTTAGTCATGGCGTCTACTAAGTTGTCTCCGCTGCTAATCTATTTAACCTCTATAATCTCGCGTCGTTTGTAGGCCTAATATAAGCATATTAGGTCGACTATAAGCCTCTTCTCCTATATTATACCTAGTTTGACTAGGCAGTTATAGAGGGACTTTAAATCAGTATATAAAACTAGGGGTAGCTGCTCTAATTATAGGATCTTCTAAATCGTTAATTTAATTACAGCTGCTATATTAAAGCTATAGGCTAGTGCATATAGTTTAGAAGCTAGTATACTGCGGATTACTTACTTATATTTAATTAAAGACTAATATAGTATATTTACGTTTTAATTATAGTCCGTAAGTACAATTATAAAGCCAATTTGCGATAATAGGTCCCTATTATTAGCGAAGGAGGCGTCCGTAAATACCATTACGCTAATAAAATTTAGGTCTAGCGGTATAAAAGTAAGTCCTCTTATCGCATTATTAATCTGCCATTAAATGCGCTTATTAAGCTGCTTAATATTTTCTTCTTATAGATCTACTACCTAGGCCACAAAGGATAAGTTATAGGTAGATTTGGGTTAGCAGACTATGGCAATATAGGCGCCTCTTACACGCTATGCAGCGTATTAATCCTTCATATTTATGGTCTTATAGGTTTCTCTACGGGAACTAGTAAGGTCTATAGGCTTTACTATAACCAGCTTTAAGTTTTAAGCTTGGCGTTCCTAGGTTAGCTAGATTAAGTTGCCCTTTTATATAATTAAGCCTCCGTTAAACTTAATTGGAGTTTACTTAGTTAACTACTCTCGCGGCTTTACTAGGAACTTAGCTTCTTATAGTTTAGTCTCTTTAGCGTCCACAAATATCCAGTCTGCTAAGAAGAGGGTATTATCTATTTAGAGTCCAATAATACTAAGGCCGTTTAATAGGGTGTATAGGAGGTAAGGGTTATAGGTCGACTGCTCTATCTTAAGTTTATGGACGTAGTACTGGTGGTATATCTTAAACTAATAGTTTTTAGCTTTTAACACTTTATAGAGTAGTTTTATAACCTATAAAATTGTTCCTAGTTATAAATTAAGCTCCAGCGGTAGTTGTATAAAGATATCCCTACTTAGGTAGGTATTGGATTATACGTAGGCTTATAAGATATCCCGTAGGTAAAGAGCTACGGGTTTACTTTACTATAGGCCGGGCGTAAGTATAAGTATAATCCGTTGGCTAACTTGTTAGATTATAGGTAATTACGTAAGGACTAAGTCCTTTCTTTAGTTGTTATAAGCTTATATAATAAGTCTTAACTTTTTAAAGGCTTTATTAGTACTAGGGTGCTTAATTTTATTAATAAAGCGCGAGTTAAATATATAGACGCCTTGCGGAACGTCTCCTCCGTTACAACTATAAAGACGCCCTTTTTAAGTAGTCTATTAATCTCTTTACGTTATAAGTCCGTAAAAGGGGTTTTCTATACTAGAACTAATATATCTATAGGTAGAGATTGCCTTACGGATATACCTATAAGGTAAGGATATAGATAGGGAGTCTAATAATAGAATAATAGGTGTATTATATAGACAGAGACAAATCCTTAAGGGAAAAGGAGGAGTCCGTATGCGAGGTAGGAAGGGTTTTCCCTAGGTACGTATAGAGCACGTGCTTTATAGGCGAGTTACCCCTAGGTTACCCCAGGGTCGCCCGTACCTTGCGGCTATATTACTATCTACTTAGGTTTTACCTAATAATGCCCCCCCCTTTAAAAAGGGTCGTCCCCAATCCTTTATATGCTTAAGCCTTAATAAAACCCTATAAAAAACCTTAGTAAGGAAAAAATTTAGAAGGGAAAGAGCGTCTTAATTTTGCGTATAGAGAGACGGGTGGTATACGTGCGCGGCGCGAAGATGTTAAGGAACTTTAACTGGCGGTTAAAGTTGTCTAATTAGTTAGATTTGCCTTGCTAAGACTCCCCCACATTTAACTGAGCCAGTAATAATTTTATATGCCCGGTATGGAAAATCCTAATTAGTCTATTTAATAGGTAGAGCCAGTGGAGCTTAATACCGTCGCTTAAATTTAGTAGACTAGAAATATTTTAAAAGCTTACTTATATAGGTAGGTCGCTAGTACCTCGCGGGTTAATTATAGGTTATTTACATACAGCCAGATTTATAGATAGTAAGGCTATATGCCTATTAAATCCGCCGCTAACCCTACTTTAGCCTTACGCTATACCGGCGTAGCGCCGTATATACTTTATAGGTAGGTTATAGGTTACTTATATATAGCTAGGTTTAGGACGGTAAGGCTATATACCTATTAAATCCGCCACTAACCTATGCTTTTACCTTACGCGTTATCTGCATAGCATATACGTGAAATAGTGTAAGTTATTAGTATAGGTTGCCACTAATAGGTTACTAGTAGGTTGTGGACCCTAGTTAAATAGACCCCAGTTATAAATGGGCCTATTCTCTAATATATAAATAATCTGCTTAGCTAGCATAGAGTAACGAACTAGGTCTAGGAAGGGTACTTTCTAAATTAAGGCTGCAGTTCTTATAGCAATCGTTGCTTATTCTTTAATCCCTTAGGACGTCCTCTGCTCCGCTTTAATATAGGTTATATTTTAATAGCAGCGCTTACTTTTCGCCTACGCTTTGGCTGTAAGGCTAGGGTATTCCGCTTACGGTACTTATCTAATAATTCTTAATAATTCTTAAGTTCTGTCTCGTATTTCCATTTATTATACTTATTTAGCCATCCTAGCCATTTAATAAGGTACTACGGTTGTCCAGTATAATCCTAGTAGGTAACGATTGCTTCTACTTCCCAGCTACCTTTCTTAAGCTCTTTTACTGCTAGGGGTTAAAACCTAGGGCGTAACCTATAAGGCTTTAGTAGGGAGATATAAAAGACTAGGTAGAGCCGTACTATAATAAGTAAGAGCTCTAACTTATATACTTACTGCCCTATACGCTCTAGGATCTAAAACGGTCCTATAAACTTGTAGTTAAGCTTTTTATAAGGACGTTTTATATAGATATTCTTAGAGGAGAGCAGGACTCGTTTACCGACGGCGAAATGCTTAGCTAGATAGTGACAATTATAGTATTTTGCCTAAAGCTTTTAGGCGTATACTATTAACGCCGCCGCTATCTTATATATAAGGCGCAGGCGTTATAGGTACGTCTCTACGAGTTAGATATTTGTTAACTTAGACCCTTCCCTACCTTACTAGGCGTCTTAGACGCTGTCTAGGACTCCATCTAGGATATTTAGTAGCTAGCCATAGGCGAGCTTAATAGGGGAACGCTTTATTATAGTATAGACCTTAGAGTTATAGGTAAAGGCTGCTTCTTTAAGTAGGGAGGCCTAATTAGACTGTTCCTAGTTCGTAAATATACGTAGGTATACCTTAAGCTTCTGGTTTTAACGCTTTATCTAACTATTTATCTACGGGTAAAATGTAATGCTAAGTTTACGTTAAATGTGGAGATAGTAGCATATAGTACTTTAGTACTCGCTTATAAATACACTACCCCTATTAGAGATATTATTATTTAGAGGTCCTATTTATATAAAGACTCTAAATAAGAGTTCTGCGAGTTGCGTAGCATTAATTATCTTATATACTAGATAGTAACGTACTAGCTTTATAAAACGGTCTATAAAAATAAGAATAGAGTTATACTCTACGCTATTAGGAGTTTTAGACTCTAGGAGATCTATAATAAAGTTAAGTAAATAATGCCGCTAGGCTTAGGTAGGGGCTTAAAGAGGCTACAGCTTACTATAGGGTTTATAGCGGCGCGATTTAGAGTATTAGTAGGTATTATAATTATCTAGGTATTTACGGAGGTCCTAAATAAGGCCGTTCTAAGCATACTTCCACACGATTACCTTAAAAGTACGGTTAAAACTATAGTAGCCGCCTATAGGATCGTTATAATTCCGCTTAAGGATCTTCTATTATAGTAGTATATAATTTGGTACCTAGACCTTATTATTTTACCTTAAGAGTCCTTAATTATTAAGGGTATAGTCCTTATTACCGGCAGGAACTCGTTCCTAGGTTAACTAATTATATATAAAGCGTATAAAGGCGTCCCTTTTTTATACTCTATAAATAAAATTAACTAGTAACTTAGGGGGTTATTCCGTAAACGCCGTTTTGGCTAAAGTAGCTACTACTACTTCTTGCTATAGCACGAGACTCTGCGTAAAGTCGGTGCTAGTAAAGTAACGTATAATGCGTAGGTAACTTACCAGGTTATTATAGGGGACTATAGCCTAGGCCAAGGGGTCTTCCCTAGGGTTAAGCGCTATTAGGTTAGTTGGAGTAGTCTTAAAGAGAATAGTAGGACGCTCTAGTCCGCTAGCGCCAAGTTCGCAAGGGTTACTTGCATACTGCACGTATACTACTCGCTAATTTAGTATAATAGCACTAGGGCCGCCTATAAGGCCTATAACCCGTAACTTTTGCTATAATATAGGCAGTATAGTATTAAAGATTATCCTCTTACTACTATTTTTAAAGCCTTTAGTATAATCCGGGCGCTAGAATAGTATATTAGTAGGATTTGTCTTACCTAGCTTATATTTAATCTTAAAATTAAACTTAGCTAGTTTTTTAGTGTATTGGGCCTAGCGGGCAAATAAGCTCTAAGTAGTTATAAAGTACCTAAAATTGTTATAATTATAGAGCACGCGCGTTATATACGCGGCGTATTTAAGGTAATAGCGCCATATCTTAAAGTATTGCACTATAGCGAGTAGTTCTTTATTATATATATTATACCATACTTCTAAGCTAGTAAGCTTCTAACTATAGTAGGCGATTAGGTACTAGTAGAGTTAGTTTTTTTACCCTAAAGGCTGCAGAAGCATACCGCTATAGGTATAGTTAGAAGCGTTAGTAATTACCATTAGGGGTAGATTAGGGTTAAAGTGGTAAAGTAGAGGAGCCTATATAAACGCAGCGCGTAGCTTATAAAACGCCTACTATATATTATTAGGCCAGGACCAGGGTTAATACCATTTAGTAGGCCCTTTTAACTTACGCTTTTTCTTCTTCTCCCTATCTAACGTTAGGTTGTAATATACCTATACAAGATATGCGTATAGGGGGTATATAGTATCTAAGTAGTTCTAGATAAATCGCCTATAAAAGTTAGTAAAGCTAAGGAAGACCTAGATATCTCTATAGGACTTAGGCTTAGGCCATTCCTTAATAGCTTTTACGTAGTTAGGGTTTATTATAATACCCCTAGGGGTAATAATAAAGCTTAGGAACTTAATATTCTTAGTATAAAAGATGCATTTTAATAGTTTAGCGTATAGGCCCTAAGCGCAGAGCTATTACAGTACCTACTTAACATGCTTAACGTGCTTATCCTTATTATTTAAGTAAATAAGAATATTATTTAGGTAAACTATATAGATAGTATCTACTAGGGTTTCTAGAGCTTTATAAATATAGCTTTAGAAAGTTATAGGGGCGTTAATAAGACTAAAGGGTATTACTAGGTACTTAAAGTAACTATAGCGTATCTTAAATACAGTCTTCCATTTATCTCCCTTTTTAATATAAATCCTATAGTACGCATTATAAAGATCTAGCTTTATAAATATCTTTACATAGCTAAGCCTATTAAAGAGCTCGCCGACTAGCAGTAGGGGGTACTAATTTTTAATCGTGATCTTGTTTAGGCATCTATAGTTAACGTATAGCCGTATTATACCGTCTGCTTTTGGTATAAAGAGGATGGGCGCTTTAGCAGGCGACTTACTAGGCCTAATTTAGCCCTTTTTAAGAGCACTGTCTAGGTACTCTTATAAGATCTATAACTCTTTCTATAAGAGGTTATAGAGGGGCATTTACGGTGGCGTCTTGCCTTCTTCTAAGTCGATTATATAGTCGTACTTAGAGTTCTGCGGTAGTATGCTTACTAGCTTATTAGAAAAGATATTAATTTCCTCCTTATATACCTTTGGTAGGCTAGGGGCCATAGAGATTAAAGTAACTATTACGTAGTAGTGTGCTTCCGGGAGCTAGTGAAGAAAAGGGTGTAGCCGATATACGTTTTGTAGGTATACTTATATAAAGAGTATATATAGCTCTGCTGTAGTATACTTAATAGTTTTAGGGTTTTAATTACCTCCCCCTTACGTATAGGTAATCTGCGCCGGCACCGGAGGGTCTCTATAGGTACTCGCTGCCAGTAACGGTAGGTCCTCTACTGTATTTATAACTAGTATCTTTACGTCTAGAGGGTTTATACGGGTACTCGCTGCTAATAACAATAGGTCCTTTATTATGTTTACGACCGGTATAAAGAAGGAGTCTTCTAGCTATAGCGAATAGACTATTTCGCTAGCCTTAATATCTATTAGGAGAGCGTTAAGGGTAACTATCTAAAGGCGTTTAGGGTCCGAAGTACCCTAGATAAACTATCTAGAATAGAAACTAATTAATAAATCTGCTTCCGTAAGCTAATCCTATTTAAGAACTATATTATAACTATTAAATAAACCACCCTAAAAGGTCTACGGGCTAATAGTGCAAGAGGTACCCTAGGAGTCGCTAGTGGTAACCATTAGATTATAAATATCCTAGATTGTTATCTGGTTGCTATTAAGGAAATATATAATAGGTTTATATAAATATAGCGCGTAGTATATAGGCAGGTTAAATCTACGGACGATATCTTAATTAATAAGGTTAATTTAGCACCTATTATTATATAAAGCACGTAGGCGGACTTCGCCCTAGGGCGTATCTATCGCGATGTATACTATAATGCGTTTTTTCTCTCCCTCTATATTAGGCCCCAGTTGCAGTTAAGAGAGATGCGCTACTAGGGCTTTAGGTTTTTTAAAGCCCGAGCTGACTTCTCTTTAGCCTACTTCTAGTGTTCCTTATAGTGGCCGCCTACGGTCCTTTAACTCGCCTACATAGCACTAGCGTTTGGGGGGTCCCCTAAGCCATCTAGCTTTTAGGTAGTCTCCCTAGAAGTTTACTTAGAAAAGCGTCGCCCTTTTTAGGTTCTGTTCCCTAAGCCTAAGTCTATAGAGCCTGTGCTACAACCGCGCTTTATATGCAATGATTTGCCACTACTACTTACGTAATCTTCCGCGAGCTTTATAGTATTAAGCAATTACTCTACACAGCGGATTTTATTAAAGAGGTCTTTAGCGGTTTTTACCCGTTAGGCGAAGTTCTAGTAGAAGAGCTTTACTTATAGGTGGGCTAGAAGATATAAGAACTAAAAGTCTACCTATTGTTTAGGATTAATAAAAGGGGTATATAAGAAGAGGTCCTCTAAGCTATATATATAGGCTAGGAAGACGTTAAACCTCTAGTTCTTCTTTATAATAGCTATATAGTATATTATAGTGTTATTAAAGCGTCTTACTATAAGGTTCCTAATCTGGTCTTAGACTATAGTTTTAAATTCGTCCTATAGTAAAGGACCTTTATTCTTAGTACCTAACCGGCAATAAACTAGTTAGGTAATTATCTTCTCTTTTATAAGACCTTTAATGGCCTAGCGCGTACATCGCTTATAGTTATAGTTAGCGTCATTAACCTTAAATCGGTTCTTAACTGCGGTAATCTACCGGTTAAAATGCTGTTAAGTAGTGCTGCTAATATTAGGTAATAACTTCTTAACTAGGGCGTTAAGATTTAATTAGCGTATATGTTTGCTATATAACTTATACTCTTTACTAAAGAGGTAACAGAAGGGCTTTATTAAATTGATAATGCTCTATAAGTTGGCTATTTTCTTAGCCAGCTTATCTAGCTCCTTTATATTAGCGGTATTAGGTAAGATGCTAGTAACCTTACTAAGCTCCTATTAAGCCTAGGTATATAAGTTAAACTAGTCTTTAGCGTTTATAGATATCTAATTATTTTAAGATTTAGAAAATGGCTTAGATGCTACTAGTGTACTTCTAGCGGTTTCGTCTACACTAGATCCTAAGGCGTTCTGCGGTCGCATCGCTAGCGTATTACCGTTAGGTATAGGCGTCGGTTTTCTTTTCAAAGGCATTGTGGAAAAATTAAACCGGCTATCCTCCTAAGGGGATTGGTAAGGATTTAAATATAAGGTAAGGATGTAGATAGGGAGTCTAATAATAGAACAATAGGTGTATTATATAGACAGAGACGAATCCTTAAGGGAAAAGAAGGAGTTCGTATGCGAGGTAGGAAGGGTTTTCCTTAGGCATATATAGAGCATATGCCTCACAGGCGAGTTACCCCTAGGTTGCCCCAGGGTCGCCCGTACCTTATAGCTATATTACTATCTACTTAGGTTTTACCTAATAATACCTATAGAGGTTAGGTAATTCTCCGTTATAGGGTTCTTATAGGGGCGTCCTCGGCCACGTTTTACGGTAGGTTTAGTAGGTTTAGTGGGTTTTTAGGGGACCTTTAGGGTAGGTAAGGGTGCTTCTAGTTTATTTAATTTAGTAGGTGTTTCTAGTTTACCTAATTTGGCGGGTGCTTCTAGTTCGTCTGGCTCAACGTTATAGGTGTTTTTAGACCGAAAATAGGGTTTTACGGACGTGCTTCTAAAGCTTGTCGGTTTGCTAGGGAGTTATATATAGCACGTTTCGTTTTCTACAGCTAGTAAGCGATAAGGTCTAATCTAGTTGCCGCTCTTACGCTATATAAGGACTTTAGAATTAAGCGGGAGGTTATAAACTAAGGTTATATTAGGTCCGTTACGGTAATATAGGGCGCTATTAACAGCTTATTTGGCCCGTAATTTAACTATTTCGGCTATTGCCTTCCGTATTACAGTTGCTTGTTCCGTAATAGATAGGGTAGGAGGGCCTAGGTTACTTATTCTTAGGTAAGCTCCGTAAACTAAAAGGGTAGGTACTAGTCCGTTAGGGCCAGCGGTGTTATTAACGGCTTTTGCGGCTATTTGTAAAGCTAGTTCTTTTTAAATATCCTTATACTTGTCCGTAATAATCTAATAAGCTCTCTATAGGGCTAGGTAAGCTTACTTAATAAGCCTAATAGACTAATGCGCCTTAACTAGAACAGCTTTTGTTAAAATAGCTATGGCTATAGCATATTGTTAGAATTCCTTACTAATAAAGTTCCTTCTAGCGTCGTAAGTAATATACTTAGGGGGTCTAACGTATGTGTTAATCTAGCAGGTCCGTAAAATATCCTAAGTATATTTTATAAATATATTTTGCAACTAACGGGCGGCTTAATAGCGGGTTACCTCGTTAATTATATATAATACTAGGCTGCCGTTAATATATATAATGTCTATATATACTAAATGGTTAAAGTTAAGGTCCTTACAAAGGGTGAATTTAAATTAGCCTAGGAAACATCCGTATTTCTAGCAAAAAGAGCAGTATTTAGTTAGGTGGTCGATTGCCTTCCTATTAACGTTATTATATTTAGAGCGTTTAAGGACTCTATATAGCTTTTTAGCTAATAGGTAGCCGAAGCGGCGGTATAGGCAGTAGGTTTTAGTATTGGTAAGGTAGCATAGGTTATAGTTAAAAGATTCCTAAATATAGGTCTATAAAGTCTCTCCCTATATAAGGAACGGGTGTCCGAATTATTATATAATTAGTAAGATAATATGCTTACTTCCTAGGGCAGTTGCGGGGCTAATTACGGTGTCCATAATATTGTTATAGTAGACCTATAGCCTATCTATGTCCGTAAAATAGAGTAGAAAAGGGGTGTCCGCTTTTACTACGTGGAAGTTAACTAGGCTAATTAGGGTCTTAACTACAACTAATCTAATTAATGTGGTTAAGCCGATGCCGAATTGGACATTTACGGCCCTAGTTTACGTAGTATTAATGTCCATATTATTATTTACGGTGGTCTTATATATAAGGTATTGTCCGTAACCTATAGTAGACTTCTTAAAGGCACCTATATCGATTATAACGCCGTAAAATTCTTTAGGGGTATAGCGTTCCATAGTAATATATATAAATAGGTCCTGTTCGCGGTTTATAACGTCCATAATAGGTCTAATAGGTATACTTATAGGCCAGTTTTTAAGTGCAATTAAGTATATAAAGGAGCGGTCGGCTAATACGGTTATAGTATTAAAGGCTTAGCTGTTTATAAAAGGTCTAAAAGTAGTTAGGAATGTCTTTAAGGTCTCTTATTCCTAAGTATTTAAGTTAAAGTTAATTATAAGGACTTCTATTAACTTATTAAGAGACTTCTTTACTTCCTTTCCTTCGTAGTCTAAGATAAACTAGTTAATTCGATTATTAAATCTCTTCTTAGACTTATTACGTTCTTCCTAGGTATGCCTTATAGACTAATATCCTTCCTTACTATATATAAAGCACTTTTAGCTAGTTTATTTATGGGGGTATACTTTTATATAGGGGTTACTATAGGGGTTACGGGTAGGACTTAGTCGGTATAGGTGCTGCTAGCGGTAGCGGCGGTCCGTAAAGTAGACGTCTAAGTCTATTTATAGGTATTAAATATCCGTAATAAAGGCTTAAGTGCTGCCTAGTGGGTTTAAGACTTTATACGTTATAATAGAGGAGCGTAGATTATTAATAAGGCCAGCTAAGGTATTTGTAGGCTTATAGTAGGCGTACTTATAGGGCTCTACTTCCTAGTAAGCCGTAATAAGTTTATTATATAGAAAGTCGTCTATTTAAAGCTTAGCGTTAAGGCCGTACTATAGGTGCTAGAGGTCTTTAATAAAAATTTGCAGGCACTCTATAGTCGATTTTT
>Ga0307515_10015858_pt1 | contig 13846 bp, 12 predicted proteins | sample 17_EM_MG_FD_194513 | JGI IMG/M metagenome (GOLD analysis project Ga0307515, IMG submission 194513) | Populus trichocarpa ectomycorrhiza microbial communities from riparian zone in the Pacific Northwest, United States - 17_EM | ecosystem: Host-associated > Plants > Roots > Unclassified | place... | reverse complement strand
AGGACTGGCGTCTGCGTTTCGGAGGAGAAGGCACACTTGGATGTTATGTCGATTCGGACTATGCTGGATGCCCGGATGACTATAAATCGACTAGTGGACTGGTCATCACCTTCGGAGGAGCGGTCGACTGGCGATCGAGAAAACAGAAGTCGACTGCCCAGTCCACGACCGATGCCGAATACTATGTCTTTGGAGTAGGCTGCATGAGACTCACACAAATCTCGCACCTCTTGAACGAGCTCGGCATCCCGACTATCCCTCACGTGTTCTCAGATTCACAGTCAGTGATCGCGAGCATCAAGAACAGAATCTACCGCGGAACTGCAGTTGCACACATTGCGACCAAGTACTATCTTGCTGCAGATATGGCTAGAGATGGAGAGATCGACTTGAGCTACTCACCGACTGCTGAGATGCTCGCCGACTGCTTGACCAAGCCACTGCCGAAGCCCGCCTTCTTGAAGCAGTGTGCAGCGATGGGAATGATCGGAATTGGACTCGGGAATGGCCGCGGGATTGGAATTGGAAATGGTCTCGGAAATGGTCACGGAAATGGTATCGAAACTGGAAAAGGCATCAGGAATGCCGTCGGAAAGCAAATTGATTCATTGGGCACGTTGATTTCGAGGAGATCCACAATGTTTGATTGGCTCCTCTTCTCCATTGTTTGCTGGTTTTTGTTTGAAACGGACGTGATAGCCGTCCTGGAGGAGTGTTGAGCTGATTGGAAGTACGGATATCACTATGCCAAGGACTATGATGTAACTTGCCTCTTTTGTAGTTTGCACCATTAGTCATCGATCGACCTTATGTCGATGCGACATGTCTCGTTACACGATACAAGAGACACACCTTCGCATACGCCCGCGCACACTCGACTACTCGGGCACACGCCACCGTACAACATTCCGCGGTGTCTGGTGCTGTCAGGCTCGGGCATGAGGCCGGTGGCTTATGGCCCCCATTGGCCTTGCCTGCCCCCTCCAGCCTCGCCTGCCCCCACCAGCCTCGCCTGCCCCCTCCGGTCTCGCCTGCCACCACCTGCCTTGCCTGCCCCCATCGGCCTTGACAGCCCCCATGGCGAGGAGGAGGGCTCAGCACTGGTACTCGGCATTGGTCTCCAGCTTTGGCAGTCGGCATTGGGTTTTCCTTCTCTCCCTTTCATATATCAGTCCATAGTTCTTTCTTCTCTTTGGATCGACAGGCAATTGAGCTTCTTCATCCTATCTCATTTGCATTCAATGATAGCGTCCGTCACTTATCACTATACAGCACTTGGATGCGGAAGACATCATTGGTAATGATAGCAACGGGTCTGGGAGACCCGCCAGCGGTCTGGGATTGGACCAGAAATATGGGTCGGTTCAGTTGCGGACCCATCCAAAAACCTGACCCACTGCAACATGGCTGTGCAAACCCGGCCCCGTACCCATCCACCTGTGAGTATCGCCGGGTATAGCTTCAACAGTCGGATCCAATCTCCAGTTTAGCATTTCCTGTGGTTCGATCCATGGTTGCATTCAGATATCCTACCGTTAATCGTAAAATATTTACGATGGCACATCGTTGTTCATTTTGGATGTAGTGGCCGCCTTTCTGTTTAAGACATGTAGACAAATAGTTGATGCCCCATCCTGCAAATAAGCGTCAACGGAGTGTCAACAATTGTTGGTCTTGCATCCTGTGTAATCTGAGCGGGCGTTGGTTGCAGATAGTCATAACTGGGGTATTGGGCTCTTTTATAAGCAAACGCAGAAGCGACACGCTCCCTGCCTCATCTTGAAAATGAGTGTCAAGTGAGCATCAACGATTCAAGGTCTCGCATCTTGGGAAATCTAAGTGGCGCATGATTGGAAACCTCTATCAAGGAAGAATTGGCAGCCTCACTGGGCGGATAAGCAAGCGACGTTCCCGCGACAGCATCCAGGAGAGTATCAACCAATCTCATTTACAGTGGTGCAACGAAGAGTCCATAACCTTTGTAGCCTATAAAGGCTGTCAGAACATCGTACATACACAATATCCAATGCATTGCGCTTTAATAACCCATGATGAATGGCCGAAAATCGTTGACCCTCCATTGATGCCCATTTTCATGATGGGTCAGGGAACGTGGCTCTATCCCGTTTCCCAATAAAGGCAGCCAATTAATTGATTATGCATAGTAACGACCAAATCACTTGTGAATCACCTCACTTCGAAGACCAAAAATAGTTGACGCTTCATCGACGATCATATTCAGAATGGGGCAGGGAGCGTGTGGCTCTCTCATTTGCCTAAAATGCTACCCAATACCACATTTATGAATGGCTGCAACCGATCGCCACGCAGATTACCAATAATGGAAGACCAACAATTGTTCACGATCCGTTGAAGCTCATTTTGCCTTGGGTGTATCAACATCATATTACCATTTAATTTGGCCTAATGTATCATTAATGGTGATTTGGCAACCTTTGTACTGTCTTCATGTACTGTCTCCTTCATCAATACATTGTTCTTGAATAATACATATAAATATATCATTTAAAATATACTTCAAAGTGTCTGCTAATTGTAGATAATAATACACTCAAAAATCCCATTCCATTCAATCAATGTTCATCTTCACTGTCAGGTTCGCTCATTGGGCTGGTGTCGTGTGCAAAACGGATGTCAGCTGCATTACCACACACCAGATTGTGTACTAACCAGTGGATGTTCCTTCACCAGTCAGCAAATCTGGAATAAAATCTTCACCATGCTTGCGACCCTTGGCATATGCATCAAGATTGAAAAATTGAGCGCTGGGAAGATGTGTATATATACACATATCCGAGTGGCACACCTGAGAATTCGGATACATGAGATGGCTCAGTGTCACCGATTGGAACAGGTGGCGTTTCTGGTGGATGTGGCGTTGGTTCTCGTTTCGGCTGTCTGACTTGCTCTGGTGGAGGTGCAACCGTTCTTTTGCCTCTCCAACATTTCTGGGGTTTCTGTGCTGTGCCATATGGGCAAGGAAGGCAGCCGTCTATCTGATTTCCCGAAGCATAGCTGGGTGTCATTCAATTGCAGCCTTCACAATTTGATGCCCAGGAGACTCAACTCCCCGCATCATCTGTTCTCGGACTTCGGCCTGTGGTATCCTGATTCTGAATTGCATTTCCTTTATTGCGGCTCGCGAACACCCTCCCATGGCCATTTTGGCCATTTTCAAGGCCAGGTGCAAGTCAGACTGTTCTAGCTGTAACCCACCTCCTTGCCTTGCCATAGTTGCAGACAGGTTGAAAACCTACAAGAAATTCGTTGGTGCATCTACATAGTGGATTCAGCTATTACCTCCACCATATACGCTTCCGTAGCATCCTGTAAGGTGGTTACACCCTCTCTGGTCTACTCTTGGGGATTCTTATCACTAAATTTGTGCGCAAAAATCCCAGCACTGACCTCATCATGATGTTCAATTTTGTGGACCGTGTGGACAGATGCCTTGGTTGACCATGAAGGTTTCCCATTACGGGTTGCTATAAATTGGTCACGCATCTCTCAACATACCCCAGCTGTATGTTATTTCATTCATTGACAGCCATGTACCTCGATACAACTGCACTTACATCCCAATCGCACGCTGCTTCTTCTTCTGGCTGCTTCCGGTTTTACAGACAATTGTTAACTATGCGTCCAGGTCGATATTGCCGGTGGCTGCATTTGCAGTGTCGCATTCAACTAAGTGGTGTCTGTGTTGTAGTTGGGTGTGAGCGGGTAGCGTATTGGATGAAGTGCCCGTCCTCCTGCTCAATTCTGCTCCAATCTCACCTTGCTGAGGTGTTTGTAGAGCCACGATTTGCTGCTGTGGAAGTGAAGACATGATGATGACAAAACAAAGTGGGAAGTCCTGAGTAGTGCTAGCAACGGTTCCAGACCATAACTTCGGGTCCGGGTCTGGGTCCAAACCGAACCGTTGCCAAATTGGCGGTCCACATCGTCAAGAAACCCGCACTGCCCACTCGGGTACAGTTCCATGGTGCACTCCCAACCCGTCTGAATCGAGCGGGTAGTACGTGGGTCGCCCAGCGGGTCCATCTATAGATTCATATAAGGCTCTTGAATTTGCAGTGTGTTAATAGTATCTTATCAGAATCGCGTTTTGAGCTACCAACAATGTGCTTTTGCTTGTTGAGCAGTTTGCAATATCGATGAATGTGGTATCTCTGTTTCACCTTCGATACATGTTATTTTTGCCTAGTAAGGCGGTCAATAATACTGTGATGCACGCGAAGATCCGTGCGATGCCTTGATTACAAAATATGCAAGTCCTAAAACTGTTGACGCTTTGTTGACACTCATTTACAGGATGCCGCAGGGAGCATGTTGCTGTTGTCTTTGCAAGTAAAGGCTTCCAATATCTCATAAATGGATGTCTGCAACGAATCGGAACATAATTCACCCAAGATGCAAAGCAATGAATCGTTGACGCTCCGGTGATGCTCATTTGCAGGATGCCGCAGGGAGCGTGTCGCTGTTGTTTTTGCCAGTAAAGGCTGCCAATATCTCATAAATGGATCTCGGCAACCAATGGGAACATAACTTACACAAGATGCAAAGCAAAAAATCGTTGACGCTCCGTTGACGCTCATGTTAATGTATTGTCCATTCATCATCTGCTGCCATCGATAATTGTTTTCATCCTTATTTGACTTTATCGGTTGTCTTTTTGCAGGATTGGGACTCGGCACTGTGGCCAAGCCGAGCGGCAGAATAATCTTGCACTGTTCACTCTCACACAACTAAAAATGATGTATCATGCCAAAAGATTCATTGCGCCTGCTATATATCTATTTATGAACCGATATTCACACGCTACTTCTTACCATTCGCCCATAAGATATCTCTCACTGAAACTCTCGGTCATGCTACATAAAGCTGGTGAACCATTGATGCATTCTGTCCTACTGATTCTTCCCTCCTTTGTTTCTCAGGGTGTCTGCTGCATTGACCGTCACCAACAACTTTTCAGCCTGTCTCTTTGACTTCCGTGTTGGCAAAACCAATCCGGGCACATTTGGCGCGGTGCTCAGATCCTGCTGCTCTGAGTATTCCGGATCCTCGATCCCATTGTTCTGCACTATATTGGATTCATTGTCCGCTGCGCAATCCCCTTGGCTGTCAGTTGAATTATCCATGTCGCCATTCCAGTTTAGCCAATCATCAGTGTCCGAAATACTTTCACGTTCGCCATCCTCGTCGCTTTCGACTGGATGACGGTTGATTCCCCGGATTTGGCCGACATGTAAGATTTGAGTTCATCCTCCAGGGAGGTCCTTTGCAGACAAATGTGGTGGCAAAGGTGATATTTCTGAAAAACGAAATGCAGCCGCACCATCATGTTGAGAGAGTGACCAGGATGCTTTGACGATCTCTTCAGTGTCCGAAATGTATCCCACGGCGGTCATCTCCTTGTTTTCAGCGCGAGATTCTTTCTGGGTAGCACGGAGGTTTTGGCTGCCCTGCCACATCTCCAAAACGTTTTGAACCTTGGCCATTCTGTGCAATTTCCTTTTCTCCGCCTCTTTCATCATTTCCGTGTCATTTTCTGTGTTCATGGTATCCAATTCTGGGTCGCTGCCTGCCAAAATACCGTTATGGGCTCGAGCAAACTGCCTTAGAATGACCTTTTCGCGACGTGTCTCGCCTGTGGTTTTTAAATGCCTCCATCAAATAACATCTCGGCCAAAGAAAAAACTGGCCTTCTTTCTGACACCATGTGGTATGATAGAGAATATGTCGCGCGCCACATTTAAGAGATCAGTGTAGTTTGAGTGCGTTTCTTCCTGTTAGCGCCACCAATCGGTCATGTCCAGTATCCAAAATGTAGTACTAATCTCCATTGGGTCGGAGTGGTAATCAATGAGATTTGGATTAATTTGTCCCCAGGTGTTTGGTGCTTGAGGCGGCGAATTCAAATAGAGCCTGGCGACATTCAATTAGCAGGCTGCACAATCGCTTTGTCCCGGTGTCGTCTGAGCCACATTGTTAGGCGTTAAGTATTCCTCATCATCACTGCACATATCATATGGATCAAAGGATGATTGATAGGACCCTGATGCCGTTGCAGAGGGGAGGAGATTGTTGCTCCGTACAGTGTCGAGTTAATTGACACGCACACGTCGATGTTTGGCACAGTATTCATTCTCCACATACTTCAGAATGGCCTCTTGCTATTGTGTATTGTAGAATGTCTCGTCCTCAGGATTAATATCGATTCCCTTGTCCCGCTTTCTAAACGATCACAACTTCCGGAAAGGATCGAGGATTTGTGCGGCAATCACAAGCATGCCCGTTGTTGGAGTCACCTCAGCGTAGTATTTGGAAACCTTCTGTCGAGCTAACTTCACAGCCAAGAACAACTCTTCTTTCCACTGCGTCTTCTTCTTAGCCAAAGCTTGCATTATGCCATCCATGTGATCGAACATGTCATTGTACACTGTGATGACGTGATTCAATGTGACTGTATGCCTCTTCAACATCCAAATGGACCAATGTCGAAATGGCCTCGATACTTCCATGACATGCTTGACAATCGTCCACTCATCCTGAGTTGTGAACAGTGGCCAGTATTGACTGTATTTTGGATTTTGAAACCACTTGCGGGTGAATTCCCATAATTGGTCGCCGCGATCGAGCAACTCCAGTGTAGAGTTACAAAGTGTCTTCACAGCCATAATAGGAAGTACTACAATGCAGACCTTAGCTTTTTGACAGTCAATCAACTCGTTTCGGCGACCAGGTGTTAGCGTAATTAATACAGCAAGCATTCTCTGCTATATGAAGGTCAGCTTCAGGACATTGATAATATCATGAAATACGTACTTTCTCAATTATCTTTGCTAAACCTGGTTCAATAGCCGACACCTTGTTGATTCTAGCATTGCCCTCCTTTCGAAGTCTCTGTCTCTTCCCAGTGTCCATGCTTTCATTCGCTCCAAATTGCTGATCGCGCTCATGGGCTTCCCAAGACTTGGTGCGGCCATTCACACCCAGACTGCTTGTGAATGCACCTAAAGCCAGCTGTATGACGTGCGCCATGCATGGTATGTGGTTTTTCAATGCCGGCAACTCGATTCGAGAGGCCTCCAGTGTTGATTGCAGCTCGCGTGTCATTGAGGAGTTTGGGGAAGCATTATCCGTTGAAATACCGAGTCAACGGCTGTCGGTAAGCTCAAACCAATCCAGCACATTCTTCAAATGTACAGCTAGCCTTGTTTCAGTATGTTGGCCCTTGACCTATCATCGTTAATTAGCTTTGGAAACGGGAACAGAACAGGCGATAAACCTCATCGAAAGTGAGTTGAACTTCACCCAATGCCCAATTTCGATCCATATGGTAAGCAATGACTGACGTTATGGCTAGTTGGTTTGTTGAAGTCCATCCGGCCAAAGCTGAACTAACTTTATTTCGTAATGGCAATTGCTTCTTAATTGCATCCACAGTCTGTGCATATTCCCTCCGGCAAATGTTACTAAGGGTCATAGCCGACAGTAGGACTAGGTAATCACATAATGCCTTAAATGACCGTCGTAGCTCAAGATTTGACATAGCGTTCCATGGAGTGTGTGCCGAAACAAATCCGAACATGATGTAGCGAATCCACGTGTCTTGGTCAAATTCATAAGTTTCAAAGTCCTTAGCTGCCAGTTTGGAACATTTTGTCTGTCATTTCGATTTATATGGATTTAACTGATTATCAAATTTGATTTTCCTCTGCAAACTTACTATTGTGATTTCTCGACTTCCTTGCCTCTTCACGATGGCCAAAGCTGTTTCATCCACCGTCGAACTAGTCAATTCAGTAACCTCTGACTCTGTTAATTCATTTAACTTTGCGATGTGAGCTTATGCCAGCAAGTGTGTCCCCATTGAGCTGGTACCATGTTCTGATGGATTGCGAAGAACTTGATAACAAACAATACAAATGATGCCAGGGCTGCCGGTCTCCTCAATTCCGCAGTGTAAATAGAATCGCCACGACAGTGCATGTCTAAAATTGTTCCAAACAATGGGCCGCTTCGAGCCTTCATTCATTGAAGCCGACCCAGCATCGAAGATAATTTGCAATGTAAGGTCCCTCAAATTGCGAATAAAGTCACGTTCATTTTTGGAAGAGATCATAACCTCGAGCAATGAGGTGGTCAATGATTTGTATCGGACATGGCTGTAGGAATTAGGATGCTGGGTATTACGACTCGAGAGACTGCCGAAAATTACGATACAGTAAAGCCGACTGCAGGTTCATAAATATTGACTCTACAGCTACATGGAAAATAATCAGACCAGTAAGACATTGCATGCATATTTGTGAAGTTGAATACAAGGACAGATTGCAGCGACTGACCGCGTAAAACTCCATTTGGGAACGGCATAATCCAGTTCATTGCTGTGTAGCATTTGGAGCCTTGATGCACCATGGGCGCTGAATTGTAGGAGGCGGACGTGATATCGTCACTTGCATTTATGCCAATGCAGGCTGTCGATAAAATCATTGTGGTTAATCTGCTTTCCATTCCGGTTAGATTATCCAAGATGCCAGGGCACAAATCGTTGACGCTCTGTTGACGCTCATTTTGGGACATGGTTACGATCTTGTCGTAAGCATATTTGCCTAGAAAGGCGGCTCATAGTACGATTGTAGATCATTGTGGTTGCACAGCCCCTTGATTTCCCAAGATGGAAGGCCTAAAATGATTGACGCTCCGTTGACGCTCATCATTAGGGCATACTGACGATGTCCTCGAAAGCATTTTTGCCTAGATAGACGGCCGACAGTTCGATTATGACATAATATCGCCGCACTGCCCTCGGATTTGCCAAGATGCATGGCCAAACCTCGTTGATGCTCCATTGACGCTCATATTTAGGGCATAGTGACGATGTCATCGAAAGCATGTATACCTAGAAAGACTGCCGATAGTTCGATTATAGGTTAATGTCGCCGCACTGCCCTCGGATTTCCCTAGATGCATGGCCAAAAGTCGTTGACACTGCATTGACGCTCATTCTTAGGGCATAGTGACGATGTCTTTGAAAGCATTTTTGCCTAGAAAGACGGCCGATAATTTGATTATGTGTTAATGTCGCCGCCCTGCCCTCAGATTTTCCAAGATGCATGGCCAAGAGTCATTGACACTCCGTTGACGCTTGAATTTAGGACATAGTTGCAATGTCGTAGTAACCGTCTTTGCCTAGAAAGGCAACCGATAATCTGACTATGGCTCTATGTAGCCCCACAACCCTAGGATATCACATGATACAAGGCCAAAAGTCGTTGACGCTCCGTTGACGCTCATTTTTAGGACATAGTAGCTATGTTGTTGCAAGAGGTTTTGCCTAGAAAGGCTGCCGATAGCGCGATTATGGGGTAATATCGCCGCACTGCTCATGCATTTTCCATGATGCAAGGCCAAAAGTCGTTGACGCTCTGTTGAAGCTCATTTTTAAAACATAGTAGAAATGCTGCCACCACCATTGTTCCATAGACAGGCGGCCAATATTTCGATTATGCCATACTGTAACCGCGCAGCCTACTGGATGTTTCATCACGCAATGCAGAAAATCATTGACGCTCCGTTGACGCTGATTTTTAGGATGTGGCAACAAGCGTGTGATTTACCATTTTCGCAATAACGCCGACATCAACATCCGCTTTGGAAGGATGTGACAATTCAGCCCATTGATTGCTGAATGTGTAAGACTCAAAATCGTGGACACTTGGTTGACGCTCACATTATTCATATCGAAACAGCCTTTTTACACTCAATAATTGTATGCAACCAATTATATACTCATTATTGACCTCCAGTAGTGCATTTGAATGTATTATCGTTTGCATCCAGGAGTTTTGTTACCTCTCAATCTCTGAACAACTGTTATCTACGCGATTTGAGTGAGAAATGACATGGCCCTATCACATTCCTGTGCTTTCGGCTGGCAATTGACGGCATGTGGTTCATTTCACCAGTTTTTGGTAAATATAGCTCGACTTCCTCACCATTTCTTATCCAGCTCCTTCTCCTCGATTTCCATAATGTACCACAAGCAATTTCAAATATCTCAACCATCTGCACCAGGTCTGAGTGGAGAGTTATGCAGTTGGATACATGGATGAATTTAGCATGACGGTTGTCGTTCAGTTAGATTCGTCATGCGAACTGACCGTTCTTTCTATGACATGTATGACATCACTCACTTAAATTTTGTTTGCACATTTCATCACTAATATTGCTTTTGCCTTGTCACGTAATAGTCACTTGCAGAAACAAACTGCACGTTCTGCCTGTCTTACGTTGCGATTTGGATTCTTGAACTTTCACACGGTGCGTTTGACCCTTGCACATGCACAGATGAATTATAGTGTCTCACAATTGTGTCACTGAAATCAAAAAACAGCTGACACGTAGCGAAATTGGTAAACAACTTGCTTTTCACCGCGATCGGACATCGAAAATTACAGTTTGCACATCTATTCTTCTGCGGACACAGGAGCCGTCACCATATCTTCATCGGAATCTGATATCTATATGGTAATTAGCTGGAGGCTGTTTGCAGGGATCCAAGCTGACTGGTTCAACAGAGCTTACTGGTTGAACTGGCTTAGCTTTCAGCAACGTTGAAGAATCGGGCTCCGCAGCTGGTTCCCCGCTTGCTATGCTCGATGTTGACTGCAGCTTCACTGAACATAGCCTGATATGACTACTGCCTGGTCAAGAAGACCCCTGTGGCATTTGCGATATTCCGGGGACAATGTCAACTCTCTCCATAAGCTCTCCAAATGTTGTCGGTGGAGGTGCCGGAGAGTGATCATTTGTTTGCGGCTGAACGACTGCCGGAACCCTCGATTCAAATGTGCCGTACTTCTTATCTCGTTCACTGAAGGAGTCGGCCGCATCCTCCCATCCCGGTTGAGACAATTCGTCGTGCTTCATCTGCTTCTGCTGAAATCTCTCCATGTGCTGCTGTACCATTTTGGTGATTGTGCCCATCACCCAGCCGGGTTCGTCATCTTCGCTCAGCATGCCCTGCTCAGTCTCTTCATCGTCCTCATCTTCCCCATCCTCGCCATCGTCGGAACTTGCAAAATCACTCAGACTGTCTCCGTTAGCAACAAGCCTCTGCTGAAACATTTCTTCTGGCTGCCTGTACGTCAATCCCGTGATTTCAGCATGCTTCATATCGTCCTGCTCTTGCTGAACCGCTGCCTTTGCATCTTCAACTCGCTTTCTTGCCCCAGCGGTCTCTCTCTCAACATAATCCTCTATCCATTTCTCTTTCTCTTCATTGGTTAAGCAGTACGTTTCTCGTCATTTATCCGCAGCAAGCTTCTTTTTGGATCTCAAGCTGCGCAATGGCCCAACTGCTTGGACTCTCTCTGCTTCGAAGCCGCTCTTGCCTTCATTCGCATGATGATGTTGTTGGGTTGACCTCTTGTCGATTTGCTGTATCTGCCAGCCAGAAGTGGTGAAAAGTGCTTTTTCGGAGCATAGACCATTGTAGTTTGCGTGGAATTCGTTGTTGGGCAAGATGTTGGATGTTGCAAGTTATGCACAATTTGGAGGCAAGCTGCGTCTTTTATGTCAAGGTTGGTACGTTTGCTCATCTTGAACAAAACAAAATCTCCCTCTTGACTGTCAATAAATCAGGAACAGTGACGCTAACCGTTCAACATGACATGATTGTTAGCGTCATTTTCATGCAATATCCCCTGGATTATTTGAGTCAAACATCAGCAGGCGTCCTTCCCCTCGAACAGCATCCAATGAATATATAGCGATTAGGCGATTCCGGCGGTCATACACTGCAGTTTATCCCTGTCACCAAACAAACACCATCAGACCGACTTTTTGCGAATAGCGGGGCAGTGGGAAACCCCTGCAACTTGCAGCTATACTCAGCAGGACTCATCTTGAGCATAACGATCATTTTGGCTGCGATTTATTCCACTCTGACAAGAAGCTAACTATATAGTCCTCAGGGCTTCCCACTTCCTCTCATTATCATCTTCCTCTGCTATTCCTCACCAGCACATCATGGATACACAACCACCTCCGCCAGGTGAGAGCGGATCGAATACCGGCCGATTGGCGTGCGCTACAACAAATACGGACATTCTTGGCACACAACATGAGCGCAGACACAAGTGAGTTCACCCAACCCTGCCAATGCAGCCACCAAACATATGACCCAGGATGCACATTTAAAAATTGTCCCCACGACTGCAAGCAGGAACAGTAAGAAGCAGCATGCAGTGGGATGTGAGTATATCCATATCGTGGGAAAGGGCGGTCAATTAACTGTATAACGTACAGCGGGTGTCCGTAGACAGCTACGTAACAAATTGATCGCTGCCCGTAACTGGAAACCTCCATGGTGGACAAAGGCATTTGTCCGCACAGTCCGCGAAATTGAACATCATAATGTTGTCAGCTCTGGGATATTCGCAGATGAATTTCCTGATAAGCATCCCTGTGAGTGGACGAAGCAGGCATTAATCACCTTAGAGGACCCTACGGAAGCGGATCTGGTAGAGGTACCAGCCGAATTCCATTGTTACAAGCAGCATCTAATGTCTTGTAGGTTTTCAACATGTCTGCAATTATCGCAAGCCAAGGAGGTCAGGTACAACTGGAACAGTCCGACATGCGCCTGGCTTTAAATATGGCCAAAAAGGCCAAAGAAGGCTTTTCGCGCGCCGCAATCGAGGAAACGAAATAGCTCATCAAGAAACCACGCGCCAAGGTCCGAGAAGAGAAGAAGCGGGGTGTTGAGTTTCCTGGGCACAAAAAGGTGAAGGCTGAAATACATAGACACCCGGCAATGCTTTGTGAAAACCAAAGGTCCAGCTGCCTTCCTTGCAAGAATGGCACCGCAATGAATCCGCAGACACGCTGGAGATGCAAAAGAACAGGTGCACCACCACCTGACCGACGCAGAGAGCCGACTCCTAAGCCGACTCCACCACAGCCTGGCACGCCAACCGCTCTAACTGGTAACACTTCCGGAGGTCAACCTCCTCAAATGGTCAATTCGCCCACCGGATATACGTATTCGAAGGCAGCTCTTCCCTGTACGTAATTTTTTGATGATGAGGAAACCGAGCACGATACTGATTTTGAACCACATATGCTGACCGATGATGGTTCGTACACTCTCTGTGGTGTGGCAATGCAGCTGACAATCATTTCGAAGACAAGAGCAGCGGATTGAGCAATCCTGCAACTCATGACGAGCATTGAGCAGAAGACACGGGATTTTGGAGATTATTATTAAATTCATCTATGTATTATTAAAGAACAACGTAGTGATCAAGAAGAAAGTAAACAAAACCGCTAGAAAGGCAGCCAAAACAATGTGAATGATGGACTGTGCCAAATTAAATGATTGCATATTGCGGATACAGCCATGGCAAAATGAGCGTCAACGGAGCGTCAACGATTTTTGGTCATGCATCCTGGGAAATCACACCTCGGATATGTTGTAGTCAGTCATAGATGAATTTTTGGCTGCCTTTATAGGCAAAACAGATTGCAATACCCTCCCTGCCCCATCATGAAAATGAGTGTCAACAGAGCGTCAACGATTTTTGGTCATGCGTCCTGGGAAATCACGCCTCCGACAGGTTGTAGTCAGTCATAAAGGAATCAATGGCCGCCTTTATAGGCAAAACAGATTGCAAGACCATATATTGTTGACGCTCTGTTGACGCTCTGTTGACGCTCTGTTGACGCTCTGTTGACGCTCTGTTGACGCTCTGTTGACGCTCTGTTGACGCTCTGTTGACGCTCTGTTGACGCTCATTTTCAGGATGTGGTT
>Ga0307515_10015857_pt1 | contig 13846 bp, 10 predicted proteins | sample 17_EM_MG_FD_194513 | JGI IMG/M metagenome (GOLD analysis project Ga0307515, IMG submission 194513) | Populus trichocarpa ectomycorrhiza microbial communities from riparian zone in the Pacific Northwest, United States - 17_EM | ecosystem: Host-associated > Plants > Roots > Unclassified | place... | reverse complement strand
GCTAAAAACTCTTTTTTTTTTTATGAAGATGCAATATGATTTTTGTTAATTTTTTTTAGAGAGACTTGGCTGTATGCATGAAAACAAAACATTTTATTTTATTTTCTTTTTCTTTTTCTTTTTTTGACGAAAACCAGATATTTAATACCGGATTTGTATCTTTACAGTATAAAAATACAAATCAATACTAATCAAAATGCAGTAAAATATTTGCGGAAAATCATAGATTTTTGAAAAGATTTTTTTTATTTTCGGGCTGGGCCCAACCCGGCCCATGTGGCTGGGCTGGACCCAGCCACCCCGTGTGGCTGGGCTGGACCTAGCCAGCCCACCCTGGTCACTGGCCCAAGCCAGTGACCCAACATGGCCAGTGACCCAACATCCATCCATGCACGCGTAATATTTTACGCGTGCATGAATAGTGCGAAGGTAATTAAATTACCTTCGCACTGTTCATCATCCTTGCAGATGGCAAGAACAGGGCGTTGCAACTGGAGCTATTGATTTCATGTATTGGCTCCCTCACGTTTTCTTTTTGTTTTCTTACATACTAATACACATCATTTCTGTTGCAGGGACTGAGAAGGGAAATGCACATACCTGGTTATGGAGAGATGATGACGGCGGTGGTGCTGTGTCCTCTGCTTCGCCGTGCAGACTCTCCTTCTCTCTTCCTTTTGCTCTTCTGTTTTTTTAGTTTCTTATGCTCTTCCTCCCTCTGTTTTCTCTTCCTTATGCTCCCCTCTCCCTCTGCTTTTGTTGCTTTCCTCTCTCGTCGCTGTCACCTCTCTGTTTTTCTCCTCACTGTAGCCTTTCCTCTCTTCCCTCTGTTTTTCTTTGTTGTCTCGTTCTCCCTGCTGTTCTGCTTCCCCCTCCTTTTGTTCTCCTTTTTCCTCTCTGTCTCGTCTTTTTTTTTTTCTATTTTTCCCTCTCTGTTTTCTTACTTTCCTCTGTCGTTCTCTCTTTGTCCCCCCACCCCCCCGCGTTTTTTCTTCTTTTTTTTTGGTGCGGCTCCTCCTCTGGCTTTTATAGCCAGAGGACGCTAGCATTTTTGGTAAGCCGGCGTGCATCACGGTGGCGAGGGATGTCTGCCACAATACCCGCCCCATTGATTCGAGAATAGCTCCATTATCGCTGCTAACGTCTCCTTCCATTATCGTCACAGATTCACAGCTGTTTAAAGACAGTGAATGGTGGAAATGGCACCGCTTGGGTTCTTCTGATTTGGCCATTGAAGTTTTCGCAGTTTTGTAATCAAACCCCCAACAAAATTGTAATTGAATCCCTTAATGTTAGCGCCTTTTCTGGTTTGGTCCTTGGTCTCGGATTGTTTCAATTAAATCCCTAATTGGCCATCAAACTTCAATAATTATGCAATTAAGCCCTTGATTTGACCAAATCAACTCTTCAAAATTATAATTGGACCCCAGAACTTTAATTTCTTCCAATAAAAACCTAAATTGACTTAAAAGATCAATTTTCTTGCAATCAAACCCTCTATAAATTCAATTAAACCTTGGATAAAATTTAATTGAGTCCATAAACATCTGATTTTGAACTTTTTTTTTTTTCAAATTGAATTTTCCTTGTCCTCAGGGCTCTCATCAGTAAAAAAAATATACTGTTAAATTTTAACCTTTTGTATTTTTGAACCTCCTAAACCAATTTTGACCTTTCTTCGGCATTCCAACATCCTTTTATTGCTTCTATTATTTTTTATTTCTTCCGAACTTTTTCTTTTGTATTTTTTATTTTTTACGTGGGAATCAAAAAATGAGTAACAATACATAGCATGACCCATTATTTTCAATAGAAAGGAGTAAGTCCATGTACACATGAAAGTCAGAGCTTTGAACCCAATCCTATAGCAGAACCCATGACTCACGCCTCTCCCCTTTTCTTAATCTCAGGTACTGCCATGTTTGTTTCACGCAAAAGGAAAGAACTTGAACAACATGCCTTTGTACTACATATGTTAAAGACTATAACTATAGACCAACAGCCAGGTATCTCCCTTCTCACAGAAACAGAAAAGAAAATGTGAACCAAACCCCTGCCAAAAGACCCCCTCGAATGCAATAGACCTCCTCTCGCGTTTTTCTTTATGGATAAAACTAAATCTATGTGGAAGACATTCATATACAAATCCCAGTCAAGGAGGCGCTGAGCAGAGGGAGGAAGGGACAATGAAGACCTTTAAAAGCAACGGTCTCTCACAGCAATAGAACAAGAAAAGAGTACGCAGCTTTAACATAAACAATAATCCAAACTCAAAATCATGGAAGGAAACAGTGGGCAAGCATAACACCTTTTGTTCAAAACAGAAACTGAATATCTAGAGCAGAAGAAGAAACAAGTTTTGGAATAGAACAAACCACAGATGCCAAGTTTGAATATAACAAGGAAGAAGAAGCTGGAAACTATACCTGCAGATCCTGCTTGTTTGAATGCAGAAGATGAAGTACAGACAGATGGAAAAGCCTTTCCCTTTCTGCCTCTGAAAACCAAAGAAAGCCTTCCTCTTTTTGCCGTTGATGACCCAAAGAAAACTTTCCTCTGCAGATCTTGCTTGAAAAAAAAAATGGAGTACAAACCGACGGGCAGGCCCTACTTATTTTGCCTTTGATGACCCAAAGAAAACCTTCCTCTTTTGTCGTTAGGAACTTTTTCAAAAACTCTTTAGAGCTTGTTAAGTTCCTTTTCGACAAGGTAGAATAGATTGAAGTTAACCTCCTCTCTCTTTCGTTGTTTCCTACTATTTTCTACTCTCAACCTTCTTCTTGTTCTCTCGGTTCTCTCCTTTTCCTTTCCTCTCTGTTTTCCTTTTTCCCTCTGTCTCTCTTCTTTTTCTCTCTGTGTTTAAACTCTCTCTGTTTTCTCTTTTTCTCTCCTCTTCCTTTCTCTCCCTCCTCCTTTTTCTTTAGCTGCATAGCCAACTAGTTTATATATCCAAACCAAGCTTGTTGACCACCCTAAAACCCTCTCATCCCAGCCGTCTGTGTTAGGGATAGAATCTCATCCATTAGATGATGGTGAGGCTCCTCTCTGCGTCTTTTTCACAGCTGGCAAGAGGAGGTGCAAAATAGTTCCCTTGCTAAACTGTTTCCTCTCACTGCTGCAAACCTGGCGTGAAAAGAGGGGCTGTCTTGTGACGGGAGAATTCAAAAAACTTAACAGGAAACGGTTGCAGTTGCAGTTGCAGTTGCAGATGGGGTACTGTTCTCAAAAATGAAAATGAATAGTACCAAGCTAATTAAATTGAGATGGGGCTTTCTTATATCCTTAGCTAAAGAAGAGAATTAATGTATAAGAAGGACTGTGTCGTTTTGTTGTTTTAAAAAGAAAGGCAAAGGCAACAACAGAAATGTAACCCGGGCCAAAATTCTTTTCGGGGCAGGATTTTCTGTTTTCACACTAGATATTCAAATGAGAATATCTTGAGCTTATGATATCAAAATCAGGCGATTCAAAAACCCAAATTCATCTACACGTACAATACTACAACTTTCATGAAGGATTCAAAGTTAGATAAAATCATTTAGAAGAATAGAATCTGACCGCAATCTGGTTGGTCCAAATGGATCTCCTAATCTGATTCGAAAACTGACAATGTTGAGTATCCTGATATGACTGAGAGTTTGATCTAAGAACAGCGGGCAAAAAAATTACGACGGCAGCAGAATCAGTTTTCAGCACAAATTCTTAGGGATTTTTCTAACCTTAAAGACCAGATAAAGAAGGAATGAATTTAGCATTATAAAGACTCCTAATTAACCTAATATTCCTGACAATTTTGGCAGCAAAGGGGAAGGATAAAGAGAGCAGAAGACGGCTGAAACAGGGTTCGAAAAACATTTCTTTCTTCTCTGCTTTTGTCAATTTCCCATCAACCCTAAACTAAACTCCTGCCTTCGATTCAAGAAGGATATGGACCATCTCCATTAGTCAGTGGGGCCCAAAAATGAGTAACAACAGGAATTATGAATTTATACATAAAACATATTCCTGAAATTAAAAAGGTAGTTCTTTTGCTGACGTTAGAACGGCTAGGTTTTACCCGATAAGATAAGGATCTCCTTACCGAGGAGGACTTTCTTAAACCGTAGACAGACCAACAATTAGAAATACGATGAAGCCTTAGCTTATATCAGACAATAAAACAATGTAGCTTACCTTAGGTAGGGTGTAGTTGGGGTAGTAATACCTTCCCTTTACGCAACTAATCCTAGTATCCGATCTCTGAGACCAGTTAGGGTTTCTAGTAACCAAAAATTAGGCGACGACTCCCGTTCCATTTTTCCACTGATAAAAGACAGAATTCCTTGTCTTTCTATATTTGTCAGATAGATACCATATACATACCTGAGGGTGAACGATTGTCGCGACGCCGTACACGTGCGACGCAAGGTTCATTGTAATTTCTATGGAAATTTCAACAGAGTCTCCCTATATTGGGAAGTCTCAAGTTATCGACAAATAACTTGTATACTTCTATTAATCATTATCTATTCACGACCCAATTGTCCTGGGTTTTAATCCTTATTAATATTTATCGCTACAACCACAATCTCTCAAATATCTATATTTTAAGAATGAGTAAATAAGAAGAACAAACATACATGAGAAGTATGAATACATGATAGTATAAATTGCATTCAGAAATTCAATTTAAAAGATATTATTACAATCCAAATCATAATAGTTTCTAGAGATACAAAATACACCAGCACTTGTTTAGTTCTAAATGACACAAAAGATAGAGAATCTAAAATATTACTCCTGTCATGAATATGATGGACCTGAAACAAACATAACATTAAAAAAATAATTATGATAAAAAGCAATACAAACATTAGTAATCAAACAATATATATTCAAGGCTACATGCTATCATATTCTTTACAATTTTTCATCTAATTCCATTTTTAATACTTATGGTTTTATCCCTTCTAGATTCAATAACATTTTCCTTTCCACCCCTAAATTTTCTGACCAATATCATATGTTAATGTTGAAGGACAATTCCTTCAAAAATGCTAATACCAATTTGTTGATACCATCAACTATCCTCCACAGGATTACTAATGAAACCTCTTCTTCCCAAAACCTAAAAATATGTAATTTTTTTTTTGTATATGGCCGAAAATCCTAAATTTATTTTGAGCATCTTTTTAAAGAAAATTTAAAACACTTTTTCATTGTTTAAAAAATATATTGCATTAGATTTGACAACAAGTTCATAAAATTCCAACGAATTTTGACTTATCTTTAAAAAATATTTTAAATTTTTTTGGCAAGAACATATTATTTACTTATAATATAAGGATAAAAAATACCATTAGGGGGTTATTATCCAAAATATTATTTGGGAAATAATATTATTTACTTTTAATAAAGGAAAAAAAAAACCTAAAAGGGGTTAATATTCCAAATATTATTAGGGATACTAATTGTATTACTCACTTTAATATAAGGATAAGAAACCTGAATAAGGTTAATATCCAAAATATTATTATGAATAATACAACTCATTTACTTCTAATATAAAGATAAAATCCAGAAGGAATTTTATCTGAAATATTATTAGGAATGATGCGACAACCAAAAAACAGAATTTTAGTTTTCCCTCGAAAGAAGCCTCAACAATAATTGAGCATATTTCACCTTGTCAGACGAAGTTATTGACTTAAAAAATTAGAATTTATTCATCAAAGCAGACCCGTCATAGTAAGTCAATAGAGATAGACTTCATCAGACCATAGCAAACAAATAAAAAACGATGCACCTTACCTTAGCTAAGGCATATTAGGAGTGTTAATATCTTTTCTTTAAACAACCAGTCCCTTACCTAGAATCTCTTAAAATAAACTAGTTAGGTTTCCTAGTAGTTATAATACAAGGTGGCGACTTCCCAACCAAACCAAAGACCATTCCAATAGACACTGCCCGAGAATTGTTGCCGTGACATTGCTCTCGTGAGGAGGGTACGTCAATAATAGTGATCAAATCTAATAAAAATCAAACATTTTTCAGCAATCAAGTTCATGCCATTGATCAATGTAGCTAAAATGCGAGCAATAATCACATATTTGTCAACCTATAACACAAAAAATATAATCCTATTTCTTGAATCAATGTAAAACATCGAGCCAAAAAATAATCATGCTCGTAATAGAATCGAATCCAAAACCAATCCAAATTATATTCCAAAATGTAAATGCATTACTGTTTCAAAAAATTAATCAGGCTACATTATAAGAGCTTACGCGATCAAAGGAACCAAAGATATCAAGGTCAGAGATGATGAAGCAGGTGAGCTTGAGATGGTTTATTTCTTGTGTTTGGTAATGATAATTAGGTAGTAGATGGTAACAATATTTTTCTCGACTAATGACTGGAATACTACTGACTAGTTATTTGTTGATATATAAACCATAATTTAGAGGGGAGCCGTCTCCTGACCCGATCTACAAAACAAGACCAACAGATCCTACCACTAATCTACTTAAGTGATTACGAGTTCAAATCTCATCATCTCTTTTTTATTTGATAAAAAATAACACAGAAAGTAGTATGGATCTATACAAGTTTTAAGCCCAAAGAATTTTAATTTTAGGGGATGTATTAGAGAGTAATATAAAATTATTTTTGAACCTCATCTAACATCTTAACCTTTTGGGTTGAGATGCTTCTTTATACTCACTAAAATCATTGTTGCAGCAGCATCCCCTTCCACGACAGCAACAACCCCTTCCACGCCATCAGCAGCAGCTTGTAGCAGACCTCTCCAACAGTAACAACTTCTTTGAAACTACAACAACAACTTCTTTCAAGCCATTAACCTCATCACCACCATATTACCACCCCTATCTAAGACCCTAGACTCCGACCTTCATAAAAAGATCACCTTTCACCTACTAACACCAATCCAAAACAAGTTTTGAAACTGTGAAGATATACTTTGCAAGATTTCCTTGATAGCTTTAGTATCAATCCCTAAGAAGATCCTTCATTAAATTTGGAGAGGTTAAGGACTTGTTCATTTCTCGCAAAAGGAACCGAGTGGGAGAAGGTTTGTGTACATCAAAATATGTTGATTTTAATAAATTTTAGATATTGGTTAAAATTGATTAATTGACCAGTCACACTTGAGAAATAAAAAATTAGGGATGACTCATATTCTTTATTTCGAACCTATTTTTGTCAGATGCCCTTTCTTATCTGCAAATTATGATAAAATGGAAAGAATTTCATATTGAAATTAACTATTATCACTTTCTAGGCCAATATATAAATAAGACCTAAAAACCCACTAAAATATGCAAAAAAAAATAGCCTGTACTGACATTTGGTTCCGAACATTTAAATGATATGAACCAATGATAATAGCAACCAAATGATTTTCTGGTGACAAGATCAAGCAACAAACAAAGTATAAATATGGAGATGCCACGAAAACTAAGGAAAAGCCAAAGCTAAAAAACTTCTTATTTATTTTAGTTTTATTTATGCCCAACAGATGATAGTAGGCAATCAAACTCCCTCATACAGAATTGCAGCAGATAATATTACTGATTAATATCTTTCTGACACCATTTTAGTTGCTCTCTATGCATCTGGTTCAAACATCACAAGAAGAGAGTCGACATTGGGAGCCAAGTGCTTGTCACTGTTGACGCCAACTGGGATGCATAAGCATTCACAGAAGGGTTCGGACATTGGACAAAAAGAAAGCTGATAAAAACTATTATCACTTTCATACTTGGTGATCTTAAACTGATTCAATCTATCAACACCTCCTGTGGTCACAACATTTTATAGATTATGAACTTACATGTAAGTCCTATCCCTAATATCTGATGAAAAGAAAAAAAATTTAAAACTTCTTTAACACATCAAAACCACGAAGCAGCTTACCTCAGGTAAAGGGCGCTAGGAGTGTTAATACCTTCTCTAGCCACAACCAGTCCTTACCCGTGAATTTCTGACAAGACCAGTACATCTGGGTTTCCTAGTAACCTTCAATCAAATACTAGGTGGCGACTCCCAAGAACCAATCAAACAAAAATAGCCATCAACACTGCACGGAGACGTGCGACAAGGATCATAATGAATAAGTTTTTTTTCCAGAAAAAGTTGAAGATTCAATTTAAAAAACCCTAATATATACTCTCCAAGTTGAAGCATAAGTTGTAATTGATTGAAGGGCATATATAATCTGTAGCCATCTCTTCTATATATATAACTAGGGCAACATACAATAGTTACTATGTAGCGTACTGCGCAGGATAAATATATACAGGAAAATACAATATTTCCTATATTACATCACATTCCATAATACACCCCCTCAAGCTGAAGGTGAGGAAACCACATAAAGCTTGGACCGTAAGGAAGCAAAAGCAGAGTGGGGAAGCGGTTTAGTAAGAACATCAGCTAATTGGTCTTTGGAAGGTATAAAGTGAATCTGTATCTCCTTTTTAGCCACTCGATCACGAACAAAGTGATAATCAACCTCAACATGTTTTGTGCATGCATGGAAGACAGGATTAACAGACAAATATGTAGCACCCAAATTGTCACACCAAATGGTGGTAGCAAAACTAGGAGAAAAACACAAATCTGTTAGAAGGTAACGAAGCCAAAGAACCTCAGCAGTACCATCAGCTAATGCCTTATATTCTGGTTTCGTGGAAGAGCGAGCAATAGTGCGTTGCTTGCCAGATTTCCATGAAATGGGAGTAGTGCTGTAAAAAACAATGTAATCACCCGTAGACTTCTGATCATCGATGTTTCCCGCCCAATCAGCATCAGTAAAACCATGAAGGGATAATGAGGAACCACGAGTAAGATGAAGACCAAAGGAGGACATACCCTTTTATGTATCATAGTATACGTTTGACAACCGCCTAGTGACTCTCAGTAGGGGCATGCATAAACTGACATACCTTATTGACAGCATAACATATGTCAGGTCTGGTAAATGTGAGATATTGAAGGGCACCAATAATTTGTCAAAAATGAGTGGAGTCCGAGAATGGCTCACTAAGCAGGAGTCCATTCTTGGAGGCAGAAACCGGTGTATCAACAGGCTTACAGGTGGACATACCAGCACGACTCAGAATGTCAAGAGCATATTTGTGTTGAGTAAGCATGAGACTCATGCTAGTAGGAGTAACCTCAATCCCTAAGAAATAGTGAGCAGAACCCAGATCTCGGAGTTTGAATTCTGAACTGGGTAATAAGGCTTTGAAGCAAACTGGAGTTACTACCAGTGAGCAGAATGTCATCCCTATAGACAAGCAAATAACAGATATCATTATTCACTTTCAGAATAAATAAGGAAGTATCAACCTTTGAAGTGCGGAAGCCAACCGATAAAAGAAAGTCACTCAGTCATTTGTACCAAGCCCGCGAGGCTTGTTTTAAACCATATAGAGACTTGTGAAGGTGACACACATGAGTTGGCAGAGCAGGGTCGACAAATCCCGTGGGTTGCTGCATATAGATAACCTCCTGTAGTGAACCATTGAGAAATGCATTATGAACATCAAGTTGGCGAATCTGCCAATAATTAGAGACGACAATGGCCAGGACTAGGCAAACAGTGGTCGGTTTGACAACCGGGCTAAGGTTTCTGAGTAGTCAATACCTTCTTGTTGAGAGAAGCCTCGCGCAACCAAGCGCGCTTTGTAGCGTTCAACAGTGCCATCAACTCGACTCTTAATTTTGTAAACCCATCGATAACCAACAACATTCATAGAAGGTTCATGTGGAATCAAGGACCAAGTGCCGTTAGCATGTAAAGCAGTAATCTCAGATTCCATAGCAGAATGCCAACATAGAAAACGGTTCATGAGCAGAGGAATAAATTACCCATGAGTTGGGAGGCAGTGAAGATGCAGACACTGAGCTCACATTGACAAACTTGTGCTGGCGGGGACGAAGCACCATGGGATGCTGTCGAGAAGCAACTGCAGTAGGAGAGTCAGGAGACTTGATGGGCGGTGACTACTGTGGAATGGAGTAGCTGGAAAGATCAATACAGAGATCTAAGCCCGGTGGTGACTCTGCAGGGACCTGGGAAGAAGAGGCAGGAACCTGTGAGGGAGATGTCGGTGGTGTAGCAGAAAGGGGAGATGCAGTAGCTGTGATGTCCACAACAACAGAACCTGAACCTGCAAAATGATCAAGAGACATGGTTGCAGATGGTGGTAAGGGGACCGAGGTGTGTGGGGAAAGGATTGGTGTTTGTGGTGGGTTGGATGGTGGGAAAGATATTAAGGCATGAAGGTAGGAGATAGGGGTCGGCTGTGGGTTAGAATTGGTTGTGGCAGGAACATGAGTAGAGTCAATAAATGGAAAGGATTTTTCATGGAAACGGACATGACGGGAGATGTAAATACGATCAGAAGACAAATCAAGACAACGGTAACCTAGATGGCATGAACTATATCCTAGAAACACACAAGGAGTAGAGCGATAGTCTAACTTATGAGCATTATATGGTCGGAGAAACAGAAAGCAGAGACATCCAAAAGTACGCAGGAAACCATAGTCTGGTGGTTGATGAAACAGAGTTTCAAATGGAGATTTGTTTTGTAAGACCGATGTCGGCATATGATTAATAAGATAAATAGAGGTTTCAAATGCATAATTCCAGAATTTTAGAGGTGCTTTATAGTGACCAAGCAGAGTAAGACCAGTTTCGACAATATGACAGTGACGGCGCTCAACAGTACCATTTTGCTTATGTGTATGTGGACATATGATGCGATGGTGAATACCAACAGTTTTGAAGAAAGAATTTAATTTACGATATTCACCACCTCAGTCAGTTTGTACTGATTTGATTTTGCAAGAGAATTGTCGTTCAACCAGAACTTGAAATTGATGAAACACATTAAATACATCAGATTTGGCACTAAGAGGATAAACCAAATAAATTTTATGTGCGCATCAACAAAAATCACAAAATAGCGGAAACCATCAGAAGATAAAATAGGAGCAGGGCCCCAAACATCACTAAAAACGAGTTCAAGAGGAGCAGATGTTTTGTGACCCGTAGGTCCTAATGACAGACGCGATGATTTTCCTAATGGACATGTTGGACACTGAAAATTTAAAGCACGAGACGTATAAGTGACCTTTTTATTTGATGCTAAGAAACTCAGAACCCGAGAGCTTGAGTGACCAAGTCGACGATGCCAAATATCAGCAGAGGTGGATAAACTAGCAGACAAAAAAGCTTGGGGCATAGACGTGGCAGAATTTTCTGAAAGGACATAAAGGCCATCCTTACTCTGACCGGAAAGCAGAACCTCCTTGGTGATGAGATCCTTAACATAGAAAACAGAAGAGTGAAATTCAAAGAAGACACAACTTTCACGGCAGAATTGTTTAACAAATAAGAGTCTTTTTTTTAATTTTTGGAACATGCAAGACATTAGACAACGTAAAAACTCGTTTAGGAGTACGTAAAATTTTATAAGCTGTATTAGATATGACAAGTCCCTTACCATTACCAACATGCAATTGGTCATTACCGAGATAAGGTTTTGCGTGTGTCATACCAGTAATATCTGGAGTAACATGTTGATTGGCGCCGGTGTCAGGAAACCAAGTGGCAGAATTTTCTATGGACGCGTCACTGAATGAGAAGTTGGCAGAGGCGTGATTACCATGTTGCATAAGCTAGGAGCATTATTGTGTGGAGTGCCCAAATATATTGCAAAGTTGGCACTTAATCTATCGCTGCCACTGACCAGCATTACTGGTTCTGCTTTGCTGCCAATCTGGACGATTTTGCTGCCAATGCCCACGCTGTTGCTGCTGGAAGCTGCTGTTGTGACCTCTGACAGACAGAGCACCATACTGAGTTGGAGAGCGCATATTCCTCCACCCATTGCGTATATCTCTACCCCGTTGAAAGGATGAATTGTTGCCTTTAAAACCAGAAAAAGAACGTTGGGCAGCGAAGGCAGAGGGGGATTGCACATGTGTTGGTAGTAACGGTGCAGCCATAGGAAAAGGATGAAGGGAGCTCCTGTGTAAAAACTCATGAGTAGATAAATGACTATGCAACTCAGAATATGGTAGAGGATCAGATTTTGTAGATAGACTAGTAACCAAGTCATGAAATTCATTGCGAAGGCCCCTAAACACATATAGGTTGAAGTCGGTGAAGGAGATGGGACGTCCTGCGGCAGCTAGCTCATCAAATAATCCTTTAGCCTTCTGCAGATAGGCGGTGACAGTATCATCACCTTGACGAAGGTCTTGAAGGCAACCATGTAATTGCATGATTCTAGAGTTAGATGGAGACGCAAGAGCACGTTCTAGCGTGCTCCATACACTAGCAGATGTTGGACAATCCACTACAAGGTGAAGAACGTCTGTGGATAGAGAGGAGAGGAGTGCACTGAGGATGAGTTGATCTTGTTGTTTCCATGTCAAGAAGGCAGGGGAAAAACCAGAACTGAAGGCAGGTGAAGTGGCAGAAACATCACTGTGCGGAGAGGGACACATCGTTAAGCCATCGACAAAGGAAAACACACCTTAACCGATCAAATATGGCTTCATCTGCATACGCCAAAATAGATAATTTGTGTTGGTAAGTTTGAGATTGATGACATATTGTGTGTTTGAAAGAGGAATGATGGCTGGTGGTGCTGCAGGGGCTGAGGCGATAGATAAGGGTGCAAGAACAGACATACTGGCGGAAGTAGGAGCTACAAGGGAGGATGAGGTAGCAGTAGCAGGCATACTGTCATTGATGCCAGCTGCAGTAGCAGCAGAGGAATCCATTAGAGAGGCTGGAGAAGCTGGAGAAGTTGGATAGAAACTGCTGGAATATTAAGGAGAAAATAAACGTCCTACAACAATTATTTTGCAGACAAGAGAAGGTTGTGCCTATTGGGGAGAGAATAAACGTGCTGCAACAATTTTTTTGCAGAAAAGAGAAGGTTGTGCCTATTGGGGAGCGAATAAACGTGCCGATTAGGGAGAAAAGAATCTGTTTAGATGTTTTCGGCTCTGATACCAAGTTGAAGCATAAGCTGTGATTGATTTAAGGGCATACATAATCTGTAGCCATCTCTTCTATATATATAACTAGAGCAACATACAATAGTTACTGTGTAGCGTACTGTGCAGGATAAATATATACAGGAAAATACAATATTTCCTATATTACATCACATTCCATAATACTCCAATCAAGTTGATGAAGGTTTTCTATTGACATGGATATCTATTGGGAGTCGATATTTAACAAATTATAGCTATTATAGGATATTAGGATATTACATATTATAGGATTGTATATATTCAGGAAAGGTTTATTATGCTCAGAGTACGATGACATTGTGTTTGGCCTTCAATCAGGTAAGCAAAAGTTTCCTGGTTTTGGTTTGACCTATAATTGGGTAAAGCGAAGTATCTTTTGGGAGCTTCCTTATTGGAAGACCAATCTGCTTCGCCATAACCTTGACGTCATGCACATTGAAAAGAACATGTTTGAGAACATTTTCAACACCGTCATGGAAGTGAAGGGGAAGATAAAGGACAACATCAAGGCTAGATTGGATATAGCTTTATACTGTAACCGTAAAAATATGGAGTTGGTTTATGATGAGTCACAGGTCGCAAAACCAAAAGCAAGCTTCGTGTTAGAGAAAAACGCACAACTGCTAGTCTATAAATGGCTTAAGAGTCTGTGTTTTCCGGATGGACATGCATCGAACATATCAAGGCTGGTTAATATAGAGGACTGCAGATTGTATGGAATGAAGAGTCATGACTGCCACGTGTTTATGCAAACACTAATCCCATTAGCTTTTCGTGA
>Ga0307515_10015856_pt1 | contig 13846 bp, 13 predicted proteins | sample 17_EM_MG_FD_194513 | JGI IMG/M metagenome (GOLD analysis project Ga0307515, IMG submission 194513) | Populus trichocarpa ectomycorrhiza microbial communities from riparian zone in the Pacific Northwest, United States - 17_EM | ecosystem: Host-associated > Plants > Roots > Unclassified | place... | reverse complement strand
TAGGGGAATTTTTGGATTTAGGTTATGGATTTTGTTGTTTCTTTAGTACGTCTATACTGGATCGATTCAAAGAGGTTTTTTTAATCATTTCGGTTCTAGAATTCACAAACTGCTATTGTTTACATCCATTTTCTTTTTTTTATCTCTTTGAAACTGTCAAACCCCTTAAAAAGCTTTGGTTTTTTGCATACAAGGATCTTTTGATTTTTGATTCTTTTGTTCTTTATGTCCAAACCACCTGTGGTGTTAACTGTTGATTATCGTAGCCAAGAACTTGTAAGCTCCCCTTTTAGCTCATGATACTGAAATACTATGGATTTCATTTCAGCTTAAAGTGTATTCTTTCTGTGGATTATTTCTTTCCCTTGTTGTATTGGTCAATTTCTCCTGTAATTTTTTATTCTCGTTTTGAGCTTATACTTAAGTGTGGGTGCAATATCTACGCGTGAACACAAAATTGCGAATTTGGAATTCCAACTCTAATGATAAGAGTGGTTAAGCACCCTCCTGGTATTAAGTATACTTATTACAGTTGATGGTAATGGAAGCTCGTTTTCTATGTTCATTTCAGTTCCCTGGGCGGTATGTGATTGAACTTGCATAACCAGGCAGGAAAGTTTCAAGGCTAATACATATGGCTACCTATTATACTAGTTCAAATAATCAAAGAGATGGTGCTGCAATGGTATATCTGCCTGGTTCATATCCAGAGGCGCCAGTTCTTCCTGGCAATATGATGATGTACATGAATTCTGGATCATACTCGGACAATTTGGCTGGGAATTCTCACCAGCAAAACAACTGTATTGAATTTCAGTCCGTGGAGAATTCTGATTCAACCCCACAGCAACAAGAAATCCTGTCAAATCTGGGTGGATCACGAATAGGGGAGCATGGTTTTGGTGCATGGAGGGATGGTAGAAATGAGATGCTAGTCATGCATTCAGTGAGTGGTGCTTCCAGCGTTCTTCATGGGGCACAGAGCTTGCAGGGCCAGGGTTTATCTCTCAGTCTTGGCACCCAAATCCAATCTGGAATTCAAATGCCCTCGATTTCCTACCGGAATACCAATCCAGGCCTTACTTCGTTCTTGAGTCCTAATTCTTCAATTACAGGTGATGGTGGTGGCAGGAATGGCTCTTCCAGGGATGACCAGTCAAGAAATATTGATTATTTGACACCTGGTTTTTCTGGGGGTAATCACGATATGAATAAAGGTGATTTATCTCCATATGGAATGAATAGCATTGCAAGAACAATTCCCAATTCCAAGTACCTGAAGGCAGCACAACAACTACTTGATGAAGTTGTCAATGTTCGAAAAGCGATAAAGCAACCTGATAAAGAGAAAAACCAGACCACAAGTGAACATGGACTGAACAGTGCAAAGGATGGTGATAGTGGATCAAAGAATGGTGCTTCAAACCTTCAAGAATCCACCAACTCGCCAAGTGAGCTTTCACATGCTGAAAGACAAGAATTACAGAACAAGTTGACAAAGCTTTTATCCATGCTAGACGAGGTAACACCAAACATTATTGTTTCCCTGAGCCTCGTCCTGAAGAATCATTTTCTTTCTTCTCCTTGTCCAGTACCTTGACTAATCACTATAATTTTTTTTTGTTAAATTCTTGTTTTCATTTTTCTCTGAAACCATCTATCTACCTATGCCAACTTGTTGCATGATACTGGTAGCAGAGATACAAGTCCTTTGAACAGTTTCATTTTGTTAATTCGATGAGTGCAGACTTTTTCTATTTTTCTGTGTTTTGGAGGCAATGTACTGATTCAAATAAAAGAACTTGAGGATCTTGTTTGGCTATATAACCTGTTATTTGCTAATGTCTAGAAGGGATACTACTAGTAACTGAAGCATGATTCTGCAGATGTCTCTGAGATTCTTAAGAATGATAGTACAATAACACTCTGGTTTGCTAGTTACGAGCTTTCACACTGGGACAATCTTTGCTTTGATAATTGTGGGTTCCAGCCAGAGGCGTAAATGAATGTCATTGTTCATACTACAGTATAATCCTCAAGGTGTCCCATGGGCAGTTTTAGGAAGATCATAGTGTTACAACTTTTGCTTTTTACTCTTGCGGATACCCGCATTGAGTAGAATTGGTAAAGAGCTTTTACTGAGCTTCATAACAGAAGTTTCTGGAGAGCCTTGGGCATTAATTCTCTTATGGTAGCGATTATTGTTCATAATATTTAATAACATTACAATTCACCCTGCATTAAAGCCTTGTGCCTGACATAAAATTTTCCTCATCTTCCAAGAACATTTGGGATTGATGCATATGTTCTAAGACTGCTATTCTTCAGATTTTAGTTGACATTCAAAAGAACCATATTTGGTAGAGATCCCAACCTTCTATGCTGTGCCTTTCGGCACTGTATACAATCATAGTATCACCTTAAAAAAGTTGTGGAGATATCAATCTTCAATGTAGTTTTACAGACTACCTCACCAAGTCTTTTTGTGTGTCTTTTATTGTGCGATAGAAGAGGTTATATCGTTTTTAGGGCCACTTCTCAGTGTAATGGTAAAAGTCTTGGACTTGCTACCACAAGGCTGCAAGTTCCAGCATTGGGATCAGTTCCACATGCATGTAAATGATTTCATTGTCAGTCTATCTGATTATTGTACAAACCTTGCTTGTGATTCTATTCATACTATTGCTCCAACTTCCTTTTCTATGAGGTCTGATGACGATTATTCTGTTGTCACAGGTTGATAGACGATACAAACAGTATTATCATCAGATGCAAATTGTGGTGTCCTCATTTGATGTGATATCAGGATGTGGAGCAGCTAAACCATACACAGCGCTTGCCCTCCAGACTATTTCCCGTCACTTTCGGTGCTTGCGTGATGCAATAACCGGCCAAATTCATGCAACCCGTAAAAGCCTCGGGGAACAAGAAACTTCAGAAAACAGTAAAGGAGTTGGAATTACACGACTCCGGTATGTGGACCAGCACCTTAGACAACAGAGGGCTCTTCATCAACTTGGTATGATGCAACAGCATGCGTGGAGGCCACAAAGGGGTCTGCCTGAAAGCTCTGTTTCAATTCTTCGTGCTTGGCTGTTTGAGCATTTTCTCCACCCGTAAATCCACTAACTATAGTCTTTTCTCTTCTTTTCATGGTTTCATACCCTTTTCTGTTCTTTTGGAAAACATTACCACTTCAACCATAGTTAATTGTCTTTTTATTGCTCACCAGTTATCCAAAGGATTCTGATAAGATCATGCTGGCAAGGCAGACAGGCTTGACTAGAAGTCAGGTAAAAACTAACTAAAACTTGTTTTTCATCTAGAAATTAGTCTTCAGTCAGACTTGAGAGTCTTTATCATAAGAGAGCTGAAATACACAAGTCTCTCTAAAAAAACAAACAAGAGTCAAAATAGAACACCTCCTTTTGGCAGGGTTTTGGGTCCTGCAATTTAAATGTTGCTGAAACCTAAAGGCTATGGATGTGGCAAATGGGGAGATGTTGAGAGAGAGTGGGCCTTGTTAAGTATGGTGAAGGTGAACTAAGTGAAAAAACAGCATATACTCTCATTTTGTTGGATTCAAAAGTTACTATACTATTTGCCGACGTCTTCTTCTAAAGATATAGACCAATTTTGCATATATAATGGGACTTCAAGAAATAGACTGGCGGGGAAGATTTTGAGTTGCCAACAAAATCATTGGGGGAACCAGTCCTCTCTATACCTATCTTTCCAATATGAGCTATATCTCTAAATTAGTTGTTAATTACTGAAACTGTTATTGAGTTGTTGAATATACTAAAACTTCGATTCAAAACCTCTTGCTGGTCAACTTGCCTTCGATCAATATGTGCCACTTGTTTCTTGACACTTCATTTGCCTTGCTCAGGTATCAAACTGGTTCATTAATGCACGAGTGCGTCTCTGGAAGCCCATGGTTGAAGAGATGTACAAAGAAGAGCTTGGTGATGCAGAGATGGACTCTAATTCTTCTTCTGAAAATGCAGCCAAAGCAACAAAAGGTGATATGGGAACCTCTGAAGACAGAGGGGAAGAATTCCAACAAAGTGCTAGTTCCACAGCCACTGAAAGATGCAGTGCAGGACAGTTGATGGATCCCAAATCTGACCACGTTCCTGATATGGAATTGGCAGGATCAACTACAAGAAGCAACTTCCAAAATGGCACACGTGGTGAGGCTTTTACTGAGTATGGCTTGCTAAAGCTGAGGGAGGACCAAAGGCCTAGTATGGATGACTGTGGTCTCTTCTCTGATGCTATGGCTCACTCCGAGGGGGGTGGTGATAGGTTTATGGCGGCTGCTGCCGCTGCGTACCAAATGTCTGAGGTGGGAAGGTTTGGAAATGGAAGTGGGGTGTCTCTTACATTGGGTTTGCAGCACTGCGAGGGTGGCAACCTTCCAATGCCAGGCACAACTCATCATGGTTTTGTTTCCATGAGAGGGGATGATGATATCTACAATGCAGCATCTTCGGTGGGGGCTGGGGCCACAGATTTTGAGTGCTTAAATCCTGGGAACAGGCAGCACAGGTTCAGTTCCTCCCACGTATTTCATGATTTCGTAGCTTGAAATAATTGGTTGAGGATTTACATGGGGTGAATATATCACTTTTGAAACAGTAGCAGCCAGACTTTGTTCCAGTAGGAGCATTCATCTCACTTTCATATGGTGAAAGGGAAGGTTGTGTATAACAGAGCTGTTGTAGCATATCAAAAGAATTGATTGGCAGGTTAGCATATTGTAAAGATGCTTATTTTTTTTTGTCTAATATGTGGAAGGAAAATGTATAATTAGTGGCAAATTTGGTATTGGAAAAGAAAGTTCTGGTTTGAAATAAAGAGTTAGGAAATGGCTGGTTGTTCTGAATTTGGTAACGAACTACAACTATTAATACAATTCTGAGATTGTTCCATGGTTTGGAAACATCTTCAAACTATCAGGTACGCATCCGCAAACAAAGCTGATCAAGGAAATTCCTGCATTTCCTTGGTGCCGTTGCGAGTGCAATATATTCATAAAGCAACAAATTCATCACCTGGCCTTGTGAAATCCAGTACATATTCTTTACTTTTTTCTATTTAAAATAGGTGTTCCCATAAACTTGGTTGGTATAGCAACAGCAAAGAGAAAGTAACTATCCGCGGCACTACGAGTTTCAGTGAGCAAAATACACAAAGTTAAAGATCCTGGCTCTACCGCACTGTTTTACAGCTTCTTGGAACAAAATAAGGCCGGCCAGAATCAGTCAGAAAAATAATTTTCACGTCGGACATCAAATTCCTTTACTAGGGAGTTCAATTACCAGTCCTCTGTCTTTCGAGGAAACTAATGTGCTGTCTTTCAAGGAAACTAATGTGCATAGAAGGCAGATCATTCTGAGCCACGGTGACTTCATGGTAATCAAATCTACTGCGTCTGCCACCAACTCACCATGTTTCCCACTCTCCACATTAGTTTCCTAGGTAGAATGAGGATTGGTAATTGAACTCTCAAGGAAGGAACTTGAATGTGTGAGATGGAAAAGGAGCTGTTTACATCTATACCAGTGGTTTTTGCGTCCTTCGCCAAGAACTTACCTGAAATTATTATTGCATGCATCAATATTGGTACAAAATGAAGTGTTATAATATGATGAATCTTGATGAAGAGAATATAAATACACTGACCTTTTGTACAAAACCTTCAAATCTTCCGTGAGTCCTGGACTCTCAAAGAACACATCGTCATACTCATTCAAATCGACAGTCTTTGCTTCAAACTCTTGATCTCCACAATAGTCATTCCACTCAAACCACATTTACGAAATCAACTCCTTTTTGCAGCATGATAAGCGGTCTTGCTCCTCAGGTGAATCTAAGTTACGAATCAATACGCATAAACTTTCTTCTCCCGACCTGGCCGGAATGCACGCCCTATTGCCTGACGGGTTACCGGTGGGTTGGGATGAACATCTAATATTATAATTCGTGATGCACCAACCAAGGAGATTCCTCTCCGCATGCTTTGATTGATCCAAAGAAGACCTTGGCATCTGGGGAACCATTAAAGCGCTCCATGCACCTCTCCCTGTTCTCCGCATTTGAGTCACCTGTAATTATAAAGAGCTCTTCCAGGACTCCAGCCCTTTATCTTTGCCGACAATCTCTCCAAAAGTCTCAGAGGCACGATATACTGACTGAAAACCAGTAGCTTCTCACCAGTTGACTCACAGAGGCCCAGTAAATTGAGAAAAAACTTCGGTTTTGCTCCAAGCCCAACTCATCCAGAACTGTATCTAATTATCTATCTTTACATCATCACCAGCTAAACCTCTTTCTCCACTTGCTGGATATTTCTCTAAAAAGCATTTTAGCTTTGGGTGCATATACAGAGCACTTCCTACAGAAGTTTGCTTGAATTTACTCAACTTCTTTAACCCCAGAACTTCATTTTTCTGTCTTGCACTGAGATTTAGCACAACAGTGAAATCAACAAGCCCGGGTAGCTCATCATGGAAATCTCCTTTATAGAAATGGAAGACTTTGCAGGTCATCTCACGGAGATTTTGTATGGCAGCCTTTCTTGTTCTGAGATCTTCATCATTCTGTAGTGTGTACTCTACCAAGTCAAAGAAAGCTGAATCTGTACCAGTATGACTCCTCATTTTAGGTATCTGCACTCTGCTCATGATGCGATTAACAATTTCTCGGCAAGTTTTAAACTTCAGAAACTATGACGGAGAACTGCTTATAACCTAAAAACAAGATGCTCCTTTGTTTTACCCATTGTTCCAAAACATCCAGTTGCCGAGACCGTTTATCTGCTTTTGATGAGTAAAAATCAATTAACGGGATATCCTCAACTTGCCATGTCGCAAATTCCTTCTTCCAGGTAGCTAAGATTCCTTTAGGCATTACGACTAGTGGTCTGCCATCAGGATTCTTGGCTAGGAAGCTTTTTATAAAGCTGATGACGATGAATGTCTTCCCTGAACCTGGAGCATGGGCTAAAATGCAGCCCCCTGGATCATCAGCCAAGAGATTGCTGCAGAGAAACTTAAAGACCTCCACTTGATGGGCTTTCATTTTTTTCCTATGCTTCGGATGAGCAGAAATTTCAGTCTCCATCAACTTATTTCCAGGAAGTTTAGCACCAAATGGAGTAAGATCAGCAGGCTCTCTGTCTTGGATATTTTTAGGCTCACGAGCATAAGATCCTTTCAAATGCGACAAACATAATTCCACAAATGCTCCTATGAATAATTCCACAAATGCGACAAACATAACCATTATCATCCCTCATGACAAAGGAATGATCACATTCCTGACTATCCTTCCTTCTTCACGTGTTCATTGGTAGAGGGATTTGCAGCAAAATCCCATCGAAAGAAGAATCTCTTATATTAAATTACAACATGAGGCAATCTAAGACAGTTGAAAAACTTGATCGAGTATGACCAATGATTCTGACATACAAAATGAGAATTTCCAAATCCACTGCAAAGATGTAAAGCCTTTTATGCAGCAATATGCAAGTGCTACCTCAAACACTGCATAGAAGACGAGCAGTACCTCCAAATGATATAGGAATCACAGTTATGAATATAAATTACAGGTGTTATTCTGCAAGGTACAAAGTGCTGGGATACAGAGCTATACAGCGCACTGCTACAAGCTTTCAACTTGAAAGAAGCCTTCTATCTATCCCTTCAACCAGAGATACCCATTCAACCACCAGTCTCATCACAGACAGCCACGACCCTTCTTCACCACCAGCAAGATCAACCGACCAGTTCAGCATCCATCACAGCAGATCAGATGCTGGAAAATCCGCAACATCCAGATTTGGCCGAGAGAGTCTTCTTTATTGTTTTTACTTTTCAGTCAGGTTTTAGTTGTAACTAGACAGTTGACCCGTATGCTGCGGCCTTTCTAAATTTTCTCAGGGTAAAAAATTAATATTCAGAGCATGATAACCCGTTAAATTTATCAAAGCATAACTCATGATATAAAACTGAAATAATACATAAAAAAAAATCATAAAATTCAAGATATAATAAAATTAATATTCAAGATGAAAAAACAATCTAAAAATATAATGCTAAAGAAGCAAATTCAAGTCAACTCGATCTAATTTTATAAACTCACAATCTACAATATCAGATGAGGATAAAAAAAAAATTCATTAGCAAACAAAACAAACAACAAAAAAAAAAACTTTTAAAAAATCCTGAGTTAACTTTACTAACCCGTCACCGTAATAATCAAATAGAAAGAAAACAAAAAAAAATAACAAAGTTCAAGGGTAAATTATTCCATGCAAAATAATGAAATTGAAAAAAAAAACCATAAAAAAATCAAGAAAAAAAAATTAGACTTTCAAAAGAAGAAATTGACAAAAATTACCAAAGTTAAATAAAAAAAAACTTAGAATGAAAATACAAGCTAACTCAGGTTAACTTTACAACCCCGTACTCGGGATAACCCATCATGCGTGCATTTGTTTTTAAATAATATTTAACAAAACACGCTCAAGGTTCAATAAATCAAGGTCAACCTAAGAACATTAAGGATATATATTCTTTCTCACTCCTTAATGATCAAGTGTGTGTGTATTCTTTCTCATTCCTTAATCAAGTTTATTTATTTATATCAAACTTTAACTAATATCATTATTCTACTTTCCATATATATTGTACATGTGTAAAGAAATGATGTGATATACTTGTCGATTCAGGAAAGACTGTTAGACCAACATCGCAGCAGGGAACTTCAGCTTGAACTTAGTCGTCAGGTAATTTATTCATTCATATCAAGCTTTAACTAATATCATTATTCTACTTTTCATATTGACACAATCAATAAATGAAATTCTTCCCCTTATCCTTTTATTTGCCAACAAATTAGATTTAAAGAGAAACATGAAAATTTCCTTCTTTATTTTGTAAATTTTCTTCATATTCTTTAAATTCCCATATTCTAACAAAATTCATTTCACCATTCAAATAATATATATATATATATATATATATATTTCTTTAATTTTATTTGTTCTTGGCTGAAATTTAAACTAAAAAAATTGTAAATATTTCATGTTCTATTCACTCTTTAACATTAATTTTATTTCTTGTCTATACAATCCCATCATCTTATCAAAATTCTTAAATTTTATTATTATTATTATTATTATTATTATTTTCCCAAAAATTCCTTCTTCAAGATCACCTAAAACTTTGCTTCAATTATCATAATTTCTTACTTTCTCTACTCACTTCAATAATCTTAACACAATTTCACAATCAATTTCAACTTTCTCTAAAATTTATCAAGAACCCTAATTTTAATTTCACAAAGTTCAATCAATTTAAAACATAGATTTTTCAAGAATCTTATTTAAAAGTGTCAGGGAACCTTACCAAGCAATAGTCAAAGCTTTAACACTTTCAAATTGAGGAATTTTTCCTAGCTTTGATTTCTCCCTTCTCTTAGCCGAATGCTTCTCATTCTCTTTTGAAAAAATCAAGTTTTGTATTTTGTTTTTCTATATTCTTTCCCGCACGCACACACATATATACACATAAACTTTTAACAAATTCCTTCTATGTCCTTTAATAGTAACTTTTATGATTTTCGGGTAAAATTTCTTGAATCCTAAAGCCTGTTTATACCAAATTTTACCTAAGCTATTTTGAATTTTACTAAGTTACACACTGGTACTTTCAATTCCGTGCAATTCACTTCTATTAAAATTTTATTCGCGTTTTTGTATTTATTTATTTAATTTTTTTACTATTATTATTTCTTTTAACACTTGTACAAAATATTTTATTTCAGATTCTCGAATCTATTATCATTCTTACAATTTAATTTATCATTTCCCCCATTTTTCATAATATTGACTTTTATTATTATCAAGGATATTACCTAGAGGTTTACATATCATTTTGAGTAGGTCATGGATATATGATTTAGACATTATCATTTCTAGTCGATCAAATTCATGTTTTTTTTTTTAAAGGTAGAAAAATCAAACTCATTAGATTACCACTAATACCTAGCAATAACAACAAGGAAGAGGAGAATGTGAATGAACAAGGACTTAATACAATGAGTTCAGATGAGTTTGAAAATGAGGTTAAGGAATAACCTATTATGTTTGGTTTGGTTGTAAAAGAAATTTCAAGAAACTCTTTAGTGGAACAACCTAAGAAGGTAAATATGATTAACATAATAGGTCCAAAAGAGTTTAAAAATAAGGTTCTGTCTCATTTAGTTGTGTCTCATAACATGGTTAACAACTCTTTAGTTGTAAATGAGTCAGTTGTGTCTTATTTAGTTGTAGGAGCTTTTGGAGACTCTCTAGGAGAGTTGCTTGAAGAGGTAAGTGCGATGACGAGAGAGTTTAAAGATAATTTTCATTATGAGTTCCCTAATTCCTTGACCTCTATACTTGACACCCAGCTTGTCATAAATTTTGAGCAGCCTTCCAAGCTTATTGATTCTTCACCCACCATGCTTGATGTCCAGCGCATCATATGTTAGAGCAATATGTTGAGCTTCTTGATCCCTTACCCCTGACATATAATGAGAAAGATGAAGATAATCCTAATTTACTAGGTTATGTCTAAACTATATCTACTAAGGCTTTAAATAGTGTTTGTTCCACTTCATACCACCAGTCATGTATGTTCATAGTTACAAACATAAAAAGCTTGTAGATTTTCTTCCTATGTCTCCTCACTCTAAAATATCTGATTTAACTAAGTTTTGTGTGTGTAGAGTTTATAACTTGCATGTAGAGATCATAAAACAAATTCAAACAAGTAATGATCAATATAAATTTCGAGCTAATTTACATAAGTATCATGATTTACCTAATGTTGAAGATTATTTCATGATATATATTAGACCTGAACGATGTGATTTGAAAACAAGTCATAAATGATCAATAATATTTGGAGATTATTAATGTTGAAATCACAAATCAAATTCAAGCAAGTAATTATCATTATAAATTTTGAGCTGATTTACATAAGTATCATGATGTGTTTAATGTTGAAGATTATTTCGTTACATATTAGACCTAAACGATGTCCTTTGAAAACCAATCATAAATTGCAAGTGAATAGTGCTAGATCATTCAAAGTGTTGCAAATGATTGAATGAAATAGTCATGTCATTAAATTGCCACTAAACTTTGATATTATCTTTACTTTTGACATGAAATACCTTGTTAAATATAAAACACAATAGCTTATCTCTAATGATCCCTTTGAAATCCTTGCCCCATTATCCTTATCTTTGACACAAAAAAAAACACATTAATGCTACTTTAAATGCATAAGTTGCTTTTACCAAGGATGTTGAACTTCAATGAATTTTAGTATATAAGCTAGACGACCAGAATCATACTATACTTGAATTACCAAAAAGACATCATAATAGCTTGATCCTTACTTTGGGAGCATTATTAGAGCAGTTTTGAATTATACTTAATGGGGTCAAGTTTTTCCAACCCCGGGAGAGTTGATGAGAATATTAGGCTTGAGACATGTTTCACATGTTTGTATGATCTATGATGACAAGGGATAACTCAACCCTTGTTTATTGGATTTTATTTAGGTTTGTTTAATGAGTTTAATTTAATTATTGTTGGATATTTTATTTAGTAGATTATAAGTTTTATTCTAGTTAGAATCTTAGTATTTGTATGCTAATTTTTTTTTCTAAATGTTAATAAGTTTTGTTGAATTGAATAAACTTTAAGAATTTACGACCCCATTCTTCTCTTCTTCAGCTTCCTCTTATCTTTCTTTGGCTTCTTCTTCTTAGCTTCTTCTTGGCTTCAAAGACCTTGGCCATTCCTTTTGTTAAGTTTTGATGATTTTTTAATGATGTTTATAAGCTTAAATATGGTAGGTAGCGATTGAGCTGAAGTTAATCAAGTTCATAATTTAGTAGAGTTTAGCATACAAGTTCGAATATGATGTTTTGTTTGATTTTGGTAACGCTCACTTGCACGATTGCCTCTAGGCTAGGTGAACAAGAGAACCATGTTTCTGCTAAGTGAGTTCAGGGAACATAAATCCACTAGAAGGGGGGAATAAAAGGAGGAACTCCATGAAATTTCTGTTAGCAGCTCAAGAAAGGCTTAATCATATCGATTCCTGTGATCCTTTGGTGGATGAACACATTGCTAAACCAGATAATTAAAGACCAAGCAATTCGTATTTGTCATCCTGTCTCGTCCCCATGGTTCCCTGTACAATCATCAGTCACAAAGCTGATTAAGAGCGCAAAACCTTTGAATGCTACAAGCACAAAGACATGCATCCTATACTTCAGCTGATTACAATCACTTAACAGAAAAACTATGAAAAAACACTGATGAATATTTACAAAGGCTAAAATTCTGGAGGTGCGCGCAGTAAGTTCGTCCACCTAAAGACAAGTGAAACAAGTTGGGAATAAACAGCCCAGAAATGATAACTTTGCATCTATTTTTCAATCTTGCTTTCAACTTTTAAGATATCTGTCTGCATTGCTTTAAGACCATGGACCAGGAAAGTATGTACAGTTTCTGAGTCAGAAGTAATAATTTATCTCCACCAACTCCAGTGCTTCAACCCTATCATCGCCAGGTCCTACCTGGAACATATATAGGAAAAATCTGAGGAGAAATAATGGAGATTTGCTCATGGAAAATTAACAGAGTTACCAATGTGCACTGACCTTTTATACAAAACCCTTACATCTTCCCTCACCAGCAGACTTTCCAAGAAGCGATCTCCACTGTCATCCAACTCAACAGTCCCCACCTCAAAATCCTGGTAACCACAGTATTCATTCCATTCAAACCACATTTTTGCGATTGCTTCCTTCCTGAAGCAAGTGGTATGATCTTCCTCTTCAGGTGAATCAGCAGCGACCAACCTATATGCATACACTTTCTTTGTTTGCCCAGGTCGGAATGCACGTCCTATTGCCTGGTGAGTTACTGAAGGATTAAGGTGAACATCTAGGATAATTATCCGAGATGCTCCCACCAGTGATATCCCTTCTCCACATGCCTTAATGGACCCAAAGAATACTTTAGCATCCATGGAGTTGTTGAAACGCTCCATGGACCACTCCCGATGATCAGAACTTGACTCGCCAGAGATCACAAAGATTTCTTTTCCTAAAATCCAGCCCTTTACTTTCATCACAAGTCTTTCTAAAAACTTCAACGGTGTGAGGTACTGGCTGAAAACCAGGAGCTTCTCCCCAGCTGACTCGCATAAGCTTAATATATTGAGAAAGAATTTCGCCTTGACTCCATCTCTCACATCTACTGTCTCTAGCAAGTCATCCATCATATCATCAGTTATGGCAGAGTTCTTGGAGAAGGAGTTCAACTTTGGGTGTAGATAAACAGCACTCCCAACAGAACTTCTCTTGAACTTCATTGCCAACTTCTTCAACTTTTTCACCTCGTGCTTCTGTCTGGAACTGAGGTTCAGCATCAAAGTGAAATCAACCAGCCCTGGAAGCTCATCCAAGAAATCTCCTTTATAATAATGAAGAACCTTGCTAGTCATCTCACGCAGATCTCGTATAACAGTCACCTTCCTTTTGAAATCTTGGTCTTTCTGTATGGTTTGCTCTACCAAGTCATAAAAATCTGCATCTGCACCTGCTTTGAATTGCTTCCTTGCACCTGGAATGTTTACTTTACTCAAGATCCGCTTGACAATAGCTCGGGAGGTATCCATCCTCAAGAACTTCGGACGAACTAGATTCAATACATTGAACACCTCCTTGACATGATTTTGGTAGAGGGTTCCAGACAGCACAACTTTAC
>Ga0307515_10015855_pt1 | contig 13848 bp, 1 predicted proteins | sample 17_EM_MG_FD_194513 | JGI IMG/M metagenome (GOLD analysis project Ga0307515, IMG submission 194513) | Populus trichocarpa ectomycorrhiza microbial communities from riparian zone in the Pacific Northwest, United States - 17_EM | ecosystem: Host-associated > Plants > Roots > Unclassified | place... | reverse complement strand
CGCCTATACGCTACCTATTAACCTCTAAAGCTTAGGCTAGATTAATATAGTAGCCTTAAAAGTAAAAGAGAATAGGCTCTATTATAGAGGCCGCCTATTTATCCCTAACTTAGAAAATCTATAACGGCAACTAATCTAAATAGCCTACAACCTCTAATTAAGCAGCTACCTAGGTAGAAGAGGAGCCTATAAGCTTCTTAGCCAATACTACTTTTAGTTAAAAATAATAGACTTAGTTAAACGCTTTATAGGCGCTTACTATAGTTATAAGCGCGCTAAGGCCTTTAATACAAAGTACTAAGGACTACTATACCCTCTACTAGTACCTATATAACAATAGGCAGATATTACTATAGATTTCGTTATTAACCTATTACCCTATAAATAACACGGCCGTACCTATAAGAATATCCTTATAATAATATACCAACTTATAAAAGAGCGCCACTACGTCCTAACTAAAGGCGTAGCTATTAGCGACGTTACTAACGCCTTTTTTCGCGAAGTTTACTAACTACATAGGTTACCTAACTTAATTACGTCCAACTAAGGCATATAATTTAACTCCGATATATAGAGACGAATCTACTAACGCCTTAGCATCTCTGTTAAGATATCTATATCCTTTTATTATAAAACTGCTAAGTAACCGGAAAACGCTACTACTAGCATAAAAGCGTACCTACGATAAGTAGTCGCCTATAGTTAAGATAATTAGGTAGATTACCTCCTACTAGGTAAATTCGCAGCAAATAATTATATCTTAACTACTATAGGACTTACCCCGTTCTTTATAAATAAGGGTTATTACCCCTAATCTAGTATAGAGCCACTAGAACCTATTAATAAGAAACAGCTATATAGAAAATACTTTAAGATACTACTTACTAACCAGTATACAGACTGTATAAAAAATCCACTTAACTACTATTAGGGAGGAATGGCCTAGGCTTAAGTAAAATAGGCCTATTTCGCCGACTATTATAAAACGCCACTACTGGAGATGCGTATTAGCAACTAGGTATAGCTAAATATACGCGATGTCTCTACATAGAGGCCTATAAAATTACTTAATTATAAGAACCTCGGCCCCTATTTAATTAAACAAGTTATTAATAGGGGAGCTATATATAAGCTAGAACTCCTACCTACCCTAGCTACCTATAGGATATAGCCTGTATTTTACCTATAGCTACTATACCTTTATTAGCCTAAGCCCTTACTAAGGTAGATATAGCCTAAACCCCTACTAGTATTAATCCAAGATAAGAATAAAGACAAGAACTATAAGGAGTGGACTATTAAACAAATTATTAACTCTAAATACTTTAGTAAAGGTAAAGGACGACGGCTCTACTATAGAGCTATATATATAGGATTTAATATAGATTAGCTAGAATAGCAACTATAGGAAGACTTTAAAAATGCAAAGGATTTAATTAGCAACTTTTACTATACGAACCTATATAAACCGGGCCTAAGCAGAGATTTTATACCTAATCCTCTATAGGAGCCCTTATAGAGTTAAACCGTTATATATTACTACATAAGGGTAAATTACTGTTAGATTGCGGTAAAGTGCGATTACGTAACCGGAATATTATTAAGATATCTAGGAACTTTAATCGGCGGTTAAAGTTATCTAATTAGTTGGATTTTTAGATGCTAAGCCCTATTATATAACATTGTTTTAAGCCTTTAGTAATACCCCCCTTTCTTCCCTCTTATACCTTAAGTGTCCCTTTTATATATATATAGTAACTACAGCGTCGCCAGAGCTCCACCTCTATAGAAGGGGGGATAGTGTTACAGAACCCTACCGTAGGAGCCTCTATAGGAGAGCCCCGTGCTTTTACGTACACTTTACGTATAGCTTATGTCAGCTACGCGTAGGTATATCACCTCCTTACGCCCTCGACCCTTATAATTAATCGCGTAATATCTTGTAGACTCCTCAAATACATACACTCTATAGCTACTGCCTACGTTCTATAACATATATAGCTTATAGAACAGTTATAATATTAATTCCCTTAGCTAGGCTATCTATTTTATTAAAATCTTCTACTATAGGTTTAAGACGGTTATATATAAATATGCTAAAGAGATCTTCTAGCTCCTCTAAAGAAGGTAATTTCTTATCCTTATTATCCTTATTACTATAGTTATTTCCGCTACCTAATAATTATTTAGCAAGGCCGTTATATAGGGGAGAAGTATATACTTAACCTATAAGGTGCTAGTTAATCGCCAACTTTATTAGCTTTATTGCTAGTATTATTAGCTCTATTACCTTTAACTTTAGGTTTTAAGTCTAAGTTGGCTATATTATCTTTAATAAATATTAGATTTGCTACTAACCGTTAGACATATTTATAGTTATTAAAAGAAGGAGGGAATAATTACTAAATTACCTTAATTGCTTTCTCTAGTATCTTAGCTGTTACTTATATTCTTATAAATATCTTTATACTTATTAAAAGCCTTAAAATCTATAGGTACCTTATTAGGTAGAATATTTAAAAAAGGTAATATAGAATAACTTGCCTAAACCCAATTAGCCTAAATATTTTATAGGGTTATCTAGAGGGAAACAAGGTATTCTCCCCTTTTTTATCCTTTTTTTAGGTATATTACTTATATTTGCCTTAAAAGCCGTAATCGCTTAATACTAAAAAGCCTTAGGGGGTATAGTGTAGAAATTAATATTATTAAGTAAAATTTCTAAATAAAAACAAAAGGGTTAAGAAGATTCCACTGTTCCTACCGCTATTATTATTAGAATTATTATTACTTTATGCCTTTTTAATAGCCCTAAAAAACGGGTTATGCTAGGCCTCTAAGTCTACACTAATCCCCTTTTCGCCACTAGTTTATATCCACAGTATCTATATTAAAATAACCCTTCTAGCTTAATAGCGAATTAAAACGTATAATCTACGCTTTATTAGCAATTACTATTTATAATATATAAAGGTTTATATAGGCTTAAACTCTGTTATAAGATTAACGCCTATTAGGAAACTGTAATTAAGACCTAACTAACTAACCTAGTATATTTAGCCTCTAATATGGGTATTGTACTAAGCCTCCTTATTAAGGAGGTTAGTGGTAAAGTACTTTCTCTACCTTTATTCCTTAGAGCTAGGGCTAGCGCTAATATATTCGTTTTTTAACCCGATTATACTAGCAAATTAGATCTTTTATATTAGATCCTCTGCAAGACTAGGGTTAGATAGGTAGAAGGCGTGCTATAATTCTACTATAAGCATTAAAAGACACTCCAAGTAATAAGGGTATCCTTAAATCTCTCCCCTAGATCTAAGAAACTTCCTTAGTTATACTCTATAGAGCTTATAGCCGCTACTTAACCTTTTAAATATGCGTAAAAGCCTCGCTTTTGCCCTTGCTTATAGCCGGATGCTATAAATAATGTAAGGGGGTAGATAGCGCGAGCAGATTAGGCAATTACGTCTATATCTATTTTACTACGCCCTTTTAGCTAATATAGCCACTGTATAAAGTCCATCTCCATTAAAAGATTAAATACGTAAATTTTTCTCTAGTATTTATTAGCTAAGAGTAAGATTATAATACTAGCTCTACTAGAAGCTAGGCTATACTAATAGATAGGCCATTTACCCATAGATTCCGCCTTATAAGTCTTAGGTCTATATAAAGGATATATAAAGGATATTTTTATATAACCCGTACCTCCTTAGTTAAATATAGGGCTAAATTAGACTAAAGCCCGGCGGCTTTTCTAATCGCAATATAATCCTCTAATTATTAAGGAAGAGTAAGGTCTAGGTCTAGGTTAAAAAGGCGCTAAGGAGGGTAGGGGCTTTTAGCTTTTATCGGCGCAGCTTTAACCAAGCTAAGTAATTAGTATTAGCCTATAGTTTTACTAAGGACCTACTTTAGTGTCCGGCTTTGCCTTTATTATAACGCTATAATATAACACTGCCTGATGCGTCCTATAGCTCGTAGTAGCTATAACCCATATAATCTATTGCTAGGCGGTTCTCGGTATAGCCTTATAGTTATCTATAGCTATTCTAATAGGGATTAAGTTATATATTATAGTTATGCTTAAAATACTACTAGAGGTGGAGGTAAAGAAGAGGATAAACGGAAATGTTATTCTAGTATACTAATCGGTAAGAAATATAGACAGAAGGGGAGAAATACGGTAGGACTAAAGTATGCATTAATATTAGGAGAGAGTATAAATATATCCTATAAAAAGGCCCAAAGAGTTATAGCGCTAGGTAATTATTAGTATAAAATATATAGAGATTAGGAAAGGTGGGTAGAGCACCTATATAGACACTAAGGGATAGAAAATGCCTTATAGCTAATAGCTAGAGTTTAAGGTGGCACGGTAGCGAGAAAAAATAAAGAAGATAGAGTATAAGGGTAAAAGCAGCGAGGGAGAAGGCCTTTTACGGTCGAAGTTAAGGTTAGGTCTTAACCAAACTAGGGTAAAAAAGCAAGTACGCCTTACCTATAAAGGAACCTCCATTTCCTAATACGTAGTCTCTATCTTATTTTTTACTAAAAAGCTTATAAATAGTAATTAACTTACCTTTAGATTGTCGTTAGGGTAGAGCTATACTGCTATACTACTAATTATATATGGGTATACTGATCGCCTTAAAAGATAATTGTATATAATCTAGATAGCACCTAACCCTTAGCTAAGTAGCTACTATCTCCCTTATCTCCTAATTTATATCTACTACTATAAGTAAATATAATCTACTAGCGTCTACTAGTAGAGCTGCTTTATAGTATACGTGATTATTTTAGGTAAGGTAGAGGACCTAATCTATATTTTAACACCGTTATATAAATACGATTTACTAGTCTATTAGTATACCTGCTCTATAATATACGTGGTTATCCTAGATAAAAATAGAGGATTGTAAAATTGCTTAAGGGCGAAGCCCTTAGCTTGCTATAAGCTACTACCTATAAGGGTATAGAATTAGTTTAAATATAAGGTATATTACCTAGGTGTATAGTAGGGAGTAGATAAGCTAAGTATAAGTTATAAAAGAGTTAATAAAAGAGGACGATATAATAATAAAGGTAGGTAATAGCCTTATATAGAGAGAGATAAACTAATAAAAAGGGAAAGGGCTATAAGCCTAAGGAGCTTATAAGGATGTGCTAAGCTTAGCCTTTAGCTAGGCCTTAGCTACCCTTAAAAGCTCTTAGGCAATACAGTTAGTAAGGGGCCAAAAGATCCCTTACATTACTATCTATAGCCTATATATATTTAATATTTTATATAAACTTACTAAAGCTATAGTATAGACTACTATTAAAAAAGAACTTCTATCTAAGCCTAATTAAATACCCTAAAGTAGTGGGCGAGCGGTATAAGGTTAAAGCTATATTATACTATAAGTCTATTAAGAATAAGCTTTAATATAAAGTTAAATAGCTAGGCTAGCCTACTAAGGACTCTATATAGAAACTAAAGGATTACTTTAATTATTATAAAAATATTCTAAAAGAATATTAGGACTACGGTTTATAATCTATAAATTGTAGAAAGCGCTTTAATACCATAGTATTATAAAGAAAGCTTATAGTAAGCCATAAGAGGCCCTAAAGAGTAAATAGATTAAATTAAATATAGAATAGATAGGCTTTAGAAACCATAGGTATTAGGGCTATAGCCTAAGGTAGAATAGGTCCTTAGCCTTTTTATATATATAATATAGAATTAATAGGGCATTTTACTAGAATTGTATTCCTATTAATTAATTTATACTAGGAATATTATTTTTAGAGCTTCTAAGCTCTTTCTAAAAGCCTTATAAGGCCTTTTTTAATACCTAATTAAGGTCTTTAATTAATACTATATATATAAGAATAAATCCTAAATGCCTAATCTAAAAAGCCACTATATCTTATCCTTAGGATTAGGATTAGTATTTATTAGCCTTTTAAGGGATAGCTAACGGGAATAAGATCTCTTTATAGGTATATAAGTAGGCGTAAAAATAGGGTTAGAATAATAAGGTATAGTAGGATCTAAAATTCTTAAACGCTTAATACTAATATTGAGTGTAAACTAATACTAATAAAGCTTTTAGGGTATAAGCTTATAGGTAATAAAGATATGCTTAAACCTAGAATAAGTAAAGATATTAGCTAGCTAGTATAGTCTAGAACCCTAAGACCTTACTATAGCAACTATTAGTTACCTATTTATTAGGTATCTAAAGGGTAACCTACTTAATAACGTATATATATAAACTCCTTTCTATAGTAGACGGCGACCTTCTTCTTATTACCCTTATCCCTTACTCTATCTTTAATATACGAGCTTTACTTTTATATCAGGTATTACTAGCTAGCATATTAGGAGTTATAGGCAGTATAAATAGCTATAGTATAATCTTAAATTTAAGCTAAATATTTAGTATTAGCGCTAAAATAAAAAAGAGCTTAGGTAATATAGTAGTTAAGAATATTAAAAGATCGTCGCTACTTAGGCCTAGGCTATTAAAGCTTAAAGTTAGTAATAAAAATCTATTAAGGATAGGAAAGCTTATTTTAATATAACTACTACTCTTAGTATATATATTAATTATAAAAAGTAAAAGTATTAGATCTTATCATAAGCCTTTAAAATCCTTTTTATTAAAAATTTAGTCTTTTAAAAATATATAGGCAAAATCATTTAGGTAGGACTAGTACTAGTTACGGGTTAGTAGAGGTTAAGATTATATATATAAAGGTAAGGCTAGGATATACTATATAATTAGCTTAAAAGAGCAGTTAGTAAAAGATTAAAAAGGTATATTAAATTAATAATAGAAAAAAAGAAAATCTTAATAATAGAAAGTAAGGTATTAAGGAAAAGGTATCTTTATACTTTACCTTCTAATACCCTTTTAGCGTATAATCATAACCCTACTAATATAACTCCGTTATAATAGCGTAATATAGAAAAAAGAAAAAACATATATAAGCTATTTAGCAATTACTTTGTTATAAAAACTAATTACGCGGCTAGAAAAGGTAATTAAAATATTAATTAAAGATATTATTAGTCTTACAAGGTGATATTACGTAGCTACGGTTCGTAGATAGTATGATGATTATTATTATATATATCTTAATGAGGGAGGGCGAGGAGCTTAAGGCTCCTCGCCACGCTAGTGCCGCAGCGACACGTGACGGCAATATGCCTTATATAGTGACTACTTACCTTTATTCCCAATACTAGCAACTCTTCTTTTATGGTTGCCATCTATATATATATACCGCTTAACTAGCAAAACAAATATTAATCCTCCTTACTTACTATTGCTATTATAATATAAGTCTCGCTGTCCTAAAATTTACCTCTTAGTACGTAGTGCTTTCTTACTTATAAGTTATGGGTAGGTATCTTATTAGTAGGGCCGCTAAGGCGCTAGCGGTAAGCGAGCTAATAGCGATTTTCTATCCCTGGGATAGAAAATCCTAATTAGCTGGTTTAAGTTAGGGTTTATAGAATATTATACTCCTACTCCTTTTTAACCTAACCTTTAACTTATATATATAGAGTATTTATATTAATAAACGTCTCTAGTGCCTTGTTTAGGTTCGCCTTTATTATTATATCTACCGGGTTATCTTGGCTATTAATTTATTAAATCTTAAAGAGTTTTTAACGCTTATACGATTGCTAAAGTGCTATAATATCGATTATAAGGCGCTTCTCCTTTATAGTATTAAGCTTAACTAAATACTTATAGAGGGAATATAAGTTGGTGCACACAATTATAGGGATAATAGAAAGTTTAAGTCGATCTATAATTATCTTTAAGGTAGTTCTAATTGCAATTGCTATATTAACTCTACTAACTATTTTATATATCTCTAACGCTAGGACGCTTTAAGTGATACGCTTACTCTTAGTTAAGCTTTAATAGATAAGATTACCGTAGATTGTGAAGTTATTCTCTCTAGTAGATTTGTTTATAATAATAATTTTATATCCTAGCTAGGAGCTAAAATCTTTATTATTTATAAACGATCTATTAATAAATACAAAGAGCTTAGCGGTGGGAAGGTTAATAGGTATATAAAGTAATCCCTAATTAAGATAGTTTATTTACTAGAAAAGACGCTTATTTAGGGCAAGGATATTATCCTTAGTTAGTTCCTAGTATTAAGCCGCAATAGAGAGATTAAATAAAGCCTTAGGTTAATAAATAGAAGTAATATAAGCTTTATAAGCACGTTGCTCTATATATCCTTACTTTAGAGAATTAATGTTAATAATATTAATCTTCTTACCTTAACCCTTCTGGTGTAAAGTAATGGAATCCTTATTTAGGGAGAGGATACATCTATTAAAGAGTAATAGTGTTATTAAATTAAGCTTTTCTTTTGGCTTTGCTATAAGATTTGCCTATACCACAATACAATGCAATCGCCCGCTAAAGAAACCTGCGAAATAAGCCTAATAGAGCTCCCACGAGCTCCAGAGGACTATAGAAACCCTTCCTATTAAAACCACACACCCTAATTCGGCGTTAGTGGAGGTATATGTAGTGTTTTCTAATATACAGCCCCTAAAACCGGATTATAATAAACAAACAAACCCCTAACCCTAACCTCCCTAACCACCCCAATTGAATAGCGCGCCTTTTAAGAACGTGTTCTACAGACTATATAAACTATAGAATAAACCTAGCAGGCACTATAGAAACGATCTCTTAATGCAGACAAGGAGCGCTCCACTATACTCTCCTTCCTTACTACCGCGATTATAACCCTTTGGATAGCCTTTACTACGTTAGCGAAGCTTATCTAGACCTAAGGAACCCAGGAGCAATATGCCTAAAATATAAAGGCAATCCGGACAGATGTTGGCGCCCTTAGGAAGGCCGTAACAATAACTATAAAGAGCGGACCGACGTCTATAGGCCCGCTATTATACGCACACGTTGCTGCCACTATACCTATAATGCTCTAAGCTATAAGATAAGTTGCCTATAAACCTATAGAAGTATATAAGATTATAATCCGTATAGGCGACGCCGCCGACTGTAAGGAAACCTTAAAGCAGAATAGCCAAGCCCTAGTATACAAACTCTAGGCCGTAGGACCCCTAGACACCCATAGGATATAGGCCGTAAAGAAGTTATAAAGCGGTAATATTAGGGCGTATATCACGGATAAAGACGTAAAAGATAGGCTGCTATAAGAAACAGAGTAGACGAAGGTCCTTAGACGCTTTACTATACTAGCTATTCCGCTAGTACTAGTAGAGGTCTACGTGGTACCTACAAGCCTCGCTATCTAAGGCCTAAAGGCTAAGTAGATAATAGAAGATATAATAAAGCAGAACTGTACTATAGCGGGGCTTATAGTAGAAAGGCTAGCGTAGAAAAGGCTAGGAGGAGTCCAAATGGGATAAAAGGTTAAATTGTTACTTATTATGGGTATATAGTTAAAAGAGTTAGCAAATATGCTATTTAATTAGGGCCTCTTCCTAGGAGGAGACTATTACCTAGTTATAAGGCATGAGATAACATTCCTAGTAACACAGTGTTTTAAATACTAAGGCTTTAACTATATAGCTAAGAGTTGTAGGAAAGAAGTTAGATGCGGACGCTGTGCTAGGCAATATAATACTAGCGAATATATAGGAAACCTACCTAAAAAGTATATTAACTGTAAAGTAGACTATAAGGCATGGAATAGGGCGTATAGTGTTAAGCGGATACAGTAGGAGAAGGCTGTAGTAATTAGAGCCTATACGCTAATATACTATATAGGCACCTATAAGGCACCTATAAGCGGATAGTAATTACAATTATAGTACAAGATTACCACTAAGGAGGCCTTATAACGAGCTAAGAAAAGGAAGCTAAAGGAGACAGTTACGTAAGAGAGCTCTATATAGGCAGAGGAAGCCCCCTAAAAGGTTAGCCGGCCGCGGACTTTTAATTATTTTAGGAAGGAAATAGGCCAGAGGACCCTCTAATTAATACTCTAAATAGCACTATATAGTAGTATACACGCCCTAATTTAAATCCTAGCAACCTAGGAGCCCCTACTAAATATAGAGTTTAATATAGAGGTGGAAGCAGAAGCCTAGATCTAAAGAGAGGCATCTAGAGGCTCTAAAACTGCGTCGTAAGGAAGTAAACGGACGCTAAAGGGCACCGACTTAGCTAACTCAGAGGCCAGCATAAATCTCTTATGTTAGGACACCGGAAAATACTTATAATTATATAGTATAATACCAATAATAGTAGGAACGGTGTACTGCTCTACTTCCTATAAGAGGTGGAGTAGGCGGACCCCTAGCTAGATATATTAGCCATCTAGGAGCTATAGCGGAGGGACTAAGGAAATATAATATGTACTACAAAATTCTACCACCTAGTATACGCGGGAGTAGGCAATATAAGGGTCTGCTTTTATATAAATAAGACTGTTGATATAAATAAGTGGGCGCCTATATACTACTTAGCGGACGTATATATAATTAAGCTAAAGGGCTGCGAGAGGACTATCTAGATTTATAATATTTATAACCCCTAATAGATAAATAGCAGTGTCCGTATACTACTGGAGCTACTAAGGGCTAAAGGAGAATATATACTGTTAGGTGATTTTAATCTATACCACCCCTTCTAGGGGGGTGTAATAGTAATATGTGTGAATAACGCGGCGGATAACCTTATCCGCGCTATAGAGGTAGCTAGCCTAAGCCTAGCTACTAAGGCGGGCATAGAGACGTAGGTAAAGGGTATATTAAGAAGCATGCTAGACCTAATGTTTACCTCCCCCTAGATTACTAATAGGCTGCTATAAAGCTAAAGATAAGACCGCTAGCATATAGGGTCCGACTACTTTCCTATTACTATAGAGGTAAATATAGAGACGTTAGAGGGGCCCCCCTTACCTAGGAAACCGCTATAAAATAAGGCTAATTAGAAGGCGGTGTAGAGTAAGCTAAAGGGCCGACTCTAGCCCCTATATGGACTTCTATGCAATATAAGAGATAAACTAGACGCGCTAGCGGAGGCTATATACTAGGCGATTAAGAATATTATAGCAAAAACAGTACCTAACGCGCGGCTCTCGCCGTAAGCCTTTAAAGTATAGTTAGAGGAATGTATAAAAGTGGTAAAGGAAACCTAACAGGCCTTTAGGGCGTAGAAAGTCTCTTAGTTAGTACCTAACTAGATTAACTATAGAGTTGCATAGAATAAGAAGAAAAGGGTAATCTAATAAGAGGCTAATAAGCTATAGAGGAGGACCGTTAAAAAGTTAATAAATAACCCTAAAGGGATATAGAGGATGGTAAAATGGGCGCGTATAGCGGACGGGAAGCCGAAGGCCCTACTATAGTTTCCTCCTATTAGTAGACTAGAAGAGGAAACCTTATACTATAATAATAAGGAGAAGGCTATTATCCTCGCAGAGTAGTTCTTCCTACTACCGGTAGAGGCGGACCTTAGTAATATACTAGGGTTTATATACCCAGAGCCGCGAATAGTAAAGGAAGTAGTTAAGAAGGAGGATATTATTACGGCCCTAAAGGGGCTTGCCCCTAATAAGGCCCTAGGTCTAAAAAAGATTACTAATTAATTCCTTAAGACGTGCGGAGAGCAGCTAGCCCTAGTACTGGCTAAACTCTTTAGCAGCTATATAGTAATTAAACATTACCTAAAACCGTTTAAAGACTCTATTATAGTAGTCCTCCGGAAACTGTAGAAGCCATCTTATACTATAGTAAAGGCCTACTAGCTAATCGCGCTGCTTAATACCATTAGGAAGCTACTTAAGAGAATAGTAGCTAGTTGACTATCTAAAATTGCGGAGGAGACGGGTATACTACTAGCTAGTTAGATAGGAGTAAGGCCGGGGCGCTTAATATAGATAACACTAGAGCTACTAACCTAATAGGTATATATGGTGTGGAGGAGTAACCTAAACCTAGTAGCTTTATTACTTAGCCTTAATATTTCCGGGGCCTTTAACTAAGTCTTCTATAAAAGAATAATTTATAATATAAAGGCCCAAGCCATACCCTATTAGATAGTACAGTTTATAAAGTCCTTCCTTAAGGATTAAATAACGAGGCTCTTAATTGGAGGATATATGGTATAAACAATATAAACGAACACCAGTATACCCTAAGGCTTAGCGCTGTCGCTAATCCTATTCCTCTTTTTTGCCTATATACTCCTACTAGAGCTATAAGGGGGAACTACTACGGTATTCGGATTTGTTAACAACTCTAATATACTAACGTATAGCAAGACTATAGAGGAAAACTATAGAACTATAGAAAGGGCGCACAAGGTATATATAGCGTAGGCACGCCAGTATAGGGTAGTGTTTGCCCCTAAAAAGTACTACCTTATCCATTTTATAAGGAGCTATAAGAAGTTTAATATAAAGGCTATAGCTAACATATATAGCTTTATAGAAGGCCTAGTTAGTAACCTACGTATATTAGGGGTATAGGTTAACTTAAAGCTTAAATAGGGACCGTACGTTAATATCGTTAAGATAAAGGTAATTACCTAAATAGCCGCACTAACCTAGCTCACAGCCTCTATATAGGGCGCCTCCTTCTAAAAGGCGCGGATAGTATACTCCGCCGTAGTCCGGCTAGTAATCTTATATAGATATAGCACCTAGTACTCGCTACCGGAGTGGACGAAACCTAAGGAGATAAGTAAAACTAAGCTGTGCTAGCTAGGCGTAGTATAGAACCTATACCTCCGCACTATTATAGGGGCGTATAAATTAACGCTAATAGTAGTACTAAAGCACAAGATGGGGTTTCCGCCGCTTTAGATGCACCTTAAAGAGCTAGCTATAGCCTACGTAAAGAGGACACTAGAAGGACTAGCAAGAGAGTATATTAAGAGGGAGTGTAATACTATACGGGCCACGATAGCCTACTAACTCTGGCCTAGAATAAAGCCACTAATACGGCCCACTAGATGGAATAAGCTTAAGAAAATAGCGGCCGCTATTTTAGGGACAGATATACGGCCAATGGACTTATCTAAAGCGCAGTATAAAAGAAGTAGAAGGGCTAGGGTATAGGAGGCGTTTAAGGAGCGGTGGAAAAGGGAATAGGAAAAGTATTAAAGTACGCTTACCTACTATACGACGGCCTAGGCCGAGCTATAGAATAAGGAAGTCTTTAAACGCCACGCGAGGCTTATAAAGGTAAAGAGTACGATTAATACACTACTTAGAACTAAGTATATAGAGCTTAATAGATACCTCTACTACTAAAAAGTACTAGGGCACCCAACTCCGGCCTACCTATACGGCTATAGCCAATAATTAATAATATACGTAGTGGTGTTCTGCCCTAGGTACGCTGCTAGCCGGGCGGAAATGTATTACTATATTGGAATATTTTTATATAAGGAGCTCCTAATTAAGCTAAAGGCTGCTAAGGTAGTTGTGGACTGGTTTATATAGACAAACCTCTTACTATACCTTTTATTTGCTAGAGAGCTAGCTAGGGTAAAGAGAGGAGACTAGGAAGTGCTTTAAGAGGCGGAGGATAAATACTGTAGGGATGGTAGAATATAGTAGAATTTTGCAGATAGTAACCTGGCAGAAGTTGGTAGAACTCTAATAACTTGGCAGAATTTGGCAGAACTTATTAACCTAGCAGAACTTGGTAGAATTTGGCAACCTAATAGAAGTTAGCTGTCATGCGATGCGCTACCCATACCTGCGGTATGGGCTGGAGAGCTTATAAGGCATTCCAACCGGCAGCCCGTCCAGTCGCGAGACACTGCTGCTACCTTTTTGGTGGTTTGTATGGTCAAGTGGGTTGGGCTT
>Ga0307515_10015854_pt1 | contig 13849 bp, 8 predicted proteins | sample 17_EM_MG_FD_194513 | JGI IMG/M metagenome (GOLD analysis project Ga0307515, IMG submission 194513) | Populus trichocarpa ectomycorrhiza microbial communities from riparian zone in the Pacific Northwest, United States - 17_EM | ecosystem: Host-associated > Plants > Roots > Unclassified | place... | reverse complement strand
GACTTCCACTTAAGCGCTCATCATTCAGTTTAGGTTCATCAATCTGTTTTTGAGGTTCGGGCCTTTTCGTGCCGTCACATGCACCTCCCGCCTCGGCTTCAATCATGTACTTAAAAGTTGGAACAACGCGTTGAAGAAGAACGCGGTATGCCTCCGTATTGTCCCAAACATCAATTGTACTCCATGGTCGGTTCTAGCCCCGGCAGTGTGGCAGCTGCTTTTCGAACTCCTGTGCTACATCTTTGACTTGGAGCGCGTGAGTGAAGATCTCACGATATGGAGAGAAGCACTCATGCCTTCTCCTGTGCTTCTCACCACCCGCGTCCAAACTGGACTCCCTCCTCCCACCATTCTCTTACGAAGTTGCTCCAGTAAATATAAACCTCTCTCTACGGGCATCCAGCTCGAATTAGTATGATAGTTGCACTCAAGTGAGATGTACCAAAGGCAGAAATTATTGGTCAACACCGCACAATGGCAGACGTTCTGCAGGAAGACTTGCAGCTGGTACGTCCTATGCTCATTCTTGACTAGCTCTCAATAGAGGAAATGACAGACCCGCCGTTGTTGATGAAAACCTTCCTGCGGCTTGGTGCTAAGAAATTAACACTGTCCAGACAGAGCAGTGGAAGGAGTACCCTCCTCAGGATACCGCTTTCCGAAGTGCCTCAGGAGACCAGCAGACACTGGACATTCCTCGGCCGTTCACAACGACCCTGCCTTAAGGCCAGCGAAATTTTCATTCAAAGGCCGATGTGTTCGGCACCACCTAGCCTTTTCGGGAACATGTAATCGATGAATCTACCATACTCAAATTTTCCAGATTGCTCATCAGGTTCCGCGCGCGAAGACTCTTCGTACCGGCTCTGTTATTCTCCGCTGTCCTGCGAAGGCGGGCCAACTTGGGGTCTAAATGGCTGACGTGAAGGAGGGGTTATGGGTAGTATACGCCGAATGGAAGTGGCATTTGGCGAAGAAAATTGCCTGCTTGTCAACCTCCGTCATTAACATTGATCTCGACTATGGATTGTCAACCGGAGCGCCTCGCGAATAGCTTCGTGTATTCTACTGGTGAGGGGCCACAATTTGAAGGCAAGATCTTTGGCCCCTAGGCAGCCATGGAGTACTAGCTGTTGTTTGGTCGTTGTATTGGGAATTGGTAGTGCTGGTGCGGGGCATCACATAAATTGCAGAAATGATTCAAGGAGGCCATTCTGAACGTCTTCGACAAGGCTGTTCGTGGTTGTGGTTATTTGATTCCGACTATGTATTCTCCAATCAAGAGCCTTAATCGGAGATCAAACCTCCGTGGTCCCTTACTGGAAATCGGCACTAGGAACCATAATGAAGTGTGCTTATGCATAAATCAGCGAGAAACCCGTACACGGCTCACAAAGCGCCGACCGTACGTACCAGGACAGGACCTTATCGCAATTAATTCACCTCACTCGCCCAGTCAACGTCCCGCAATCCGTGATAACGGTTCCTCATATGCAAGACAACTATGACACAATGCGGGAATACAATGTTCTGTTTGAAAATGGACATACTCTACGTACTTCCAGACCAATTCGAGATCTGAGAAATTATGGATTATACGATTGTGGTACGTTGACCCACCCAATCAGAACCCCAACATGAGTGCAATAATTATTTGGCCGCAGCCGAGATACATCTTACCGAAAGGGTCGAAATGCAATACATAAGTGAGCACGACGTGAAGCACGATTATTGATTATCCATTCTGTGTGGCTAGTGGGTCCCAGTGGTTATATAGGCACCAATCAAAACCCTATATCTGCCGACAACATAGTCACCCCGCTCCATTAGCGTTTATCAAAGAATGAGAAGGTTGTGAAGCCCCGTGAACCTCTTTCAATCAAGGTACTGGTACTATCTCCTGAGCAGGTGTCTCAGCATAACGAGCCGTGACATGTTTGTCTCAAGAAATTCTTTGCAGTTCCATGTATTCTACGGTAGGCACCAGCTACACAGGGTAACTGAAAGCTGTGAAAACACCAGTTGAGCTACAAATGTCAGGTGGCTCTCTAAGAGCGGGGCTGTCACAAGCTATACACGGCGAACGGCAAGCCCCTATTTAGAACAAGTAAATACAAGCACACCTCAAGTGGTTGATTTGTAAGGTACCTTGTATATGTCTATTATATCAAGTTCATCAGGCTCCGATTAAGCCCCTCCTTCAATGACCGCTATTTTAGATAGCCATTGTAGCAGAAATGGGAGGTGTACAACTTTGTGGTGAAGGTATGCAGTCTGAATTGTTCAGGCCCTGTGCAATAAGTGGAACGCGGGATCGTCTCGGCACTCTGCAACTTGGTCCCCAAGCCACGGACACGCACTCCCAGCAACTCGTCAGATACATAGATTTCAAGTCCAATACAATGGCCGAGGAAGGAACTGAGTGGCACACGTCCATGTGTCAACGTGCCATCAGTGGCGCTGTTGCTCGAAGCTCGGTTAGTCAACCATCATCTAATAAGCCTTGTGCGGCTGAACCACAATAGCCCCCAGGACCTATAGGTGACGATATTGGCATTACAGTCGATCTCGCTTCCCATAACCAACGAGTGGAAGGCCTAGAAGTGATTCGCTGGCAACGGCATCAGGACCCTGCAATATATTTCCCTGAGGAAATTATGGTATTCATCTTTGAATTCTTTGTGCAAGAGAATTTCTTCTCTGAAGCACCACCGGCATATCGTCGATCTCAAACTACGACGGATGCACCGTTGATGCTCAGCTCAGTGAGCAGACTTTGGCACCGAATTACTATGTCATATGCTCCCCTCTGGTCGAACGTGTACATCGACCCATCAGATGAGGATTGCCCCGACCGATTGCTGTTATCCCTTCACCTCTCAGCAAACACTCCACTGAACATCAAGGTCCTCGGGTCGTCTATCCCATTCATACTCGCGTCACACCTACATCCACACAGCTCTCGCATTAAGACATTCTCAGTCTTGCATCACCCGCAGTCCTCATGGAGCAAGCTACAACCACGGCGATTAAGATCGATCAAGGGCAGATGGACGGTGGGATACAACCAGTCTATAGTTGACGCTTGGCTCGTTTCCCCCACCAAAGAAATGATTATCCCCATCGCAGTCTCGCATCTGTCACTCCATGACATCGCTCTAAGCCCATTCTCCTTCACAGGCCTAGGGTCTCTGAGAGATTTGACCTCCCTTTCTATCATAGTACGGCCGACCAAGTTCATGGAGGTTGATATGTCAACCGCCACTTTTCCAGTTCTACGTGACCTCTCCCTCGAAGTCTTGTCAGGGCGATGGAATTGGATGGAAATATGGCCTCAGTGCCCACAACTCCAAAATGCGGAGATCACATTTACAATGAACAGTGAGGCAATCTGGGTGCAATTTTGGGAATATGATCTTTTCCCGAGTAGCTTGAAGAACCTTTCCCTCCATATTACCATTGAGCAGCCAAAGAATTTCACGGTCTATGGACAAGGCAATGCACCGGCCCCTCAATTCCATCACCCTTATGAAGCTGAAATACGCTGCCATATTGCTGGTGATGAGGGATTCATAGGCACAAATCTTATACAACATCTTTCTGTTATAACTAAGAGGATGACAAGATTATCCTGGAATTACTTTCGAGTCGCAAATCCTTTCTTCTTTGCTCACCTCGAATGGTTGGAGTTGGATGAGCCACCATCCTCCATTGCTACTCACGAGGATAACTCGGAGATTTATTTCTACGCACTACGGGAGATTCGTTTCTCCTTTAGGTCTACGGACTACCTCCATCAACTCTCCCTTTTTCGTGCGCCTGCTTTGAATAACTTAGTGGTTCAATGTAACGCGAGTAAAGTCTATCAGAAGGAGGACTTCTTCCCCATCAATCTCCGGGACATCACCAATGGCACTATGAGCTCGATTAGGTTTGAAGACGAGTGGCTCTCCCTCATTCACACCGCGTCGATATCACTGCCTTCTGCCAGTCAGATACAAGTTCCTTTCCACTTTCTTCAAGCGTGTATATTTGGTGAAGTCCTTCCGGATGCCCTGTGCGTACGCCCGGCCCGAGGTCGACATACCCGCGATGGACATAATCGAATTGACGCTATACTGCCTACATGGGACATGGAAGTCCCTCTACAAGCTTCCCTGGTAACATCTTTGGAGTGGAGCACCCACCGGGATAAGCCACTGGACAATAAGAATCTCACTGGTTCCCTTGAACCCTTCTTCCGTTCCTTTGCCACCTTGAGGGTGTTATCCCTACCGTGTGCTTCGCTTGCCCGAATTTCCTACATCGACGAACTTGTCAACGCCCTCGCCGCTGGGAATACAAATAATAGCCATACTAATATCCTCCTACCACATCTTGAGCAACTCCATCTCGAGGAGTATCCGACCTGGACCCCATTTCTCTCAATGATCCGTCAACGACAGCTCGATCGACTATTGGGAGAGACCACACGTGCACGCTTCACGGCCATTTCATTCGGAGTGGCCCTCCACGACAGCTTACGGAGGCGCGTAGAGGACGCGCTCTCTGGGCGGTATACCATCGATAACATCGTTCTCGCGCGTCGTGAAGGGTCAGGCGAGGACTGGCCGAACAGACCGTTCAACCTGTTCTCTTACCTACATCGCAAGGTCCGCGCGTGCTATGGGTGCTCAATGGCTGGTCTCGAGGTGGGATGTGAGACATATTTGAAGCCCTTGCCGCGCTGCTCTAAGTATCTGGAGCTATGCCGAGAACCAACAGTTATTTTCGCACCTTTTGTTGACTACCATGTACCCTTTGCTCTCGGCCGGGTTATCGGGGGAGGTAAGAAAACTGTTTGTTACACCTAGCACTGTTCTGTGTCAACTCCCGAATGGAGTAGTACTTTGAAGCTATAAATTTCGTGAAAAAAGCAGCACCAACACGTGTGAGAGTTCGATGAAATAATCTTTCTTGAAGGTAGAGCAGCCCCTTCTAGCTTCGATTCGTCCCAGCGCGTACAGTCGAAATCGAAACTCATCACGCTGCGCTGGGCGGTGGGTAAGGTAGGCGGCGTCACAAAGGCGCGAGCACAGCCACACCCAGCCTCAGTGGTTCAAAATTTCGAGCCGGTTTTTTTTTTTTGTATATGTAGCTAGCATAGAATTTCAATGAAGTAATTATCTTAATTATATTCGGATGTGTGCTCTGGCCTCCTCAATTGCAGCTGGTGGCAATGTGCAGTGACCACAGTACTTCTTGCAGGTCCAAACCGCCTGTGGCCCATCCAATCCAGCCCAGTAGCTGTTCATAAGCCTACCAGACCGGTTTGAGTAACTAGAGAATGTGATCAGCATGCAAATGCTCCTGCTTACTTATTGTGTTGGGATCTCTGCCAGGTCGTTTGAAATGGCAAGAGGTGTGATTTCTTCAATATCAGAGCCATCGCTCACTATTGTGTACTCGATTCATTCATTTTCTATGGGCCTTTTTTTGATCTTGGGAGTGTCAGCCATGACGAATTTGTCCTTGGGTTTGTGTACTTACAGCAGGCTTTAATAGATCCAGTATAGTCTGTCCATTTCACTTTGCATCTTGTGATGCTCTCCATTTACTCGTGCGCGAGTTGCCTGAGTAGTGGCGAGGCCGTTTGTTCGAGGCCATTTTTTCGGCGACTGATTCATACCAATCGGCTATTCCTTTGGAAGGTACCATGTTGAAATAAAGCTGATTGGATGTGTAGGTATCGTCCTCCTCCTCGCCATCAAGCAAAGTGATCGAGGATGAGTCGCTGCTCATTCCCCAGGCTTCTCCTTGAGTATCCTCGATCCACTCATCATCACCCTCGATCCAAACCCCTTCTTTCTCGACAATTTTTAAGGGTTTTTTGCTTTTCTTTGCTTCTTCAGGAGCCTGATCGGGGGCAGTTTTATGATGCTTGTGGGTCATCGCCCTTGAAAGGTTGCATCGTCGGGATACTGTTGACTTTTTGGGATGTTCCATACCCTTTTCTGGGGCAGTTTGCACGTGGATTATTCTTCGCCGCAAGCATGCAGCCTAATGAGGAAACAAAGCAAGATCACGTGACCCTGTTTCAAAAAATAAAAGTCCGGAGGACCAAAATCTCCCAAATGACGTCTTTCGCCTAAAAATACAAAAACATTTGTCGGGCTGGCCAACAACATTTTATTATGGACGCCGAACGAGTGCAGCGGGCACGACTTTGACTCCAGAGAAGCTTTTATTATAAAGATCTACATATTTTCCAGTTCTTATTCCAACTACAGGGAGCGGCCTCGACGAGCAGTAAAGGTCCCGTCTGGGTTGTGGCTGTGCTCGCGCCTTTGTGACGCCGCCTACCTTATCAGATCAGGTATACCCCATCTTATCTCCTTAATTGTGTATGCCGCGGCCTCCATCAAAGGAAGCACGTTTCCAAGCTGAGTGGAGGGTGCTATGAGGTAGGGCGCTTTGAGAAGTCGCCCACGAAGGTCAACCTGAAATAGTGATACTAGAAAGTGCATAAAAAGTGAATACACGAGTAAATCGAGTGTACATGGAGGATTAAGATCACTGTCTTGTACAGAGCGAAACAAATTGTGGAGTTCCTGTTCTGTAAAATGGGTACATAAGAAGTCAATGCCTTATACACCCTGCATGGCAGGTTTCGTGGGGTATTCATGATGAATGGTATCATCCATCTTGTCCTCATTCGTGTTGGACACACTCTCTTCGATACCAGCAGCGCGGAGTAGGCCAACCTCGCGCATACAGTCGTATAACAGCTCGGCATCAGCCTTGTTGCGCCCAGTCTTATCACCAAATAGCTCGTCCATCTCATCGAGCGTGCGCCCCTTCGTCTCAGGGACAATCAATGCAACGTACAGCGCGCCGAGGACACACATCATACCAAGGAAAATGTACACGCCGTACGGTGCAGCGGTGACAAAGCTTGGTGTGGACATTCCGACGGCAAAGTTGTTGAGCCAGTTGGCCGATGCACCGATCGAGACGCCCTTTGCGCGCAGACCGAGTGGGAATACTTCGGCGATGACGATCCACGCGCAGGGACCCCACGAAAACCCGAAGCCGATGGAGAAGATCCAGATGAAACCCACAGCGGCCCAGCCGGCGGCGCGGTGCGCAGGCCAGTCGGCCTGGCATTGTGCAATGATGCCCGCGACAATAAATTGGCAGAGACCCATGATGACTGCGCCGACAATGAGTGTTGGTTTACGACCCCATTGGTCGATATAGAGTACGGCGGGAATGGTCGCGAGGAACATGACAATACCGACGACACCAGAGGCGAGTAGAGAAGTCGTGGAAGCGTCTAAGCCAAGACGATGGAAGATGAAAGGCGCATAGTAGAGGATGAAGTTGACACCAGTCCATTGCTGGAAGGTCATAATGAGCACGGCAACAGCGGTGCGTCTAAAGGTGCTGCGGTGCGTGAAAAGGGATAGGTAGCCACGGAGACCGAGCTTGATGCGCGAGGAGAGCGAGCGGTCTTGCAGCTCTGGATAGTCGCGCTGGCTGACACGCTGCTCAAAGAGCCGCTGGGACTTGACTTCGAGATACTCGATTTCGACAAGGTTGGACTCAGGAGGGAGACGGCGGAGGTTAGCGATCACAGAGCGTGTTTTTTCATCACGACCTTGATTGATGAGCCAGCGAGGGGACTGGGGCATGAACAGGATACCGATTCCAAGAATGACGGCCGGGGCAAGTTGAATGGTGACCGGGATAAGCCATGCTGCTCGGCTCTGCGTGTCACCTTGACCGCCGATGAAGTTGGTTCCTTTCAAGTCTTGTCAGAACGGATTGTTCTTCAGACAGTCGCACCCAGAAATATACATACCATAAGTGATCCAGTATGAGATCATAATACCGAAGGTAATCTGTACAGAATATATTTGTGAGCAACAGGCCACGACGTTGGTGGATAGATAGTAACGCACAGCCAACTGCTGTAATGCCACAAGCGAGCCGCGAATCTCAGGAGGAGCTAGCTCGGCATTGTAGAGAGGGACAATCATGGAAAGCGAACCTGATGGAAGATGACGTCACAACCGCCACTTTCAGGCATTTTACGTACCGACACCGATACCCGTGACGAAACGACCGGCAAGCAGGTATTCGTAGGAACCACCGTGGGTGGAAGCCTGAACGACTACACCGATGCAGAAGATGACACAAGCTACGAGCACGCAGAGCTTGCGCCCGAGAGCATCGGCGAGGATACCGTTGGCGAGTACACCAATCCAAGCACCGAGTTCGAGAATTGAGGCGAGTAAACCGGAGATTGTGGGGTTGTCGATACCAGCGACGCCGGAGGCCTTTGTGAAGCTGTTCATCGCGAGAATTTGGCCGAACATGCCCTGATTGTAACCGTATACAAGTCCTCTGCAGATTATGATTTGGGATGCCTCAGTTGTTGAGAAGCTTGGCAGAGAGAAGAGAGGGGATGGTTCACTCACCCCAATGAAGCGAATACGGCGATACTAAATGTCTTTCCATTGGCGATGAGGCCGGCGATACCGGGCTTTCCTGCAAGCTCAAGACGGCGCTGGGTGATTAAGGCATGTACTTCGAGGCCACTACCATGTCCTTCTCCTCCTGGGGCCATTGGTGTCTGTGCTTTACGTGAATTCCGTTACAGGCGTGGTCGATGATGTTGTCGTCGAAAGGTTAGAGCAGGGAGGTGGAGACTCGAGCGTTTATAAAGGACCAATCGATCCTAGTAAGTGTTAATAAGAATAACCATATATACTATAACGACGTCACTCGCACCCTAGCCCCACGCGCGTTCTTTGGCAGGTCTGTCGTGGGACAGGTCTGCTGATTGGTTCGATTCTGTGCCGAAGTCGCATACATTCTCCCTTGGCTGTGTAATGACGGCCCATCTGTCGCGCACTTGTGAACGTCAATGACCTCACACACCCGGTATCTCTACCACGATCGCCCCAGTCCAAGAATCCCTTGTAGATCCTCAGGCGTCGGAGATGATGGATACAGATATCCTTTGCACAACTTCACGTCGCGTTTTGCGGGATCCCGTAGCGCGCGGAACGGGTCGAGCGCAGCTCCATACCTCGATGTTAACGCCCAGTTACATATCATCTCTCACGCGATATGGTACATTCGCCAGAGTCTCCTGCTGAGTAAGCAGTACTCGATCCATCCCACTGCTAATACACCAGAGGCTTCCACTTCAGGAAAGTTTTAGTGCTTCCTCGGTGATTTCTCCCAAACTACACCGGATAACACACTCCTGGGTGGACCTCCGCAAAAATAGCCTGGTGGGCCCGGGATGTCCGAACCCAACTTCCCTTCTCAGACTGTGCGCAGCGAGGCGGTTGTAGGAGAAAACTTGTAGAAGGAGAGGATCAACCGTGAGTATATTTGGTACAAACATCTGCCAAAATCTATACAGAACACAGACCAAACAGAATACGTAATGGTGAGATAACTAATGAGAGTATAAATATTCAAGTTATGCTTACAGCGGTTGTTCGTTCGTCTCTCAGCACAGGTACGTCGTTGTATGGTACAGCGGGGCCGCAATGTGTATTTCGGTCATGGTCATGCAGGCGAAAATATATATTTGCACAGACCAGAAAGCGCGTCATTCCGCCAGTAACGAGTGGGCATTGCGAAAGCGTCAGTCTTAAAAATATATAGGGCCCAATCAAGAAGTGACAAAAATACACTAGGAAAGAAGAACAGGAGAAAAAGGACCATGCTTATCCAGGTTCTCAGTACACGTACGCATCTATAATTTATCAACGCGACCATTCCTGCCCTCACAGTCCCCGTTATCGAGGACCTTGAGCAGAGAGTCCACTAGTACTACTTATCAAGGTACGAGTGGGGTCATGGCCAGCACCGCCATTGGAGTGGACTGGACACGCGGGGTGACCTTGAACCTCGAGAAAATGACAGTACGGTATTCGTCGAGACCGGGACCATCTAGGGATTCAACCAATTCGCAAAGTTGGGGGAGCGCGGGAGTGATTTGAGAATCTGTGACCGCGTCCAAGAGTGCGCAAAGCGCTTGGAGGACAAAGCGCTCGTTGATTGTGAACACGTTCGAATACTGTGGTTCTCCTCTATTCGGACCCGAATCCTGTTTACCAGATCGAGACAAATGAACGCCCCATGCTGCAACCATCCAATCTAACCCGTCGACATCTATGTAATCGATGTCGTGCTCCGATTCATGGAAGTATTGCCATGTAAGAAGCTTTCTAAGACCATCTATTGGTGTATTTCTCTTTGGGTCTCCACGTAATCTAGGCAGCTGCCGACCTATCCGTGTGAAGAAAGCTCTAGCGAATGCTTGTCGCCATTTGAAAGTGAGCTTGTTACGACCCTCTACAAGTATGCTGAGAATATTCCACCCCATCCATAGTTGATCATCTGGCATATCGGGGTTGAAGACGAGTTGTACCGCATCGGCAAGGTAGTGGGGAGGCTGTGGAACTGGCCCGTCGTAGGACAGTACTGTCCGCATGTAGTATTCAAGTGCCAGAGAAGAAATAGTAACTTCCTTTGACTGCAGAAATGAAGCTAATAGGAGGGGTTCTGTATACTGTGTGACCATTCCTTGTGCATATCGCAACAAGACCTGAGCTGCAATCATGTTGCACACCTTGTGGTCAGAAAAAGGCTCCATCACCGTGCTCAATCCATCTGGAATGTCAAGTTCTGCAATCACCCTCCCAGTGAGCGTCAACCAAGGGTTCCTATATTTTGAATCCTGAAAAGGCTCTAGTTGCCGAGGGTAAATGTCTTCGGAGACCAGTAACAAAGTAGCCAGAAAGCATGGATCTGGGGTGTCACCCACTCCAAGCTGGTTGTCATATACCTTGAATATTCCATCGAGATCGAGTTCCTGGTGAACCCCATTTGCTATTCCTGCTTGACTCGCCACCAGGAACCCCATGATTCGTAGGAGATCGGAAGCCAACATAGCCGGAGCAACTGTGACAAGGGAAGAGAGGTGAAGGGATAAACCACCCTTGGCTGTGATGACTGTGAGATATTGAGCTGCCAAAATACCCGAGCCGCTGGACTTGAGATAGCTATAAACAAGAAGAAGCAGGGAAATGATTTGCTTGTGATAACGCGAGTCCGCGCCTTCAAGCAGTCTGCTGATAAGTGCAGGGTTTCGAATGTTTGGTAGCAGCCATGGTTGCTGACGGCTCCTGGCAAGAATTTTCCGCTGATAGGATTGGTCAGTGGAAAATAATAGTGCAACGAATGTCACCACTGCCTCTAATATCATACCATCTTCATAGGATAGGGTAAACCATTGGGAGAACCGTGCTAGGACCATTGCTAGGCCGGTCTCGATGTGGTCTGTAATATCATCAAAAACGATGCTCCACTCTGATAATGTATCCAATATCCATATGAATTCTTCATTGTTCATCTCCGACTGTTTGATAATCTCGGTTACCTCCCGTGAGAGAAGCGCACGGATAAGTCTGGGCCAGGATTCTCTGGCATCTGGAAAATGAGAAAGCAATAACGATGATTCAAGCCTCAATGGAAACTTGGCACGCATATTAACTGCGAGCAATGCAGATATGCTGGCCAGTGAGAGACGAGAGACGTAGTCTGGGTCATTGAGTCGGACATTGATCCACTCTGGCATAATCAATGAGGGTGGTGAACGAATTGTGGTGCTGCCTGCCACATGCCATACCGACCAATGAAGCGACTCGCTCTGTGGAGAATCTGGGGCACTGTTGTGAATTCTCTCTAATACCGACGCTGCTGTAAGACGCTGGAACTCATCCAATTTTGCCTCTTCAAATGGTCTCGTAAAGTTTTCTTCCGGATAAGGTCGATATCTTTGGAGAAAAATCTGGCCATTTTGGCGCCAACGGGCAAGCATTGTTGTCGGGAAATTCAACGCGACTTCACGAAGAAAATCGTCCTCTTCCAGACAGAAGTAAGCATGCGCATGCCGGTACAAGGCGGCGAATGCGTGCGAAAGTGGGGAACGAAAGGGTGAAGAGGTAATAAAAATCGATGCTGATGTTGTCACAGCATAGAAGAGGGCACCAATGCCAAGAATTCCCGCGGTGATACCACAGGATGGCTTGTTAATATGGGAAAGAAAAAGCACGAGACCGACGGCAAAGGAAAGAAGCGAAATCTGGATAAGAAACGGTAGTGTTGCGACCATCTCGGGTAGCTTCCAGCGAACCAAGCCGAGGTAGCGGAATTCGCGAGTCTTAGCTCGTTGCTCTGGAGCAGACATTGCTTTGATGCCGCGGTCAAATTCGCGCACCCAGCTTTTGATGAGCATGGCAATGAAAGCAGCTAAAAGCATAATCCCTAGACTGGTGTAGAAGAGGGAATTGACTACAACAATGTAGGTTGGAGGGGAGAAGTCGGCCGGGACATATGGCCCTAGGCTCGAATCATGCATCATTTGCGTTTGGTGAATCAGGACATCCTTTATTATGTTCATAGGGTCCGGTTCAAGCCGACTGAGAAGTTCGATGAGAAAGGCGCTTAGGAAAGCGGCGAATAATCCGGCCTGCGTTTAGTCAATCAATAGAGAAGGGGTATCAAAGGTGTTTAGAACGTACAAAGATAAGAATTGTGTCCATCTGTTCGATCCAATCTCTCGCGCGCTGGCGGTCGATAATTTCCATTGACTCATTATAATACTCCCAAACCGTTTTGGTTGTTTTCGGTTCCTCTTGAGAGGATGAGAAGCTTTTAGGGTCTTAGGTGGCCTGACTCACCCGTCGGGATCCATGTCTCGTTCATTCCCGTAAATTCATGTGCTATTAAGGGCGGAAGTGTCAACGCGCGTTAACCACAAGTGCATGATATCCAGTACCATGAGTGAGTGGCCTGTTGTGAGAGGACATGCTGTGAGGCGAGAGTTATCAGCTAATACGTTGAGCTTGTTGCTGCCTAGTTGCCGCCCAGTTGCCGCCCAGTTGCCAGCACCTGCTATCACAGTATAAACGCTCGTATAATACGGTATGCACAGTGTTTACTTTAATTTTTTAAGAATCTCTTTTCCAGAGACTATCCTGGAGGCTGGCGGCAGCCACAACTCACACATCACCTGCTATCACCACGGTCGTGCCTGCTTAAACTGTATACACCAGAATGAACTCACAGCACACGATATTTTACGCACTCGACTAGCGCGCAGCTGTATCTGCACTGGCACATTGGCGTTCCTAATTCTGATGTGATCTAGCGTTCGCCCCTTTTTTGGCATACGTTACCTGTTATACAAGCTTTCACACCCACTAATAGTAACCGTTTGTCGTTAGCATGGGGCTCTGTATCGCTCATCAGTTTAGTCTCGCTCTCAACTCCGATCGGCAATTTCCTGACGCCACTATCCCATCATCCAGGAATCTCATCTCATCTCATCTTTTCTCCGTAAAGTAATTTCATAATCAACCACCCCGTTGGTGAGTCTGACCTTTCCACCTCATTCTCTGCCGCCGTTCTCCGCGACTGCGATTCTAGAACACTCAGATAAAGTACAATCGTAGCATTGTATTTAATAACACAGGATAAGTTGATAGTAGAAATGAAATTACCCACAGGGCTCCGGCACCAAACGCTGAACCGCCAGCCAAACGAGTGAGTTGCATATACAACGAATTCGGTTTAATAGGATGGAAATGATGTAAGCACAGCAGCATTTGCACTAAACATGTTCAGAGGTTTTTGAGTGTATTTGCTCCTTCTTGCGAGTGTAGTTATAGTGTGAAGACACGATCTTGGATTATAGCGTTCAGCCCAAACAGACCCTCGAGGGCCAACGTGCAGAGGGGGAAGCTTGATAGGCTGTACTAATGATCTACGCTTCATTGTA
>Ga0307515_10015853_pt1 | contig 13853 bp, 13 predicted proteins | sample 17_EM_MG_FD_194513 | JGI IMG/M metagenome (GOLD analysis project Ga0307515, IMG submission 194513) | Populus trichocarpa ectomycorrhiza microbial communities from riparian zone in the Pacific Northwest, United States - 17_EM | ecosystem: Host-associated > Plants > Roots > Unclassified | place... | reverse complement strand
GGCATTTCGACTGTACGGGCGCGCGGTGGCGGGCCAGCGCGAATCGGCAATCCTCTCGATCACCGCCAGCCCCGCTGATCGAACGCCGCCACACCGGCCACACCACCGCGCCCCGTCGCGCTGGCCGGGCGATCGCGGTGCCGCATCTTCGCGGGATGGCGGCCTACGCGCTGTAGGCCTCATGATGACAGTGGATGGGCGAGGCGAAGGAGTGGTGCTATGCCGGACGTCGTCGTGGTCTGCGGTCACCCGCGTCCCGGATCACGAACGTTGACCCTCGCCAGGGCGGTGGGCGAGCGGTTCGCCGCCCGCCACGGCCAGGAAACGTTCCAACTCGTCGATGTCGCCGAACTCGGGCCGGCCCTGCTCGCACCAGGCGACGGGACAACCGGCGAGGCGCTGCTGAACATCCAGGACGCGACCCTGCTGATCGTGGCGACCCCGACCTACCGGGGCTCCTACACCGGCGCGCTGAAGGCGTTGCTGGACCAGCTGCCGGCGAACGCGCTGGCCGGGATCGTGGCCGTGCCGGTCGTGACCGCGGAAATCCAGCCGCAAGCCGATGCGGCCGAGGCGTTCCTGGCCCGCCTGCTGCGCGAGCTGGGGGCCGACGTGGTCGACTTCGGCCTGACCGCGGTCGAGTCCGAGCTCGTTGACCCGATCGCGGTCGCCGACCAGTACGCCGCCGCCATCGCCACCTGAACCCTCAGCGGACGGTCGCGCCAACGGCCTCCCGGATGGCGGGGACGATCTCGCACGCCCAGGTTCGGCGCGCGACGGTGGCGGCGCCCAAACAAGGCCCGTTTCGAGCGGACCCGAGCGTCTACCTACCCGCCGACCCGGAAACCTCGACGGTGCTCGACCGCCTCACCAGCCACCAGCCACCCGCCTCAGCCTCTGCGCCTCGTGCCCGGTCTCCGCTTACTCAGGTGAGCGGCGGTCCGACATGGGACCAGCGTTGGTTGTCGGTGGAGTTGTTGCACGTCCAGGTCTGCAGGGGCAGGTCGTTGTCGAACAAGCCGTTCTCCAGATCCAGGCAGACATTCGCGAACGCCGACTTGTACCGGAACGCGTTGGCCGTTCCTGCGCCGGACCGGACCGTGCCGGCGCTCTGCCGGAGCCAGTAGGTGCCGGTCTGCTGCAAGTTGCAATCCGTCTGCACCACCGGCGCGCCGTTGCCGAAATTGGTGATGTCGATGCACTGACCGGTGGAGAAGTTGCTGATCTGGAACGGCTGATTCGTCGTCAGCCCCGGGCCGAAGAACCACGCCTGCCCGGGCGCGTCAGCACACGGTTCCTGCAGGATCGCGGTGCTCCCGACGATCCCGCTGACACACTTACCTGTACGCGCACTCTTGATGTAAGAGCCGTGGAAATCGGCCTGCGCCGGCGCGGCGAACGCGAACGTGGTCACGGCGATGATCGCCGCTCCAAGCAACGCGAGCGCCGATCTCATGCGAAGTCTCATATTGTCCCCTCGAATTCGATTGATCAACCGTCTTGGAGGCGTTCCAGGCCGTTCCGCACCGATGCCGGGGATGTGGTCACCGGGCGACTGCCAGGGCGAAGGGGACCGGGCCCAGGGGCGGCGACCAGCGGGCGGACCATGAGTAGGAAGGATTCCGATCATGCCTGAAACGGTAGGCTCGGCGCGTGTCCCGCCGGCAGTACGCACTTTGAGGTGCCTGGAGGATTCGGTGATCAGCAGCAGCGCCGCCGAGCGCCGGGCTGGTGGCGCGGTCGGCGACACGTCGGTGCCGCCGCGCGTCGAGTACCGGCTGACGGAGCTCGGCGAGAGCCTGCTTCCGGTGCTGGCCGTGGTGACCGCGTGGGCCGAGCGGCACATCAGCGACATCGACGCCGCCCGCGCCGGCTACGACTCGATCACCTCACGCTGACGCCGGGGCCGGGGCGGATTACAGTTCGTTGTCGGAGGTGCATAGGTGATGACTCAGGACTCTGAGAAGGCCGTTCTTGCCGGGGGCTGTTTCTGGGGGATGCAGGACCTCATCCGCAAGCGGCCCGGGGTGATCTCCACCCGGGTCGGCTACACCGGCGGCGACGTGGTCAACGCGACCTACCGCAACCACGACGGGCACGCCGAGGCCATCGAGATCGTCTTCGACCCGGCGGTCACGTCGTACCGGGAACTGCTCGAGTTCTTCTTTCAGATCCACGACCCGACCACGCTCGACCGGCAGGGCAACGACCTCGGCAGCAGCTACCGTTCGGCCATCTTCTACACCGGCGATGAGCAGCGGCGGGTCGCCGAGGACACGATCGCCGACGTCGAGGCGTCCGGGCTGTGGCCGGGCAAGGTGGTCACCGAGGTGACCCCGGCCGGCGCGTTCTGGGAGGCCGAGCCGGAGCACCAGGATTATCTGGAGCGCATCCCGTTCGGCTACACCTGCCACTTTCCCCGCCCGAACTGGAAGCTGCCGCGCCGCGCGGACACCGCCAGCCGGCCGTGAGCCGGCGGTGTCGGGGCGTCAGCCCTTGACGGCTCCGCTGGTGAGGCCGCGGACGAAGTAGCGCTGCAGGGCCAGGAACACCAGGATCGGCACGAGCGTCGAGAACATGCCGCCGGCCGTGACCAGTTCCCAGCCCGTGCCCTGCTGCCCAAGCAGGCTGTTGGCCGCGATCGTGATCGGCTGCTTGTCGCCGGGGCCGACGAAGATCAGGGCGACGAGCAGGTCGTTCCAGACCCAGAGGAACTGGAAGATCGCGAAGGAGGCCAGCGCGGGGGCCGACATCGGCAGGATCAGCCGGTAGAAGGTCTGGTAGTGGCTCGCGCCGTCGATCTTCGCGGACTCGATGACGTCCTTGGGCAGGGTCGACATGAAGTTGCGCAGGATGTAGACGGCCAGCGACATGCCGAAGCCGATGTGCGCGAGCCAGGCCGCCGGGAAGGTGCCGTTGAGATGAACGGTGGAGTAGAGCTTGATGATCGGTACGAACGCGACGTAGTTCGGCACGACCAGCAGGCTCACGATGACGATGAAGAGCGTGTCGCGGCCCCGGAACTTCATGAAGGTGAAGGCGTACGCGGCGAAGGCGGCGACCAGGATCGGCAGAAAGACCGCCGGCAGGGTGATGGCCACGCTGTTGAGGAAGGCGGAACCGAGGTCCGCCTGCTCGATGGCCTGGCCGTAGTTGCCGGTGGTGAGCCGGCCGAGGCCGCTGGGGTGGGCCAGGATCGTCCACCAGCCGCTGGAGTTGGCGTCGTCGACGCTGCGGAAGGAGGTGACGAGCACGCCGAGCGTCGGCACGATCCACAGTGCACAGACGAACAGCATGCTGAGCTTGACCGGCAGCGGGCTGCGCCGGCCGAGCCGTCCGGTGGCCGCCGGCTTTCCCCGCCGTGCCGGGCTGTCGTGTTGTGGTGTCGGGGTGGATTTCTCCGCCGTCTGGGTCATACCGACTCCTCCGCCCGGAATTGGCGAATCTGGTAGATCATGATCGGCACGATGGCGACGAGCAGCATGACGACGATCGCCGACGCATAGCCGTAGTTGTAGTTCGTGAAGAGCTGATTGAAGAACTCGAGGCCGACGACGTTGGTGTTGAAGGCCCCGTCGGTCATCACGTAGATCACGTCGAAGATCTTCATGACGCCGATGAGCACGGTGACGAACACGGTGATGAGCGTGCCGCGGACCTGCGGGATGACGACCCGCCAGAAGATCCGCAGTTCGCCGGCGCCGTCCATCCGGGCCGCCTCGGTGGTCTCGGTGGGCACGCCCTTGATGGCCGCGGAGAGCAGCACCATCGAGAAGCCGGCCTGCCCCCACAGCAGCATCACCATCAGCAGCAGGCTGTTGGCGTGCCAGGTGGTCTGCTGCAGCCAGGGGACCGGGTCGTGGCCGGCGGCCGTGACGATGCCGTTCAGCAGGCCGGTCTGCGGTGTGCCGGGCGGCTGGGTGGCGTACATGAAGCGCCACACCGTGGCGGAGCCGACGGCGCTGATGGCCATCGGCATGAAGATGATGGTCTTCGCCGCCTTCTCGGCCCGCGACGACAGGCGGTCGGCGAGCGCGGCGACGAGCAGGCCCACCACGATGCAGGTGGCCGGGACGACGGCGATCCACAGCAGCGAGTTGAGCAGCGTCTGCCGGAAGGCCGGGGTCGCCAGCAGCTTGCTGAAGTTGTCCAGGCCGACGAAGGCCGTGCCGTCGTTGTTCTTGAAGCTGTCGATGACGGTGACGACGGTCGGATAGATCAGATAGACCCCGATGGCCGCGACCGCCGGCGCGACGAACAGGTACGGCTTGATCCGGTGTTCCCAGCGGCCCGGCAGGGCTTCGGCGAACTTGTTGAGCAACAGGTAGACAGCCAGCGCACCGGCGATGCCCGCCAGCACGACAAGCACCGTCGAGAAGAATTGGCTGACCACGGCGGGCTCCTTTCTTGCAACGTCGGTCGGGTCGCGGCGGCGGGCCCCGGGGAAACCCGCGGCCCGCCGTGCGGTGCTCAGCTCGTGGGCCAGCTCGCGTCGATGTTCTTCAGGGCGTCGTCCAGCGATTCCTGGCCGGCGATCCAGGCCGTCATCTCCTTCCAGAAGGAGCCGGAGCCGACCGCGGTGGGCATCGCGTCGGAGCCGTCGAAGGCGAAGCCGGTGGAGCCGTAGGCGACCTTGGCGATCGTCTGCGTGGTCTGCAGCGGGTAGGCGCTGAGCGGGAAGTCCTTGTGCGGGGAGATGAACGAGGAGCCGTTGCCGGCCGCGGTGGTGCCGAGGTCGGTCGCGGCGAGCAGCTTCATCACCGTCTGGGCGGCCGGGCTGTCCTTGTAGATCGAAGCCGTGTCGCCGCCGCCCTCGACCGGGTTGTCGCCGCCCGCGGTCGCCGGCGGCAGGCCGAAGACGCCGACCTCGGAGTCCACGTTCTTCTGCACGGTCTTGGGGAAGAAGCCGGTGATGAAGCTGCCCTGCTGGTACATGTAGCAGCCGGGCTTGGGGTTGAACATCGCGTTGCCGGCGGTGCCGAAGGCGTTGCTGGCGATGGCCTTGCGCCCGCCGAGGACGTTGCCGTCGGTGAAGGCGATCTTCTCGAACTCGGCCGCGGCCTGGCGCACCAGCGGGGAGTCGAACTTCAGCTGGTGGGAGATCCACTGGTTGTACTGCTCGATGCCGCCGTACTTCAGGACCAGGTTCTCGAACCAGTCGGTGGCCGGCCAGCCGGTCGCCGTGCCGGACTCGATGCCCAGGCACCACGGGGTGTTCCCGTCGGCCTTGACCTTCGCGGTCAGCGTGTCCAGCTCGTCGAGGGTCTTCGGGGCGGTGTAGCCGGCCGCCTCGAACGCCTTCTTCGGATAGAAGACCAGGCCCTTGACGTTCATGCTGACCATCAGGCCGTAGGTCTTGCCGCCGACCTGGGCCACGTCCAGGGTGCCCGCCGTCATGCTGGTGCGCAGCGCGGGCAGGTCGAGGACGTTGTCCAGCGCGGTGACCTTGCCCTTGGCGGCGAGGTCCTTGATGATGCCCGGCTGCGGCATCATCGCGATGTCCGGTGGATCGTTGGCCTGCACCTTCTGCACGATGAGCTGGCTGATGTTGTCGACCTTGCTCCACTTGACGGTGATGCCCGCGGCCTTGGCCCGGGGTGCGAGCGTGGCTTCCAGGCCGTCGATGATCGGCTGGTCCATGCTCGTCCAGATCGTGACGGTCTTGGTGCCGCCGGCCGAATCTGAGCCGGCCGAGCAGCCGGTGGTGAGCAAGGTGAGCGCGCCGAGCGCACTCGCGCTGAGTACCAGCTTCCGCGTGAGCATGTATTCCTCCTGGGTCGGTGGGCTGGCGGCACGGGCGCCGTGGCCTCGTACCTGAGGTGGCTGATCGCAAGGGGCCCGGGTCTTGCACTGGACCGGCCCGGAGCTGTACTAATTCGTAACAGCGCTAATTCGTATTAGTGCTGAAAGCTAGCCGTCCCATGATCCCGACGTCAAGGAGTTGTTACGGTGGTGTTATCCGCAGGTGCCCGCGCCGCACCGGGGACGGGCCCGCCTCAGGCCCCGGCCGGAGCCGCCGTGGAGTCGCGCAGCACGAGCGGGCAGTGCACGAGAGTCCGGCCGGCCGGGACGGCCGGCCCGCCGGCCGCCAACTGCTCGGCCGCCATCCGGCCCATCGCGTGAAACGGCAGCCGGACCGTGCTCAGCGCCGGGTGGATCTCCGCCGCGAGCTGGAACTGGTCGTCGTAGCCCAGCACCGACACGTCCTCGGGCACCCGGATCCCGGCCTCCGCCAGGGCGAGGAGCGCGCCGACGGCCATCCGGTCGTTGCCGCACAGCACCGCGGTCGGCCGGGGCCCGCGCCGCAGCAGCTCCCGGGCCAGCTCGTAGCCGGAGTCGGCCTGGTAGTTGCCGGTCAGCACGGTGTGCTCGCGAGGATCGAGCCCCGCACCGCGCAGCGCGTCCCGGAAGCCGCGCAGCCGCGCCTTGGTGGCCCAGCCGCTGGCGGAGCCGGTCAGGTAGGCGATGTCGCGGTGCCCGAGGTCGAGCAGCGCCTGGGTGGCCTCCCGCCCGCCGCGCACCTCGTCCGGCAGGATCGCCGGGGCGGCGTCGCCCGGCACGAAGCAGTTGACCAGGATCGTCGGGACCCGCCCGGCGCTCTCGGGGAGCATCACCTGCCGGGTGCCGGAGACGGCGAAGATCAACGCGTCGACCTGCCGGTCCAGCAGATCGGCGACCAGCTGTGCCGCCTGGCGGTTGGAGCCGCCGGTGTTGACCAGCAGAAGCAGATTGGCCTGGCGTACGGACGCCTCGTGCGCCCCCTTGATCACCGAGGCCACGAACACCCCGAAGTCCGCGTCGTGGTTGACGAAGCCGATGGTGGCGCTGCGGCCCTGGCGCAGTCCCTGGGCCGCCCGGTTCGGCCGGTAGTCCAGCTCGGCCACCGCCTGCAGGACCCGCTGCCGGGTCTCGTCGCTGATCGTCTGCCCGGGCGTCTGGTTGAGCACGAAGGAGACGGTCGAGGGGGAGACCCCGGCCAGGAGCGCCACATCGCGCTGGTGTGGCCTTGCCGCCTTCGGCCGGCGCTTCTCATGGGCTGACACGCCGCAAGAGTACGAGACGCCCACCGAGGCGCAAGCACGTACCGACCGTAACGAGAGGACTTCGCGAGATGCCGCCATGGCTGCACTACATGCCCGCCGCGGGCTGGATGAACGACCCCAACGGGCTGATCCACTTCCACGGGCGGCACCACCTCTTCTACCAGTTCAACCCGGCCGGTACGCAGTTCGCCAACCAGCACTGGGGCCATGCCAGCTCCCCGGACCTGCTCACCTGGACCGAGCACGAGGTGGCGCTCTTCCCCGGCCCGGCGCCGTACGATGCGACGGCCTGCTTCTCGGGCTGCGCGGTCGAGCACGACGGCCGGGTCTCGATCCTCTACACCGGCGTGCAGGGCGACGCTCAGCTACCGTGCCTCGCGCACGCGACCGACGACGGGCTGTCGGGATTCGTCAAGGACAAGGCCAACCCGGTCGTCGCCGCCCCGCCCGCCGCGGACATCACCGAGTTTCGCGACCACAGCGTCTGGCGTGAGCCCGGAGGCGGGCCGTGGCGGCAGCTGGTCGCCGGCGGGCGCGGCGATCAGGGCGGAGCGGTGTTCGCGCTGACCTCGCCGGACCTGCTGACGTGGAGCTACGACGGCGTCTTCACCGACCGGGCCGCGGCGAAGGTGCCCGGCGCGGTCTGGGAGTGCCCGGACTACTTCGCGGTGGACGGCACGGCGGCGCTCCTGATCTCCGTCATCCACGAGGACGGCGACCGGGGTCCCGACGTCTGGTGGCTGACCGGCACCGCTTCCGGCACCGGGTTCGAGGTGCAGGCGACCGGGGTCGCCGACGTCGGGGACCGCTTCTACGCCCCGCAGTCGTACTGGGCGCCCGGCGGGCGCCGCATCCAGTTCGGCTGGATCCGTACCCACCAGGATCCGGCGGCTCTCGACGGCCCCGCCCTGGGCGCGATGACCCTGCCGCGCGAGCTCTCGGTGCGCCACGGCCGCCTGCACTGCGAGCCGGCCGCCGAGCTGATCGGGCTGCGGGTGGCCGCGACACCCGTGCCGGCGGAGTTCCTCGGGGAGCGGACTGCCGGTGAACTCGTGCTCGATGCCGAGGCGGCGGCCGGCACCCGCGCCGTCGTCCTGCGCTCGCCGGACGGCGCCGAGATGACCGTCGACCTGGCGCCGTTCGCCGGGCTCGACGGAGCGCTGCGGCTGTTCTGGGACGCGGGCATCGTCGAGGTCTTCCGCGGCGGCGTGGCCGGGACCTGGTCGGATCTGCGGGTCGCAGCGGTCGCCGAACTGCGCCTCGTCAGTGCTGGCGAGGCCGCGGGCGGCCGGGCCGAGGTCTGGGAACTCGCCCGGCCGGACCGCCGGACCGGCCCGGCCGCGTAGGGGTCAGTTGGTGAGCAGGGCGGCGACGGCCACCGTCGCCGCCCAGACCGGGTAGAGCAGCAGCGGCCGCCCGGTCAGCGAGATCTCCGGCGGCGGTGGCGCGTGCGCCGCGACGAGCGCCCGGTGCTGGGCGAACCGCAGCGCCGCCACCAGCTGCTCGGCGGTGCGCTGCGTGGTCCAGGGCGGCCAGGGCCGGGGCGCCTCCACGGTCAGCACCGCGTCGCCGGCGATCAGCGTCACCCCGCCCGAGCCGTCGGCCAGCGCCGCGCTGTCCACGGTCCACGGCTGGCGGTCGCGGCGCCGGAAGCCGACCGCCGCCACGCCGCCCACGTCCCAGCGCAGCCGGGGGCGGATCCGGGCGCGCCAGCCGTACTCCAGGCCCAGCGCCGCGCCGGCCGCGGCGGCAAGTACCGGCCGCCAGCCGCCGTCCGGGCCGGCCAGAGCCACCGCCTCGGCGCCCAGGAACGCCCCGCCGAGCCCGATCACCAGCGTCTCCAGCCAGGCCCGGCCCGGCGAGATGCGATGCTCGTGCACCTCCTCGGGCGCCGCGTCCCGGTCGTACGCGCTCAGCTGCGCCGCGTCGACGACCTGCTCGTCGTCGTCGGTGACCTCCTGCGGCACGGCGTGCTCCGGGTCGTACGCGACCTGCGCGGTCCGGCCCACCGGCGCGGTCGGCACCCGCAGCCGGCCGTCCACCTCGACCGCGCACCACCGCCCGGCCCGCGGTTCGCCGTAGAGCGTCGCCGGCACGGTCGCCGGCTCGTCGTCGTCCTCGTGCGGCGTCACCCCGGGACCGGCCACGTCGATGCCGAACTCGACGGCCGTCCGGTGGTCGGCGGCCGGCACCAGCACGTGCACATAGCCGACGTCGTCCACGACCCGGACCGCGCGGACCGGCTGCGGCTGCCCGAAGAACAGCCGCAGCTCGCGCCGCCGTCGCCGGACCCGCGCGAGCAGCGCCGCCCCGGTCCCGGCCGCGGCCACGGCGAGCGCCAGCCACCGGGTGACGTCGTACGGCTCGCTGCGCAGTTGCCGCAGCCCTTGGTCGTCGACGTAGAGCTGCACGGTGCTGCCGGCCGGGTAGTCCCGCGGCGCCAGCGACGGCGTCCGCAGCGTGTGGCCGCCGTTCAAGGTCACCTGCAGCGCCGGTTCGTCCGTGGTCGCGGCCTGCACCACGCCGGCGACGATCCGGGCCCGGGCCTGCTGCCGGTCGGCCTGCTCCTGCCGCCACAGCACCCAGGCGCCGAGCCCGCCCGCGCCGGCGAGCGCCACCAGGGCGAGCAGCAACGCCGGCCGGGCCACGCTCGGCAGCGACGGTGGGGCCGGCGGCCGGCGGTGCGCGGTCGGTGGGTCGGCCGCCGCGCTGCGGCGCCCGGCGAGCCAGCACACCAGGGCCGCGTACGCCCAGGTCAGCAGCACGATCCAGCCGGTGAACGCGGCCAGCCAGAGCACGGCCGCGACGCACGCCGCCGCGGCGGCCGACCAGCGGTGCACCCACAGCATCGGCACCGGCGCCGCCAGCGCGCCGAACGCCAACCAGCGCGCGGGGTCCGGCCCGCACGGCGCGGCGGCCGAGCAGGGCGGGGCGTGCCGGGTCAGCGCCGCCAGCGTGACGATCACGACGAACCCGAGCGGCACGAGCGCGTCCACCCATCCGGCCCGCCCGATCCGCCCCATATTCACATTTTGCGGCCCCGGCCGCCTAGCGCGGGGGCGATTGCGCCGCCAGCCAGCCCTCGAGCGCGGCGTTCACCGCGTCGGGCCGTTCGAGCACTACGTCATGGCCGCTGTCGACGGTCACCTCGGTCAGGTCGGCGCAGTCGGCGCGCATCGGCTCGGCGAGCCGCCCGGTGACCGTGTCGCACACCGGATCCCAGGCCGCGTGCACGAAGAGCACCGGCATCCGCAGCTTCCCGCCGTCCGGCGCCGTTCGCGCGTACGCCAGGTTCGCGTCGTCGTTGACGTACCAGGCGCCCGCGCCGCGGAATCCGGTGGCGGTGAACGCCTCGACGAAGGCCGCGAAGTCGCCGGCCGGCAGCATCGCCTCGTCCCGGGGCACCTGAGGCGCCCGGTGCGCCGCGCCGAACCAGCCGCCGTTCTCGCGGATCCGCGCCGCGCGCGCCGGCCGGTCGAGCAGGTCCGGGCGCCCGCGCCGCAAGAGCACCGCCAGCGACGCCGCGACGTCCGCCTCGAAATCCGCCGCGACCTGCTCGAACGCCTCGGTGTAGAAGCGGTAGTAGTCCCATTGGCCGGACGGGAAGCGTTCGGCCGGGTAGCGGTCGCGGTCCACCAGCGGCAGCAGGGTGGCCAGGCCGAAACCCGGCGCGAGGTACGGCACGCAGAGCCCGGCCACCGCGCGCACCCGGTCGGCGTGCTGGGCGGCGAGATTCCACACCACCGGCGCGCCCCAGTCGTGCCCGACCCAGACCGCCGGCGCCGCACCGAGCGCATCGTGCAGCTCCAGCATGTCCCGCACAACCTCCGGCAGCGCGTAGGCCGACGGCGCGGCGGGCACCGACGAGCCGCCGTAGCCGCGCATGTCCGGCGCGACGCAGCGCCAGCCGAGGGCCGCGAAGTGCTCGACCTGCCGGCGCCAGGCGAGGCCCAGCTCGGGCCAGCCGTGCACAAAGATCATCAGGGGCCCGTCCGGCGGGCCGGCCTCGAGATAGGCGGTGCGGTGCCGGGCGGTCTGCAGAACGGGCATCCCGCCACGCTAGCGGCCCGCCGCATGTCAGGCGTACCTCAGAGGATTCACAGCTGGCTTTGCGCTCGGCCCAAGCGCGCACCAAGAGCATGGCGGGATGATGCTGCGGCACGCTCCGTCGGTACCCACCGGCGAACCCTGGCGGTCCCGTCCGCCGCTGTCCCGGGAGGCGATCGCCCGGCTGGTCCAGTTCGCCGGCGCGTTCGACCTCGCCACCAGCCTGCTGCCGCCGCGACACGGCCGGATGGCCGCGCTCGCCGAGTTCATGCCCGCGGCCGGGATGCTCTCCGCGCGCGCCGCCACCGGCGCGGTGGGCCTGCTGCTCATCTACCTCGGCGCCGGCCTGCGCCGCGGCAAGCACCGGGCCTGGCAGGTCGCCGTCGTGCTGGCCGGCGCGGGGGTGGTGCTGCACGTGGCCAAGGGGCTCGACTACGACGCCGCGGCCGTCTCCGCCGCACTGCTGGTCATGCTGATCGCCGTCCGCGGCCGGTTCCAGGCGCTCGCCGATCCGCGCAACCGGTGGCGCGCCCTGCTGGCCCTGGTCGGCTTCGCCGCGGCCGGGATGCTGCTCGGCTTCGTCGAGATCGCCGTCCGGATGAACCGCCTCGACGGGCATCCGGGCTGGACCAGCTGGGCCGAGGAGGCCGCGCTCGGGCTGATCGGCATCCCGGGCCCGCTGCGCTTCGTGCATCCGCTCGGCGCCGAGGCGGTCAGCTACACCACGGGCGCGTTCGGGCTGCTCGCCGTGGCGGTGGCCGTCGTTCTGCTGCTGCGGCCGGGGGACCGGCGGCCGGAACGTACCGAGGCCGACGACCGGAGGCTGCGCGAGCTGCTGGACCGGTACGGCTCCGCCGACTCGCTCGGCTACTTCGCGTTGCGTGGCGACAAGTCCCTGATCTGGGCGCCGTCCGCCAAGGCCGCGGTGGCGTACCGGGTGATCAACGGGGTGAGCCTGGCGTCCGGCGACCCGATCGGCGCGGAGCCGGCCTGGCCGGAGGCGATCTGCGCGTGGCTGGCCGACTGCACCGTGCACGGCTGGACGCCGGCCGTGCTGGGCTGCGGGAACGCGGGCGGGAAGGCGTACCGGAAAAGCGGTCTTGATGTGGTGGAACTGGGCGACGAGGCGGTACTCGACGTGGCCACCTTCAGCCTGCAGGGCCGGCCGATGCGGGGCGTACGCCAGGCCGTCAACCGGATCCAGCGGGCCGCCTACACCTGCCAGGTCGTCCGGCAGCGGGACCTGGCGCCGGACGCGCTGGCCGAGGCGGTCCGGGCCGCCGACGTCTTCCGCAACGGAGCCGTCGAGCGCGGCTTCTCGATGGCCCTGTCCCGGCTCGGCGACCCCTGCGACGGCGACTGCCTCTTCGTGATCTGCCGCGACGCCGACGGCCGGATCCGCGGGTTGCTGCAGTTCGTGCCGTGGGGCAGCGACGGGTTGTCGCTGGATCTGATGCGCGGCGACCGCACCGTCGACAACGGGCTCACCGAGTTCATGGTGGTCAGCGCCGTCGAGGCCGCGCCGGCGCTGGGCGTACGCCGGCTGTCGTTGAATTTCGCGGTGCTCCGCTCGGTCTTCGCCCGCGCCGAGGAGCTGGGCGCGGGCCCGGTGCTGCGGATCTGGCACCGGCTGCTGATGCTGGCGTCCCGGCTCTGGCAGATCGAGTCGCTGTACCGGGCCAACGCCAAGTACCGGCCGGCCTGGCAGCCCCGGTACCTGTGCTTCCCGACCGCCCGGGACCTGCCACGGATCGCAGTCGCGGCGCTGTCGGCCGAGGCGTTCCTGCCCGGCCGCCGGGCGCACCGCGAGCCGGCCCCGGTCCGCCGGCCCGTGCCGGGCCTGGCCTGATGACGCTCATCGGCGTACCGCTGATCGCCCTCGCCCTGATCGCGACGGCCGCGGCGATCGCCGCGACGACCCTGCTCTGGAGCCGGCCGGGCCGGTGGCGGCCGGTGCACCGCTCGGCCGGCGTGCTGCTCTGCGAAGTGCTGGTGGTGCTGTCGGCGGGCCTGATCGCCAACCGGCAGGAGGAGTTCTATCCGTCCTGGCAGGCGCTGGCCGGCGACACCGGCACCACCGCGACAACCCGGCCCCGGCCGGTCGGGCGCCTCGACACCGAGTTCGGCGCGGGCACGCTGAAAGCCGCGTGGCGCCCGGCCGGCTCGGCCGCCTGGCAGCTGGCCTCGACCGCCGAGGTGACGGTGCCGGCGAGCTATCCCACCTCCCAGGGTTCCTTCCCGGCGCTGGTCGCGCTCGGCGGCCGGCCCGCGCCGGACGGCCTGGTCCGGCTCAGCCTGCTGCCGACCCGGCGGACCAGCGCCGCCGCGCTGGCCGACCTGCCCGCGTTGCTCGGCACCGACCTGCGGGTCACCGGGCACGGCTGGGCGCTGCTGACCGCGCCCGCGTGGGCCGGCCTGGCCGCCCGGTTCGTCGCCGAGCACCCGGGCCGGTTCACCGCGCTGGCCGTGGTCGGCGCGCCACCGCCGGGATTCCACTGCCCGCCGGGCGTCGCCGTCGCGGTGGCCCGCCCGGCGTCCGAGCATGGCGCCCTGCCGCGTGGCGCAGCGGTGGCCCGCCCGGGATCCGGGCGCGGCGCCCTGCCGCGTGGCGCCGCCCAGCTGACCGGCTCCTGGGCCGCGGCGAGCGGCTGGGCCGCCCGGCAGACCCCGCCCACGCTGGCCGCGCCCGAGGTCCTGCCGACGGCGGCGGTCGCATGAGGCTCGACGGTCCCGCCCCGGTTCTGATCAGCGTGGCGGTCGCGG
>Ga0307515_10015852_pt1 | contig 13853 bp, 6 predicted proteins | sample 17_EM_MG_FD_194513 | JGI IMG/M metagenome (GOLD analysis project Ga0307515, IMG submission 194513) | Populus trichocarpa ectomycorrhiza microbial communities from riparian zone in the Pacific Northwest, United States - 17_EM | ecosystem: Host-associated > Plants > Roots > Unclassified | place... | reverse complement strand
CTGCAAGCACGACGGCCTGACGCCGCTCTCCTTGGCAGCCAAGAACGGGCACGACTCGGTAGTCATGCTTCTCCTCGACAGGGACAACATGAATAGTGACTCCAAGGACGACGACGGCCTGACGCCACTTTCCTGGGCAGCCAAGAACGGGCACGACGCGGTAGTCATGCTTCTCCTCGACAGGGACGATATGAACATCAACTCTCAGGGCTACAACGGCCTGACGCCGCTCTCCTGGGCAGCCAAGAACGGGCACGACGCGGTAGTCAAGCTTCTCCTCGACCGGGACATGAATATCAACTCTAAGGACTACAACGGCCAGACGCCGCTCTCCTGGGCAGCCGAGAACGGGCATTATGCAGTGGTCAAGCTGCTCCTCACCAGGCATGACGTCGATGTAAACTCCAAAGACAACAACGGCCAGACTCCGCTCTTCTACGCAGTTAAGAACAGTCACGGTGCCGTAGTCAACCTACTCTTCGCCAGGGTCAATTCGCGCAATCTCCAAATGCGGCCAGACCCGACTACATTGGCCTATCATTTTCTGCCTTCGTAATCACCATAAGTCTTTATATACTGTGAGATTATGCCCTCTTACTTTCCTACTAAGACATCTATACCCACACTCAGCCAGAAAGACTTACAAGTTGTAGGAGATCACATAATTGTTCAACATCCGACTCTCAAATTCACATGAGTATCAATCAATATTAGCGGCTTGGTAGTTATTTTGTATCACGGGTGGGGGCTTTTCATTGTGAAACATATCCTAATTAGCTTGACTTTGTTGGATGTGTAATTTGTTTCTTATAGAACGGTCACATCAGCTTCTTGCTCTTTCAGCGTCTTACCGGGTCTTCTTGTCAGAGTCTTTATTTCATTGTTTCATTGTTGTTGCATGTATATATAGAGCTGTGCAGTGTTCGTAAGCAGCAAGGCCGGGCTGGACCTGCGTTTGCGGTGGCTTTTAAAAGGCCGAGCCGGGCGGGCGGGTTTCTTTGCCAACTTGTAGGTTTAATGGAATAAAGTATAAAAGCATATTTTGTTTGAAAGACACTCTGCTGCGTACACTAAGAAAGCCTCCAAATACGCAACATGCACCATATCCAACTCAACCATCGGAGCCCTGCCTGGCGGACTAAGTTGACAATAATGTACTCGAAGAGTGATCAATTAGGAGGTATTAATAACAATATATATCATATGCGAATACGAATTGGTGGGTAGCTTGTGAGTGTCAAAGATATTCTCTGAAAAGCGGTATCTCCGAATACTTCCACAATGTCTGTATTTAGTTGGTATTATGTCCGGCGAAGACAACGACGCAAACTAGCAATGACTCGAGAATGGGAGGAATTATTGCTGCGGGTTTGGTTGCATGCGTCGCTATCATTGTCACTATATTGGAGTTTGTGTCCTGGCGAAAACGAAGTGTGATACGGAATGAACAGAGTGTGTTTTGGTTCTTTGTGAGGTGAGTAGTGTGTATCAACTTGTTAGCACGGGAACCTAAAGCTTGCTGCCATCACCTCCGCTTACCTTGCTTGGTGAGCCAATCCTTGCATAGGACGTTCAGCAGCGGATATCTCGCTTACTGGAAGTGGTACGACATTTGGGGTGTACGATTAGTATTGTCAACAATGTGAAGAAGAGAATTCATTGCCGAGTTGACTGGAGGTGGGTAGCGATGTAGTAAGGGCTAGGGAAAAGCAGATGTGCAACGGGAGAGAGGGTATTTTCCGGTTGATAGTGAGATTTTGCAGCTAATACAATGCTTTGTGCGAATAGAATAGACGGGATTCCCTCGCGCTGTCGGTCATAAAACATTTTAATCACTAAGTTGTTGCAGGGTAAATTGTGTGAATAGGGGCCGAGTTGTTGTTGTTTATTCATACTGTATTCACTCTTACTAGAGTATGACAGGACCTGATATCCCCTCCGCCTCCGGGCGAGCCGGGTAGATGGCGGAGCTCCCCCCCGCTACCCTTCGTCCCCGCTGACCAATGAAAGATAAATGATAGAAAGAAAGAAAGAACGATATAAACCCGTTGCCGCCGCCGTGAGCCTCTGCGCCCCCTCCGTACCGCCATTCATTCATTTGGGCGGGAACTTCCCGACCTCAGTAGCCGCCAGGAAGTCCACCACCGCTTGATCGCACTTGTCCATGGAAAACAGCTCAGAGACCTGCACATGGAGGCATCTGCCTGCTTTCCAGCCCTTCACCTTCCCCACCGCTTTCCAGAGCACGTTCTGCTGGTCTCTCCACTGGCTACGGTGGAGGAAGAGCTGCTCCCGCGTCTGGGCCACTGTCCCTTTACACCACCAGCACTTGTGGTCCTCTCGGTGACCGAATCGTTTTCGGTAAACTCCAGTGGGTGCATGCCCGGATTTTAGTCGGTAGAACCTGGCAGCCAGTGACTTCACGCTTGTCATCGGAATAGGTCTTTTGGTCCCCGCCTTGCCCTTCAGCCTATAGCTGAAGTGCTTGCTGCATTTGTCGGCCTCCCACCTTGCCTTGGCTGCTGCCCTTCACTCGGAGATTCGTCTGGCCATATTCAAGGCCGAGGTGTATGGCCGCTCTATCGCCGTGTTTCCGCTTGCATCTCGGGCTACGTTCGCCTGACGGTCTGCTTCTTCGTTCCCGGGGATACCGGAGTGTCCCGGAACCCAGTGAATCTCCGTTTCGATGCCAATGGGGCCGAGTCGTTAGCGTGTAGTTAGCGAGTCGCCTCTCGCTTGAACTTTGTTTTCGTATAAAGGTAATCGACTGCCGCATGACGTGCTAACTTAGTGCTAGGGTTATTCTTATTAGTGTTCAGCTCGTGCACTAACATGCGAACTTACAGTGTGGGATTTTGCATACATTTGGCTAAGCACGTGCTATCAGTAGATACCTAGAGCCTTAGCTTTCCAACTCCCCATCACCATGCACCGACTATCGCACTTAGACGACTCTGTTACAGTACGAGAACCCTCTCAACGGTGATGATGCGTATGGGTGATCAGAATAGTTTGTCTTCATCGACATTCGGATAAGATGCTCCGGAAACGTCATCAGTAGAGCACACAATGGAAAGGACGGAGGAGGTAAGGTTGAGTAAGGATACGCAGCGTCAGCTAGCTAATCACACGAGGGGGTGCTTCACTACGGGTCATTGAACAGTTGTTCGATTCTCCAAATCACGCTTCGGTTGCTTTGCCTGATGCAGCCGCTAGCACAGCAGTAGCCTAGAACGTGGTTTTATTCCGACACAACGCAACGGCAGTAACTCGGGAACCCATCAGACTCACAATCGCCATAGCCTGCCTCTTTACGTTGATTCTCAGCATTCTCGATCGCTTACCTGCTACCAACACGTTTGGCGACGACTACCAGCTGTTAATTAACGAACTCAGAACCGAGCAACAATGGCTCTCCCACCATTGGGGGATCAACCAGGAGGGGATATATCTCCTTCATGTTGGGAAGAGATCCTACCCTCAAGTTCATGACACGCCGACTGGGACGAAGTAGTTCGCTCATGATCAGCACTCTCTGACCACCGGCAGAGGCGTACAACTAGTTACCCCTGAGATATGGCAGGGAAGCTGCAAAACGAAGAGTCCGCTTTGAACATGTTCAGATGGGCTCTCTCGGACAAGATGTTGGAGAAATTATTACAACAGCTTACTTCGTTCGTTAGTAAACTTCACAAGCTCCTGCCTATCTTAGCGGGACATTGAGCAGTTATACTACTAGCAGGCATCCCAATAGTTCATCCCTTCCGTCCAAGGCCATGCCCGGAACCGGACGACAATTTTCGGAGCTCAAAATTTTAGGACTGGACGGACCAGGGCACTTCATGACAAGACTACAGGACTGTGGGAACCTACAGTCCATTAATTGGCCCCCAAAGATACCGCCGCTGAAGATTTGTTCCGGGATTTGGTTACTTTACTCATGCGGGGTAGATTGTTTTGTCCCACTACCGAGCTGGATATACTATATCCGACCCTGGATAAGACTACGGTCATCTGTACTGGGCCCTGGTCTTGGAGTTTTCTCCCCAGGACGGGCAAGTCCTCCGAAACTCATGCACCAGACGGGACGACGATGTCGGACCCCGAAAGACTGTAGTCCCCCCGGACCGTTGGGAACGCTAACTACTAGAAATTTAAGAGCTACCCTATACCGATACACAGCGTAATAATACCGCCCGATGAATACCTATCTCGACGCGATAATGGTAGCCTATTGAAACTAGAGCCAGTGTGTGAGCAGTAGTCGTTCTGGAATCGTCGACGCTGCGGAAGTTGGGTAAGGCATAGAAATTCACGGCGCGAAAGAACTATTGCTGCTGGGGTGGCTGTAAATCTGCATTGTACACTACTGAGGTAGATAAACAAGCAGTTAAGATCAGCGTAAATGAAACGTATGGAATAATATTCTCTAGGCTCGGTATCTAAAATACTGACTGATCAGTGCAGAAGACATTTGGAAAGTGAAATGGGATGGATCAGACGAGCTTGGTACGGAGACCCCTGCATGTTGCTAGCCCATCTCGGGTGGGATTACTTATGTGGGGTAATTTGCGGGGTAGTTAATATATTTCCGTTGTCCCAACTTCACTCTATAGCAAACCATTGTACTTATAAAAAGATAGTTACTATCTTGCGCTCGTAATGTATTCAATCTGAATACCATGGGGGAACCTATTTTAACGCGAATTGTTCATTTCGTGCACTAGGAAAGGTCTGAATCTCGAAATCATTAAAGCCAGCAATTTCGGGCTCTTTTGCGGCTTCTATATACTTGAGTACCTTGTCTCGTGCCCAGCTGCATGCTACCTCGTACCTTCTTGTAATTCTCATCCCCGAGAATTTCATGAGTAGAATATGCCTCCAGAATCCTCGGAGTGCGAGCAACAAGCGGGGGACATGAATTAATTCCAAGCTACCGGGCATACCATGAAAGCCAAAACTTTAGTTGAACATCATTCTTCTATCTATATGAAATACCACCGCAGCTTCACTACCAGACCCCTAGAACAAAAACTGCTCTGTAAAATTGTACAGACCCAAGTACTGTGTTGAACGCAAAAGAGAAAGGATGAAGAAGCTCAATTGTCTATCGATACAAGAGAAGGAAAACACTAGACTTATATACAGAGAAGAGACCATACTCGGCGAAGCCGAGTATCACAACCGGAGCCCGAAGCCGAGTACCAGTGCCGGAGCTAGGCCTCCTGCTCAGCATGGGGGCAGGCGAGGCTGGTGGGGGCAGGCGAGGCCAATGGGGGCCGTAAGCCACCGGCCTCATGCCCGAGCCCGCCAGCACCAAACACTAGGGAAGCCACCGGGCCAAATCCCTAGTCAACATACTGTATCAAGGTTCAGAGTGAATAATTACAACTCTTTCTGTTCCGCCTGCTGCAGCTTGCACAATAATATCACAACACCGGCAGCCTCCGAGTTGTAGGTTCAAAACTGCCTGCACCATACTTAGAGAATTTCGTATTGAGAAGTTCAAGGTATCCAATCCCACGAGCGGCCATGGAATGAATATAATGCTATAGAATTGATATAGGGAGAGTAAATAGCAAATGAGATAAAATTTGACTTCGTTGATTAAAAGTGAATCTACTTAAGAAAAGAAACTAAAAAAAGCAATCCGAAGAGCCGCGATCAACTGACTCTAATTGTGGAATGACATCATGACATCTCGCTTAACACGGGAAAGTTTCACGAGAAAGTTTTAATATAAACTGAGATGCAGCCCAGTATTATCAGGGCTCAAATAAAAACCCAATGAGCCGGATATACCACCAAGGCTGCCACACCAATAAAAATAGGCAGCTTGGTGCTGCAACTGTTTCTTGCGTCACACATTAGCATATTGTGAAGAAAATGTGAAGAAAATTTGTGATGAGGCAAGGGTTACCTCTCATCGGCTCGAATTTTGCGTTCTACTTCAGCGGCTCTCCCAGAGCGAGCATGTTCCACCCTCGTCCGTCGAATACTCGACTCTAATCTACGGCGGTCCATGCGATTCCTCCCAGACGAGCTTGTCAAATGTAAAATAACTCCCACACCGATACAGTCTGTAACAGTCCCTCGATGAACTCTACCAACACCTCCAGGCGACGGGTTCGCTGGTGTAGCATCTGCACTGCGGATATTGGAACAACTGCATGAAGCCTATCCACAAACCATGCAAATTCCTGCAACAACCTCTCCGACCTCGCTTTTCCAGAGAGTGCCCACCTCACTTTCCTCAACGTCGATGCCTCCTTCTGCGATTTCTCCGCCCTTCCTCGTCGCTGATCGATAGCCGTCGCAATCACCAGCGATATTTTCCGGTCAGCACTCAATGTAGGCAGAGACCCATTATGTCCTGGGACAAATGAGATGCCAGTGAATCTCTGAGCTAGACTTTCGACGTCGCGTGGACCGTGCCGCTTCTTCACTTTCTCTGAATCTTCAAAAAACAAATCGCCCATTTCTAAAGTTCACACACCCCCCTTTGCACCACCGCATCCTGCAGCATTTCATGTGGTGCCCCACTGATGTCGGTAAGGCCCACCGCTTGGCCCCAGTGGAGGAGACGTAGACGCTCGGTTTCGACCTTAGTTACGAATAAGTGGTAGTCGGAGCCATAGGATTTAGCTGCGGATAAACGATCTAGAACGTCGATGTTGGCGGAAAAGAGGTCTGAAAGGCCAGCGAGGCCGACCGTGAAGCTGACAGTGCTCCACGGTGGGGAAATGATCGGTGAGAGGCGAGGAAGAGGCGTCGTAGGGAGATCAGGGGAAAGATGGTACGTGGCTTTCCACTTTCCCGAGTTGTGGTGTGATTTGGATTCCGGCGCTGACGAAGCTGCGTCTCCACTGACATTCTCTTCAAATTTTCCTCAAGTCGAGAAATAATGTATCTCTTTGCTGTATGTCTCTCCCAAGTCCTCCGTGTCGCAGCGATTTACCCGCCGCTAAATTTGCGTCTGAATTTTTTACAGCTCCTGCCTTATCCCCAGTCATCGTGTAGTCTCTCTATCGACAAAATCCGTCTCGGGCCCCGAACCATACCGTCGAAGTCTGTTTCTCTCCGGCCCTCACCTGTGGTGAAGTTTGCCGATGCCCGAGCTTAACTGATAATCTAAATTACTCTCCTCTCTCTCGTGTTTTGGGTGCTATTGCAATGCCTCCGTCGTTTCTCGTGCCCGTTACCATTACCGTGTTTCCGAAGGCTCTCGTTTCTACCGACTCGTCACTAAATCCTACGCTCACCCAGGTCAGCCCCGCTCCTTCATTTTCTGCTAGAACATCATATCACTTACGAGATATCGTTAACTCAGCTGTATGAACTCGAAAATTGGTGATGATGGCTCCCTCGACTTATTCTAGATGGGTTCAATCACCAAACACTGGAAATCGGGGGACAAGGCTCCAGAGAGGAACAGTCGGTTGGAGGCCTAGAGTGACGCACAGAAGTGCTCAGACGCACTCCAGCTTGTTTGAGCGTGTCGATGCGCAGCACCAATTGTACAATACGCTAGGCGCTGAGGTTGTGTCGCTTGCACATTTGAATCGCAGGATTTCTGGCGTACGAACTTGTACCCGTGGTTTATTAACCATGGTGGGCAAAATTATTTAATGCTTGATATCCGGGGTTGGAGAATTATAGCAGAGTCCGAAAGGAATAAGTTGAATGGAAAATTAAGTTGGTTTTTGTACACCGAACAGGTGGATGTAGTGGGTGACACTGCCCAATCAGGTATTGATACAGTACATGGATTACTGTTGCATATATGCATGTAGATACCCTGACCTACTCTGTGCGTGACTGCTACATCTTGTCATAGCTTCTCACACGGACATGTACTAGAGTATACACGGGAGTTAAGACGAGCTCTCTTACTAAATACAATTAACTATCTTCATACTAAAGCAGCAATTTCTGGAACGAGATATTGAGCGACTACGAATGAAGATGAACCATTCATACCACAATCTAGGTACTCACCTTCTAATATTGTTGACTACATAAGTAACTATTCCTGAATCCGATGTGCGATGACTGTTCTAGTCAATTCACGGAGTATGTCAGTCTGTGGAGTGACCGGTCAAACCGTGGAATAACTGGGCTCCGTGCACTGACCGGTCAGCTCACAGAGCCTACACGATCCATGAGCTGACCAGTCGGTTCGTTGAGCGATACAGCCAATTGTAGGGAAAATCAAGAAAAAAATGTGTCTTTTCTCTGTTCAGCTGCACTGACAAAAATGACAAAAAGTCTGTCCAATTAAGTCTGCAAGTATTGGTCCAATCACAAAGTGATATATACATGAAATATGCATAATTCATTGCTCTTTCACCTCCCTGTCTTTGATTTACGATATCTTTAAAATTCATTGAGCACCTTTAAAACAAATAGCCAAAATCGCTGAAAATCGGTGTTTTTTCACAACCATTCTATCAATATTAAAGATATGGTAAATTGGAGACCAGGAGGTGAACGAGCAATGAATTACACATATTTCATGTATACATCACTTTGCAATCAGAGTAATTGTTACTTTTGTTTGAGCACAATTAGCACCAGTCAGTTCATGGAGCACTGATCTGACTGGTTCATTCACGGAAGGTGGGGCTCCATGAACTAACCGGTTACTCCGCGGACTGACATTCTCCGCGAACTGACTAGAACATTGTATCACTGCACTTCTCCCTTCCCTTGAATAAGCTCGCTCGGTGGTGGCTAAAAATAAGGACACGCAAATCCCATCAGCTCTGTTGATGCGGCCCCAACGCACAGCGGCACAGCCGGGGCAATTAAACATATCGCTTGAGTTTAACCGAGCACTTATGAGAAGGGCTAAGATATACATTACTCCTCCGCTATTGCACGAAGTGAATCTAAACTCCCCAGAAGCTAGGAATCTTGACCTAGGATTGCTGAATAGCACTAACTAGAATCATTAACTTAAAATGCAGGTGTACACGTGTACTACTGTACAGACAGGTTGACGAACGTTATCGGTTACTCGCTTTGCTGGTATATAGCTTGCAGAGTGTCATTTGGTAACATTTCGCTAATAAAGGTTTGTTCATTTCGTCATTTGTGGCAGAAAATACCGCACACTGATCTGAACATAAACTAACCCTTGGTTCTCCTAACATGTTCAGTTCTCAGTCTCGTTTTCCCTGTCCATCTTCCACCATATCTTCCTCTACTTTTTCTACTTACCGCTCTTCCACCGATGACTGCATGCTTCACCGGGTGGATTTCCTGGCTAGGTTGCGCACGTCATCCTCCAGGTTGTGCGAGTGTGAGATAGCCTAGAGCCAGATCATAGTGCTAGTTATTTATATTCTCAAATGAGACCTTAGTGTATGCAATTATACTAGATTAATCTTAATGTACCGGCATTCTGTAGAGAGAAGAACCGACATTTAACTCAATTATTACTCGCCCGCCCGCTTGTCTGTTGTGTCGTTCGAGTTGGATTGCAAGGTAGAGTTCACCATTTAGAGCTCGTTCGAATGCAAAGTTGAACACTCTCAGGCACACATTCATTGTGCATTTGTCGGAACAGTAGACGTTTCACCATTCCACCACTCGGTCACAATTTCTCACTCACATCGTGTTGTAATCACTCTATTACTATATGACCTGAGAGGAAGTCACCGCTACACTGAGATCACCGAGTTGACTCACAGGCTACGGACTCATAGTTGTAGACTCATCCACGAGTCTTCACTCGCCACCGCCACCACCTGGTATTTGCAATCGTGAGCTTCCATGGACTTCCATGGTGTTCCAGGCTCTCATGTATATAAAGACCGAGCTTCTCCTTAGATAGTAGAATAGACTTCATCCGCTTCACATTCGTAACACACTCGTTAATTCAGTGTGTTGTAGTGTGACAGATGTACACGAGCTAGAGACATGTTACAGATCTGATGCACGGTCACTGCTGCAGGGGCAGGCGCCTTCTGTATATATCTCGAGTCTTTCTCCTTCACTCTTCTCAGTACTATTGTCTATGCACACGGTTCTCCCCATATCGTAATGTGTAGCCCTCAAACTTCGAAGAAAACGGTACATATTCCAAATGGTACTATATTGTCTGGAAGGAAGTTGCTGATACAGTAAGGTCTCCGAATTGACTCATAGGCTGTGGAATCATACTCGTAGACTCATACACAAGTTTTTACTCGCCACTGGTATTTCCAATCTGTTAAAAATAGGGATAGAAAAGCTTGATTGATTGTACTATCTAAGAGGCCACAAGGCCATATATATATGGTCGTACAAGTGTAGCGTACGTACTCATCTATGAATAGATATGGATGAATGCCATCAGCTTGTATCAGAGTCAACTGTAATCTCCGGCCATACAAGGCATCATCTCCAACCATACGACGGCTGAGATCTATTTGTTCAATACAATCCATGGGCTTCCATATACTTCCACCGAGCTCCAGGCTCTCTAGTTTATCTAATCTAATAATTATACACTTGGTTTGTCTGCTCGAAGCATTCTCATTGGCTGGGAGAACTTGCCACATGGCGCGTGTGGCAGTGGCAGATACAGTGGCGGGTACAGTGGCGGATATCCGCAAGTTGACGTAGGATTTATCCCGAAGACCTACAAGTTTTTAGAATGTCATCGAAGCTGCTAGAAATGATCGGAGAGTGCTTGCTAATGCACTGAGTCATTTGTGTAGACTCATTCACAAATTTTCACTCGCCACCCGCCATTCGCCACTACTGGCGCCACTCTACCATCTCCAGCAAACTTCAAATTTCTTAGGCATATAAAGGCATGGATTCTACCATTAGATAGTTCTGTAGACAATCACTTGTGTACAACAGATAATTCAATCTCTCTTTGTACTCGATCACTCTCAACAATACAGCAGACACAGTGGCAGATACAGTGGAGGATATACCGTAGCAGATATATATACCGTGGCAGATATACAGCGGCGGATACAGTGCCAGATATACAGTACCGGATCAAAATACATATTCACAGGGGCGGATACACAGGGGCGGATACACAGCGGTGTGGTGGGAAATCCGTTTCTCACCACCACCACTCAGTTTGGCAGGGGGAAGCCGGCGGGGGACGTATGGATATAGAGGGATAACGGAGATGGACTGAGCGACGGGGAGTATATATTTGAGAGACCCCGGGGTAGATAGACATCATCTTACCATACATCGAAATACACACTATATCTTTCCCAGCTCTTGGTCTCACTCACTCTTTCCGAGATTTCCTAGATCCACGCAATTTGCGTGGTTTCTCATGGCCGGGTATCGTATCATGTCCTCTCACCCTCTTTCTATGCTCCTTGAGCCAGAACCGCTCTTTCTCACGAATTCCCCTTGGATGCCGCGAGAGGTGCGGCGGAGTGTTGACGATAGGCTTTCTGCCATCTAGCTACACCGTTTCACCACAGCGGTAGGTATACAACGGCAAAAAAAATGGCAGATATACAACACAGCAAACATAGAGGCAGATACACGGCAGCAAATACACTGTGGCAGATACAAAATGATGGATATACAGAGGTAAATATACAGCGGTGGATATACAGTGGCAGATACAGCAGTGGATATACAACACAGCAGACACAGTGGCAGATGCACCATGGCAGATATATATAGTGACAGATATAACGTAAGTTACACGGAAACCGGCTAATACACATTACCCGGCCGGCTTGTGTGACCTCAACCCCGCATTGAAAATTAGAGTGAAATTCATCACCTCCATCACTGCAACAAGTATGGCCCCAGTTAAACCTCGCACCACCCCTGACGAACGCCGGGAAGAGCGTATTAACCTTGCGCTTGCGAAACGACACAAAGAGAATGTACCTTTTAAGCAATTAGCACTCGAGTTCAATGTACCACGAACTACTCTCCAAGATCGAGCTCATGGTGGAGCCACTCGCAAAGAAGCACATGCGCATCAGCAGAAGCTTCCTCCATCAGCAGAAAAGGCTTTAGAAGACTGGTGCAAGCAACTGGATGACTGGGGATTTCCTCCTCATATGGATCTTTTAAAGGCAATGGCTCTGGTATTGGCAGAACAGCGAGCAGTTGAAGAAAACAATCCAGAATTAGCAAAACTTGGCAAGCATTGGATCACCAACTTTCTCGATCGCCATCCTACACTTGCCACAAAGTATTCAGCACAGCTTGACCGGCAACGGGCAATGGCGAATAATGTACAGTCTCTTCGTGACTATTTTCGCAAACTACAACATCTATTACGAAAGCATGGATTTCAATCAAATGATATCTACAATATGGATGAAAAAGGATTTGTTTTGGGTTATTCAGAAAAGGCAAAAGTAATTTGTCGTCGTGGTCGACGTCCACCAAGAGTTACACAGGATGGAACGCGGGAACTAGTTACAGTTATTGAATGCTGTAGTGCTGGCTTAGTTGTGTTACCATCTTTTGTTATATATAAAGGTGCAGGACAGTATTTGGGCTGGCATTCAGAGACCTCTGATCCTGATGCAGTATTTGCTTCTTCTCCCAATGGCTGGACTGATGATGAGCTGGGTTTGGAGTGGATAAAACACTTTGATACTCATACTTCAAGTAATGGTCGACCGCGTCTACTCATTCTTGATGGTCATCGATCTCACCTTTCAATCCAATTTTGTCAGTATGCCTTGGCGCACAATATCATCCTTTTCTGCTTTCCTGCTCACTCAACTCATCTTCTACAACCTCTCGATGTTGGGCTATTTGGACCTCTTCAACACTACTACGGAAAAGCAGCAGATGATCATATGCGAGATACTCGAACTGGTATTGTAAAGGGAACTTTCTGGCGGTTCTATTCTGTAGCCCGTATAGCAGCCTATACAGCAAATAACATCAAAGCCGCCTTTCGCAAAACTGGCATCTTTCCATTCAATCCGGATTCAGTTTTAACTCAACTTCCATCGCGTTCTGTACCTTCGCCTGTTAAGCACCAAACTATTCTCCATCTCAAAACCCCGCACAATCGCCGAGATCTTGGCCAACACACTCAACTCGCAATCGATCACATCAAGGAGTGTTTAAGTGGTGACACCTCGTCCGCAATTGCAACACTTCGTCATTTCGCACATACCGCTGAAACTGCTTTAACAACTGCGCAGATAAAGACTATTGAAGCCGAAGATATTAAGAAGCGATACCAAGGAAAGACAGCTGCGAAGACAGATCGCAGAGTAATTACAAAAGCTCGTGTAATTACAGCGGAGGAGGTCATGAAGCTACGTAACGCGAAATTGGCAAAGGAGCGAGTTGCTGCTGAAAAAGTTGCAAAGAAAACTGCGGAAAAAGCTGCTACCAAAAGAAATCAACCGGCTACACAAAATAAGAGGAAAAGCAAGACAGTTCAGGTACTTCATTCCTACTGATAGTAGAGTCTGTGCTAAATATTTTAGCAAAAAACCGCGATTTGTAGTAGAAAGGCAAAATCCGATTCAGACTCAGAATGGGAGAGTTTCAACAATCAACTCTCTTCCACTGCCCATTCTCCAGTTCAACCAGTACTCAATACTCCATCAAATCCAAATCCAAGACTTCCAGATAGACCACTTGAGATGACATTAAGGAACAGAAAGCCGGTTGGTTTAGAGTAAAGCCAATAGCGGGGTAGATGGTGAATTCTAGTGAAAGTTAGTAGGGTTGATCATCAAAGAGCTTAGTTCTTTGTACTCAGGTGTTTCTTTTCTTCTTCTTTGCCATGTGGAGTAACTCTCTTTCAAGTTTGGTGATGATAGGATGCTTGATGGTGGTGAAATCGATAGAATTGTCTTCTTCGCGCGTGTCCGCTCAGTCGGCCGACTTCCCTG
>Ga0307515_10015851_pt1 | contig 13854 bp, 2 predicted proteins | sample 17_EM_MG_FD_194513 | JGI IMG/M metagenome (GOLD analysis project Ga0307515, IMG submission 194513) | Populus trichocarpa ectomycorrhiza microbial communities from riparian zone in the Pacific Northwest, United States - 17_EM | ecosystem: Host-associated > Plants > Roots > Unclassified | place... | reverse complement strand
CAGGCGCGAGAATTCCGTTAAATTTCCCCAAGGAACCAAATTGCTGGCTGTAAGTCAGCAATTTGGAAATTTTCCTTGGAAAATTTAACGGAATTCTCGTCTATAGTACTGAAATAATTTTTTTCCTTGGTTAATATTTGTCGGGTCACCTGATATAAGGGACGTGCTACCCCATTAAATTCGACCTCGCGACCAATATACTTACACTTACGATGCACCCCCCAATAGTAGATATATAGGATTTCTATTTATATAGTTTTATAGAGCTTACGAAGCGCTTTAAAATGGCACTACTTTTGTCTATATATCTTAAGGCTAAGTAATACTATACTAATGTAAAGCTTTAGAGCTCTGCGGAAAAAATTTCGCGGGGGGTGCACGGAGCTCTGCACGGAGCTCTGCACGGAGCTCTACCAAAGCTCTGCCTGCAAGCTCTACGAGCTCTACATAAAGCTCTGCAAAAGCTCTCTATAAAGCTCTACTTAAAGCCCTATCTAGAGCTCCAAAGCTCTACTAACATGCAGCACTAATATACTAGGAAGTCTTATAATGGTCTCTACGGATGCCCTACGGACGTCTCTACGAACGGCTCTGCATCGTCCTTATGAACGGCTCTACAACGGCTCTACAAATGACCCTACGGACGGCTCTGCATCGTCTCCACGAACGACTTTGCATCGTCTCTACGAACGGCTCTACATCGTCCCTACGAACTGCTCTGCATTGTCCCTACAAACGGCCCTACGACGGCCCCGCAACGGCTCTACGACGGCTCTACATCATCTGCTGTACGAACGGCTCCGCATCATCCATACAAACGGCTCTACGTCGTCTCTACGAACGGCCCTACGAACGGCCCTACGAACGGCCCTGCATCGTCCCTACGAGCGGCCCTGCATCGTCTCTACGAACGGCCCTACAACGGCCCCGCAACGGTTCTACAGCTGCTCCACGAACGGCTCTACGACGGCTCTATAACGGCTCCAGCAGCAGACCGAGCAGCAGACCGAGTAGCAGACCGAGCAGTAGACCGAGCAGCAGACCGAGCAGTAGACCGAGCAGTAGTCCGAGCAGTAGTCTGAGCAGCAGTCCGAGCAGTAGTCTAAGTAGTAGACCGAGTAGCAAACAAGTAGCAGTAGGAGTAGTAGACAAGCAGCAGTCTAAGCAGCAGTAGGAGCAGCAGACAAGCAGCGGTGGGAGCAGTAGACAAGCAGCAGACGAAGCAGTAGTAGGAGTAGTAGTAGGTAATAGATAGGCCAGTAAATAGTAGATAAAGTAGTATTAACCTAACTTAGATTTTCTTACTACTATACTATCTATTAATCTAAATTATATTTATATACTTTATCTTAATTACCTCTTAACTTATAACTAATTACCCTATTTCTTACTATTAAATATCTTCTTATCGATTTTTATTCCTTATTATTAACTAAATTATATCCTTATTATTAGCCTTTTTAATACCTATTTAATATATATAATAAGATAAAGTTTTTATACTTAATTCTCTATTTAATAAGTAGTAAATAAAAGATAAAATAATAACTAAAATAGTATTAAAAGTAGTAGTAGAGGCTATATTAATATTAAAAATAAAGGTTAAAATAAAAGCAATAAAAGTAAAGCTATAGTAATAAGGGTTAAAGCTATAATAGTAATCTAAATAAAAGTAAAATTAATATTTAAAAGAAATTTTCTATTTATTTAAATTATTTTTAAAGGTTCTTTATATAGATAAAATTAATATAAAGTAGTAAATAATAAAGTAATAAATAAAATAGTAAATAAAATAGTAATAATAAAGAAATTTTAATTATAAAATATATCGGTTTAATATAAAGGGTTATTATTTAAAAAGTATAAAAGTATATATATTAAATTCTACTATTTTTAGTATATAGTAATATAAAGTAAGATATATTATAAAAAAGGTTATAAAAATAATAGTAAAGATAGCTAAAGTAGTATTAAACGTAGAAACTAAAATAGTAACTATAGCTAAGTTAAAATAGAGATAAAAGTAGTAAATTAAAGTAATAGTTAATATAATAATAAAAATAGTAATAGAAATAAAAATAGTAGTAAAGAAAGTAATAATAAAGGAGTAGCTAGGGTTATAGTAAAAGTAATAATAAAAGTAATAAAGTAGTAAAAAGAATAGTAAAAGAAATAATAATAGTAGTATTTAAGTTATAATAAAAGTTAAAAAAAATAGTATATAAAGCAATAGATTATACTTTAGCTTAATAATAATAAAATAGGTAAAATAAGATATATATATATATAATATAAAAGCTAATTAAAAAGATATAATTATATAGGAAATAGTAATTATTCTCTTTACGTTTACTATATATATATATTATAAATATTATTTTAGTCTTAGTATATATAAGAAAAAGGAATATTACTAGCGGTTATAGGCTAAAAGGTAAGGGAATAGTATAGTAGTAGTAGTAGAAGTAGGAGAAAAAGAAAAAGTAGTATAGTAAAAGGGTAGTACTTAGTTTTAAAAGGATAAAAGACTACCATAGGCGCAAGAAATAAGTAACTAATTTAAAAATAGTAAAAGTAAAAGTTAAAGTAGTAGATAAGAAGTTAAAAAAAGTATTAAGTAATATAAGTAGTAGTTTAGATAAATATAAAAGTAATAGCTAAAAGAATTATAAAAATAGTAAAGTAAAGTAAAAGTAGAGATAGTAGTAATATATAATAATAATTCATTGCTTAATATAACGGAACCTTATAGTAAGAACTACGGTAGGTCCTATTATTGGGCTAGGTGTATAGGAAATACAAGGATAGAAGTTAACAATGTAATAATAACTGGTAGAGTGGTTGCCTAATAGATTAACTCTAATTATATTTTAAGAATTACTATAAGGAAGGAACTATCTAGGTAGGGATTAAGGGTCCTTAAATACACAACTATACTCCTATAAAATCCTCCTTATATATAATATACGTCTTATATATAAGGTATATAAGTTCCTCTTATTCCTCTTATTTAATACGTAGCACATTATATAACCTTAGTTATTATTCCTTATTATATAGTTCTATCGGCTCTATCCTAGACCGTGCCTAAATTAACTAACTAGCTTCTTTCGTCTCTTCTCTAAGTAGTTATAATATTATACTTAAAGCGTCCATAACACTATCTCCCTCCTTTTTATCTTTGTCCTTAAAGATCTAAAATATCTCTAAGTTGTTTACTAGAGGTATAATATCCGTTTAATTAATTTGGTTAATATTGTTGCTTATTATACCTAAAGCAATTTCTTTTTTACACGCCCAACGTCATGCTCGCACTATTACTGCGATATTATCTCTTAGTAAGATTATACCATCTCCGTATTCTTGCTGCTTAAAAGAGGGGTTAGTCTATATTACGTTAGCGAACCCATCTTTATAACAACCGTCCTCTTATTTAGAGTGCACTAAAGTAAATATTTATTTGTCCTATAACGTTCGCTCTACCTCTAATGCTAAATATGCACAATTTATTACTCTTAATAGTCGTCTAGTTCCCTAATTAATTTATCTTAAGGTCTTGTATTTAATCTACTACTATACGGCTAGATAGTAAACTGTCTTAAGCCCTTGCTAAGTTAAAACGTTCTTATAATACGGAATAAAAGGCCTTAAATACTTAAATCACGACGTCTACTCGTTTACTTTATCTTAAAAAGGTTTGTAAGAAGGTTCGTTTTAAGGAGTAGAAACTTATAGAATAAGGTTTATAGAAACTTAGCAATAAAAGAATAAATTATTTTCTAATAGGAAAGGAAATAGATCTAAGTAGCTCGGCAACTACTCTTCTTAGGTCCCCCTTAGGTGACTTATTCTTTAGCGATCCTTTTTTTATTAATGCTGCCTAACCTAATTTCTTCTAATACTCTTATACCTTTCTTATAGCGTTTTTTAAATTCTCTAGTAGCTTCTAGGTAGTCTTATTATAGCCTATCTACTTAACCTTATACTATGTTTTATTATTAATATCCTTATAACTAATAATCTTTAAAACTTGCTATTTATTTTCTTCTTATACTCTATATATGTCTGCTTTATAGACTAGTAGCTTAATATTCCCGTATGCTAGTTCTAGTATTGCGATATACTATATAGGGTAGATCTTTATTTTAGCTAGTAGGTTTAACTTAAACGTAACCAGTAAAATCCTTTATGTAATTTTAAAAGGTCCTAGTCTAACATAGTCCAACTTCTTACTTAGTTATTAACTCTTGAAATTTTTATATAGTAGCCATACTTTATCTCCCTCCTTAAGATCTGGTCCCTTAGATCTCTTAACATTATAGTACTTTTTTATTCTTTTTTATACTTTCTTTACTAATTCTATAAGGTCTATATAAAGATTTATTAACGTCTTTATTCTTTCTTTAACTGTACTACTTGTTTTCCTTACTTATTATAGTAATAATAATATTCTCAGCTTATATCTATAATTTGCCTTAAATAGTAATATGCCTATTTCTTTTTAAGGTGTTATATTATATGCAAACTATATAACTAGTAATAGCGATATCTAATTATTCTATACGTAATTAATATAATGCCTTAGATACTACTCTAATATCTAATTTAATCTTTCTATTTAACTATCTGTCTATAAATAATATATGGTAAAAGTTACTACTCTAACTCCTTACTCTACTAAGAATACTTCCTAGAATGCTGCTATAAATCTTAAATCTCTATCCGATATAATCTTACTTAGTGCTTTATATCTTATAAACACTTCTTTAATATAGATCCTAGCAACATCTTCCGCTAAGATTTCTTCTATATACGCTATAAAGTATCCCCACTTTATAAGCTTATCTACTATTACTAAAATCGCGTTATAATCTTATCCGGTAATAGGGTTCTTTAACTTTAGTAACTTAATAATAAAGTCCTATAATATAACCTCCTATAGTTTCTCTGGTATTTTAATAGGTTATAGCCCCCCGTATAGCCTATACCTTATTAGTTTATTTCTTTAGTAATCTAGATATTCTTTTATAACTCTTCGCGCTAAGCCCTAGATTTTATTAATAATATACTCCTCCTAGAGTCTTAATACTAAGCCTATAGCTCCATTATGTCCCTAAGTTAATCCCTTATAAAATTCTTTTATAAATTACTCTGCTATGTTTCTTAGGATATACTTTACTTCTTAGTTTTCATATATATCTATTTATAGATCTTCTAGCTATACTTTTAGAATTCTTTATACCTAAAAGCTTTCTAATAACTTATAAACTCTTTTTAGTTCTTCTTAAGTTACTATAATCTTTAGATAATTATACCTAATTAATCCGTCTATGTCTTTTCGCAGTAAAGCCCCTAATGGCTTTTTATTATTTTGTAGTTTAGCCTTTTAACTCAGAGCATCTGCTCTTGTATTGTCTGTACCCTTAGTATACTAAATCTTGAAATAGTATTCTATAAGCATTTCTACCCATCTAACCTGTCTTTAGTTAAGTTCCTTTATTGTTAAAAATCCTATTAGGTTCTTATAATTCATTTTAACTATAAATGGTTTCTCTATGCCTTATAAAAATACTCTCTATTCCTTTAGTACTGTAACTATGCCTAACAACTCCTTATTATAAATATCGTAGTTTAACTCTAGTAGTATTATCTTCCGACTATAATATATTACTAGGTGCTATCTATCCTAGTGTTTTTATATAAAGTATGCCCCTAGTATATAGTCTAATATATCTATCTCTATAACCGTCTCTAGTCCTAGTTAATAGATCTTAAAAACTGGCTCCTAGGTAAATAACTCTTTAATTCTTTTAAACAACTCTTGCTACTCCTTCCCCTATACCTATAGTTCTTCTTTTTTCGTTAATCGCGTAAGTAGCTTAATATCTTTTAACCATTATAATATAAACCTTCTATAGTAATTGCAAAACCCTAAAAATAATCTTAACTGCGTTACGTTCTCTAGTTCTTACTAATTTACTATAGCCTTAATCTTTTTTAGATCTATGCTAAGTTAGCCTAGTTTAATAATAAATCTAATAAAATTGGTCTTCCTAGTAAAGAACTCGCATTTTTTAATTACTACTAGCATCTATTCTTCTTATAGTTTCTTTAAAACCCATTTAACGTATTCTCCGTATTCTTCCTTAGTTATTAAGTAGATAATAATATTGTTAAGGTATACTATAACAAATTCATCTAAGTATTCTCTTAATATATTATTAATACGCTTCTAGAACGTTGCTAGTGCGTTTATAAGCCTAAATTGCATAACTAATGGTTTATATAATCCTTCCTTTAACCTAAAGGCTGCCTTTTATTTATTGCCTTCCTTAATTCTAATCTAATAGTACGCCCATCTTAGATCTATCTTTATAAAGATTTACGCGTTGCCTATCCTATCTTAGATCTCGCTAATTAAGGGTAAAGGATACCTATCCTTCCTAGTAATGCTGTTTAACTATCTATAGTTAATATACAGCCTTAATTTACTATTTTTCTTTAGTATAAATAGTACTAGATAACCTACTAATAACTACGATGGTCTAATATATCCCTTTTATAGATTTTCCTAAATAAACTCTTTTAATACTCTACCCTCTTCTTTAGTAAGCTTATAGATTAGAAAGAACCTTAAACTTATTTTTAGTTCTAATTCTATCTTATAGTCCCATGCTATATAATCTAATAGCTTCTCACTTTTTAGTAACTATAGTTTCTTGCCGTACTTATGGTATCTCTTTAGTATATAACTTAAGCCTCGCTCAGTTTCTTTATATATTACTCCGACTTAGTACTATACTAACTTAGCTTATTATCGCGTTTTACGGCGTTAAGTATCTCTAATATTAACCTAACCTATAATCCAATTAATCTTTAGATTATATTCCTATAACTAAGGCATTCCTAATACTGCCTTATCCCGTCCCAATAGTAGGATATTAAAAGATATCTTAATCTGTCTTCCTTTAATGGTTATCTAAATAGGTCCTATTTTAAGATTAATAATCCCTCCTCTATAGGCTATTGGATCTCCTAAAATTATAACTAATAGGTAAGGTTGCTCCTTCTATCTGTAAGGTAATTCTATTCTCTTAACTACTACTAGTAAGATATAGTTTTGCGTTACTCCACTGTCTACTAGCACTTTAAACTATTAATCTTACTATTTAACTTATAAATTTAGGTGCCGTCCTTAAATTCCTTTAAGGGTCTAAGGCTCTACTACTAGCTCCCTCTAGTCCTATAGGCCTCTACTTTTCCTAATTATTAGCTACTTAATCCTATTATATTTAGCTTACTCTTTAGCTAATGCCTAGTTCGCTTTTTGTCTTTAATATACTATAGATATATATTTTCTAGGCATTCCCACTACTGTTATCCGTCTAAGTATTCTTCCATAAGAAATCTTCCTAGTTAAAGTATTAAATCCCCTTCCTCTTAGGTTTCTGCTGGATGCTATCCGTGTATATATTTAGCATTCCTATACTATTATTTATCTATTATCCAGTACATCCTTATAGGGTATTTCCGATTCTTTTCCTTTAGATTCTTATATATTTTGTATATATTATCCACATATATAATCCATAATAGCGTATAATATACTAGGTGCTTTAGGTTAACTCTTAGCTTATCCTTATCCTTAAGTTTAAACCTCTGCCGTGCTAATCTAAACGTTATAACTTTATTCGCAGGTACTAAGATACGTCTCTCACTTCTCTAGTCCTCTAATTATTCCTCTAGATCCCTTAATATTATAATTAAGGCTCCTTTAATATAAGTTATAGCCTTTTCTATAATTAGGTGGTCCTAGATAACTTTTTTATCTAACTATATATAGAAATCTTCCTACTTATTATTATGCCTTTATCTATACCACTTTTAGTATAGCTGCTAGAGTATATACGGTCTATCCGTAAGAAAGTATCTTCTTATTACTGTATCGTAATAACCCTTTATATATTATTCCTCAAACCTAATTAAAATCCCTAGATCCTCTTCTTGTTCTAGTTTAGTAAGCCACTTAGCTTTTAGTATGCCTACCCTAGGCCTATTAGTAATTCTTCGTACTAGCGCCCTATCCTTTATACGTCCTAATATACTAGATCTCTTATCTAGTTTCTATTCTTACTATGCGATAATTCTTTGCCTAAACTCCTCTAACGTGGTTCACAACCGAGCTGCGAATACAACCGAGCTGCGAGCCCCACCAGCTTTTCGCAACGCGTCACCTTTGAACTGCAATGGCTCAACCACCTACTACTCAATTGCCCTGCAACGAAGCAGGTATACTCCTTGCTATCTCAGCTATCAATCGGAACCAGATCTAGAGTGTGAATCGCGCTGCAGAGACGTTTGGCGTCCCTGAGAGCACGCTCCGTAGCCGACGCGCTGGAGTCCCCCCACGACGCGATTGCGAGGCTAATTCAAGGAAGCTTACAAAATTAGAAGAGGAGGTGATTGTTAGGCATATACTGGACCTAGATTCACGAGGCTTTGCGCCTACGCTAGGTGCTGTACGAGATATGGCAGATAAACTGCTTGCTGCGCGCGATGCTGGGCACGTAGGCAAGAACTGGCCTACAAACTTTATCAAGCGGACAGATCGCCTTATAACGCGATTTAATCGACCCTACGATCGACAGAGAGCTCTATGCGAGGATCCTGAGAAAATTAGAGCCTGGTTTGAGCTTATAGCTCGCACCAAAGCTACGTATGGGATCTGCGACGATGATACCTACAATTTTGACGAGACTGGCTTTATGATGGGCAAGATATCGTCGCAGCTTGTTGTTACAGGCTCAGAGAAACGTAGTAGGCCAAAGACAATCCAGCCAGGCAATCGTGAGTGGGTTACTGTAATCCAGGGAATTAACGCTACTGGGTGGGCAATCCCACCCTTTATCGTCTTTGCTGGTAAATACCACCTCTCTGCCTGGTACCAGGAGGATAATATACCACGCGACTGGGCTATCGCAGTAAGCGATAACGGCTGGACTACTAACGAGCTTGGAGTTAACTGGCTAAAGCACTTTATTGCGCATACGAAGGATCGCAGAGTAGGCGCGCGCCAGCTACTGATTATTGATGGCCACGAGAGCCACAGCTCTCTTGAATTCCAGGCAATCTATAAGGAAAATAAAATCTATACTCTCTGTATGCCACCACATTCGTTACACCTCCTACAGCCGCTTGATGTTGGCTGCTTCTCGCCGTTAAAGCGCGCGTATGGAGCTCAGATTAGCAGCCTCGTACGCGATCACATTAACCATATTACAAAGCTTAAATTCCTACCAGCTTTCTACGCAGCCTATCAACAGTCAATTACAAAGAATAATATCTGCGTAAGCTTTTAAGGCGCCGGCCTAGTCCCATACAATCAAGAGGCGGTGCTCTTAAAGCTTGATGTGAGGCTTTATACGCCGCCGCTACTAGCTACACTAGAGGCTCTATGGGAGTCCCAAACACCAAGCAACGCGCGCGAGCTAGGCGCTCAGTCAATGCTTGTTCGTAATCGGATTCAAAGGCATTAGGATTCTTCTCCTACGTCTATTATGCAATTAGTTAATCAGCTTGCTAAAGGCGCTGAGATAATGGCGCATTTAATCGTGCTACTACGCGATTAAGTCTCTACTCTTAAGAAGGCAAATGAGGCCGCCATAAAGCGTAAACAGCGTAAAAAAAAGCGGATTTAGAAGCGAGGCACGTTAACAAGGGCAGAGGGAGAGGAAATTATTGCTAAAAATAATATTAAGCAGCAGGTAGAGGGCGAAATGCGTCAAGGGAAGGCGCAATTAGGTGCGAGCCGGCAGGCTTCAGCACGCTGTACACGCTGTAGGGAGCCTGGGCACAACTTACGTACGTGCAAGAAGGATACTATAGATACTGCTTAAATTAGGATAGCTATTATTTTAAGAGTATTTTAATGCGTTGTTGATTTACATGGCTGTAAAAGTGTAGAAGGCTGGTGGGGCTCGCAGCTCGGTTGTGTTCGCAGCTCGGTTGTGAACCACGTTATAGTTTCTTTTAGTTTACGTCTTACGCTCCAATCCTTAAAGTCCTCTTACTTCTTAATCTCGGTATTAACTTTTCAATTTTCAATCCGAACGCTGTGTTCTACTAGTAAGTCTTTTAGGTCTATATATCTGTCTCCCAGTCTAGTTACTATTTACGCTACAGATTCTCTAATCTATAAAGAAGCCCCTTACTTCCTACTTATAGGTGTCCTAATTCATACTCCAAATTCTTAGTCCCTTAGATTCTTTAATTCTAAGCTTACTTCTAGCTTAAGCCTAGCTCCAGCCTTAGTCCGACTAGGCTTACTTAGTATTCTCGTCTTATCTTAAGAGTTTTAAATCTTACTTATCTCGTCTTAAAAGTCTTATACCCTTAGGAAACTTCGTCCTAAGCTCATTCATATATTACTAAACTAAGCTGTTACTCTACTCCATCGGTTATCGTCTATTATAGGTCCTTAAGCTTGCCTTATCTCGTCTTAAAAATCTTAATTATCTCTTATCTCATCTTAAGAATCTTAAGCCTATGGCCTTTTGCCTTTATTGAGTGCTAAAGTAGTTCACTATCCTACTTCTCTTGCGTCTCGCAAAGCAATAGACATTATATCTAGCGGGGTCTCAATCCCTACTAATATTCCCTATTCTGTAGTGAAATTATCCTCTACCTCTAGTATAACATCTCTAATAGCTACGTGTTCCTAGTAAACCGCTCTTATTACCTTATTATTACGAAATATTTCACCTATATTAAATTAATTGTCCTTAATGTCCAATCTATAAACTAGTTTATTGGTTCCTCTATATCCTATAAGTACTGGCTCCTATAGCCAATAGCTTACACTATACTTAGCGTCCTTATAAATTTGGTATACGTTATTATAACAAAACGCAAAACTTTTAATTAAATATTCTTTTATTCCTCGTAGCATATTATCGTCCCTCTATACGTATATATTATCTGCTATTAGTTTAGTTCCCTTTATTATATAGTATCTCTAACTATCTTTATAATCCCTTATAAAGTAACCCTATTTCCCGCAATTTATATAAGCTCCCTTTCTAAACCATTACTTTTATTATAGAGTCTGCCTAAACGTCTTCTACTACTAAGATCCTTGGTTTGGCCTCTACTCCTTAGACCTTTAATTACTTAATCCTTATCCTCTAGGTTTTTACGGTTTCTTACTCTATTTCTTATAGGCTTCTTTAGTACCACTTAGGTCTATTAGCTCTGCGCCATACTATAGTTTCTAACTTAGCTTTAGTTGTTGCGTACTCTACGCCTTATATAACTATAAAACTCTATCCTAACCTTTCTTAGCCTATTCCCTTTAGTAGATCTAATTATTAATCTTAATCGCTTAATTTATTAGTTCCCTTAGGGTATCTATATCTTCTATTAAGATAATTACGTCCTAGACTTTAGCCTTAAGTCCCTATTTATACTATGCCATAAGCGCCCTATTATTCCACTTAACTTATATTGCTAACGTCTAGAACTATATTATATACTTAATTGCTAAGGTTCGCTGCATAAAGTCTTAAAGTTTTCTTTCCGCCGTGGTTACTGCCTCTAGGTCTCTAAATATTTATATAAGTCGCTTTACAAATCTATTCTAGCTTAAGAACATAAACCGTACCTCTTAGTTTGTAGTCGTTATTCCGTTTACCTAGATTTCTATAAGGTAAGGCTTAAACCATTTAAGTACTCTTCCTATTAGGAACAATCCTGCGTATACTATTTAATCCATAGGTGTTGCTAGCTTAGCTCCCTCTTGCGCTACCTTAAAGTACATTTACGTAAGGAATCCTTTAAACTTTAATCTCTCCCCTAAGTACCTTTTAATTGATAGTAACTTTACCTTTACTGCGCCTATCCCGTTAATCCTATTTTCCAACGTTATATTATTTTCCAGTAGTAGAGTTATTAGGGGGCGCCCGTTGCTCGCCCCCCCGCTCTCTATTACTATTTCCCTTATAATCTAAAACTGGTTTAGTATATTTTAGCTAATAAGCTACTAGGTAACCGCCTTAAGGCCTTTTTATATTAAAAGTAGTGTATTATAGTTTTCTATACTAGCTACTAAGAGTATTACTTCTTAGTTAGTGCGTAAGGGGCATAACAGTATTACGTGTTTTAGTGTCTGTCTTAGCCAGCCATATTCGTATCTTAGGCTACCTACTAAAACACCCACCCAGTAGAGCCAGTCTTTTAGTCCTATTATTCCTATTCTTAAGAGTGTTACTATTATATTTTCTACCTTTATTAGGCCTTCTTGGAGCCCTAAAGTGTTTACCCCCTATAGCATTAACTATACTACGGCTTGGGTTCCTCTTACCTTAGTTAGCCTCTATACCTTTAACTCCTATATACCTCTCCAGCGTTAGTCCAACCAGTATTGCATTACGGTAGATGGTTTCCCGGCGTTCTTTTATACTCTGCTTTAGCTTCTTTCTCTTTCTTACTATTATCTTTACTAGCCTCTTACGCGTCTCCCTTCCTCCTCTATATAGGCCTGGGCCCTAAAGCAGCACTATTCTTCTTCTGCTTTCTTTACTTATTTCTCTAATATATCTTCCCTACTTTAGGGTTATTAGTTTGTTCTCTTGCGGGGCGCCTTAGGGTCCCTCCATAGTTTATTTAGGCGTATCTTAATATACTTTATAACATTAAAGTTACGTTTATTTTGCGCCCTTTATATTGCAGTGGCTTCAATATATAGTTATAGGGGGGGAATATTAGCTTCCTTCTTAAGTAGTGCTGTAGCCGTTCGCTTATATACGCCTATTATACTCTAGAGGTAGGCTATTTAAACCTTTTAGAGTGGTTTAAGAAGCAACTTAGGGGGGCCTTTCTTAGATTCTCTAATGGCCCAAATACTGGACCTATACGTTATGGTTGGCCGGACAACTACTATATATAGTAGGCGTAACCTCTAGAAGCATGGACCCTATATAGAATTAACGATCCTAGATAATATAATGTACTATACTTAGCTTTTATAGGCCGCTTACGCCGTATATACGCTTTACTAGAGCTTACTATCTACCTATACTCCTAATACCCTTAGGCCCTAAACTAGTTAACCCCTAAAGCCTTGGATATAAATTATATACTAAAGATCTGTAGATTAATTGCGTTTTCTTATAAAATAGATTAGCTGGTATTTCTCTGGTGAGAATTAGACTCTATGTCGTCTTGCCTATTCTATATAGGTATTATAAGCTTTCTCTATAATAATATATATATAATAATAATAAAGATAAAAATAGTACTAAAATAGTATTAGAAATAAAATAGTAATAAAATAGCAATAAAAGTAGTATTAAAATTAATATAAAAGTTATAAATAGTATATAAATAATAATAAAAAAGGAAATAGTAGTAATAATAATAAGTAACTAAAGTAGTAGTAGTAAATAGTAGATAAAGTAATAGTAAAGTAGTAATAAAGGTAGCTATAGATTAGTAAATAAAGTTATAGTAAAAATAATAATAATAAAGTACTAAATAAAAAAGAAATTAAAATAGTAGCTAAAATAGTATAAGTAAAAGTAGTGGTAATAGTAAAATAAAAAAAGGAAAAATAGTATTAATAGTAAAGGTAATTAATAATAAATAAATAAAGAGGTAGCTAAATATAAAGTAACTTTTTATAAAATATAAAAGTTAACTAAAAAAGTTTAATTAAGCTATAACGTTAAAAAATGATATAGGAAATATTTATTTATAGCTTTATATTATCTCTATAATAGTTTTACTAACAAGTTTATAAACGGCACTATAATAGTTCTACTAATAGGTCTATAAATAGCTATATAAACGGCTATATAA
>Ga0307515_10015850_pt1 | contig 13855 bp, 10 predicted proteins | sample 17_EM_MG_FD_194513 | JGI IMG/M metagenome (GOLD analysis project Ga0307515, IMG submission 194513) | Populus trichocarpa ectomycorrhiza microbial communities from riparian zone in the Pacific Northwest, United States - 17_EM | ecosystem: Host-associated > Plants > Roots > Unclassified | place... | reverse complement strand
CTTTGTCACATATATCTATATATATATATATATATATATATATATATATATATATATATATATAATGTTTTCTTGTGTGTTGTATACGGCCAATATACAAAAAATATTGGAATTTTCGAAAATGTGTTTTCGCATGGATTTCTTAAACACAACAAAAATTATTTTCTTGTATTTTCTGGATTTTACAACATGTTTGTAAAACTCCAAAGGGTATTGGCCAATATTTCAAAAAATAAAAAATCTTATTTTGGGGGGAATTCATCTATTATTCACCGTTAATGTTTGGATAAAGAAATCCCAAAGGGATGAATATCCAAAATATTTAATGGGAATAACTTGTTATGATTCACTGTTAATATTTGGATAAAGAAATCCTAAGTGGTAAACATCCAAAATAATTTTCTAGGGATAATAAGTCATCACACATCCTTGAAAGAAGCCTTAATTATAATCGAGGACATTTTAATTTTTTTTACTCCACGGTTTACGAGCCGTGAGAGTATAAAACACTAAGGCAAAAATAGGTTTTTAAAGCGCCCTAGATTTGTAAATTTTTATCCCTCCTCCTTGCGATTTACGAGTCGCAAACTCTTGAAATACTAGGGGAAAAATAAGCTTTTAAAGCACATAGAATATCTTTGGATTTCTATCTTAATAAATTTAGTTTGAATCAAACCTAGAAAAACTAATGGGATTAGAAAACACCAACGCCATAGCAATTATAAAGCAAATCAAACACCAAGCAGCTTACCTTAGGTAGGGCGTACTAGGGGTGCTAATATCTTCCCTTTACGCAACCAGTCCCTTGCCTTAGAATCTCTGAAAGACTAGTTAGGGTTTCTAGTGACCAAAATACTAGGTGGCGACTCCCCTTTTACACAAAACAAATAAACCGAAATCAATCGAGGGTCGCCGCGAGGGTGCGACACTTATAAAGATATATCTCTTTGAAATTCGAAAAGACATCCAAAGATAGACCTTTAACAGAGGAAGCTTGTTTTACAGGAGGACCAGTTAGGTGTCTATCACCTCACCTTTACAATTCATGTTTAATATTTCCATATAATGTATGTATGTGTAAGAAATTAGTATGAACGAAAAGTATTTGAATATTAAGGTCAGTCGTTTGGATGCGGACTTAATTAATTGTTTGGATATTAAAGTCAGTTGCTTGGATGAGAACTTAATTAATTATTTGCATATTAAAGTTGATGTTTGGACAAGAACTTAATTAATTAATTGGAGATTAAAATTAGTCGTTTGGATGGGAACTTAATTAAGTAACTAGAGATTAAAGTTAGTCATTAAGACATAGACTTGAGAAATTGAATACTAATGTTGGTCATTTGAACACGAACTTGATTGATTAAATAATAAAGTCGGCCGTTTGGATGAGAACTTTACTAAATGAATAATTAAGTCGGCCATTTAGACATGGATGAATGTGAGGAGTTAGATGGAAGTAATGACCAAGATTATAATATGAGACTTCAGTATTGAGACCGATGATAGCTTTTTTACAAAGGATAACCATAATAAAGAACAAATAATATGGAAATAATATGTAAACCCCCGGTCAAAAAGAAAAGAATGGTACGAAAAGTGCTGGTGTAAACACCAGCAAGAAATCGGTAATGTTGTCGTGGAACGGGAATAAGCCGTAAATGACTAAAAATTGAAAATAAATATAGTAAAGTGGCTTCGGGTGCTTTACACAGGGATGAAATAAGGAGATTTTGATTTTTGGGCGAAAAATCATAAATCAACTAGTTTCACGTTAACAATTTGTAACTCTCAATTGGGTTGTCATAAAAATCTAAACATTTACATGGAGACTTATAATATATTTTCTTAGCTTTGGTTAAAATTTTAGAATTTTTGGAGAAATTGAGATTGTTTTTAGAAAAATTGCAATTTGACCAGTTTTGCGCCATCGCGCATAACTTTTAATATGATGGACAAATTGAGTGAAACTTTGTGTGGAGGATTCTGATATATTATTTTACCATGGGGTAAAGTTTTAAAGTTTTTAGAATATTATGTCTGGTGATTTTTAAAATTTGCACGAAAAAGTACTGGTAACCGGGTAAAAAATATAAATACACCAGAGACACATGGTGATATAATTAAAAGAAAGATGATATAAATTAGTTGAAAAGTCAACCTTTAAAAGGTTGTTTCCAGCCGACCAAAAGGAAAAGGAAAAGAAGAAAAGAAAATGACTAATGGGGACTAGATAAATTTAAACATAAAAAGCAAGGGTTTAAAGGCAAATAATGAAAATTTTACTATATAAACCCCATTTTGCTTATGGTGTCCAGCGGGTTACAGGGAGAGAAAGGGGAGTTAGGGATTTTCTTACATCTTCTCTACAATTCTCTCATCAATTCTTGAAAATAATACATGATTATGGAGAGTTAAGATAATTAAGAAGGTTTATGGTGAGCTACACTAAATATTTGAGTGATCTAAGGGTTTTAAAACTTGTGGAGAAAGAATGAAGTGTGGAGAAAAGAAGAAGAAGAAGGGAGATAAAGGGTGGTTTCACCTTGAGGTTTCTTCTAATTAAATTCCTTGTTATCTTAGTAGGAAGTATGATTCTATTATGTTGATTGTAGAAATTTCATACATGTATGCTTGGGTGATGATATGCTTGATTATGGAACTTTGTGATTAGCATATTGGTTGTAGTAATTTGTGATATTGTGATGAAATTTTGTTTGTTGGCATGAGAATTAAATAGGTTAGTGTTTAATTGAGTAAAAAGTTGAAGAAATTTCATGCTACCATTTACTTGTAATTTTGGCATATAGGTAATGTATGTGATTGATTAAATAGAAAATTACTATGCTCAAACGAATAAAATTAACCTTAGATGAGATTTTGAAAACTAGATTCAAAGAAGAATTGATCCCTCCTTGGATATTAAAAAAAATAAATTTGGCAAGGCTAAATGGAAGAAAAGGAAAATTGTATTTGACTAAATTTGAATTTTAGTGTGGATGGAAATATATTTGATGGGGTCAAGTAATGCATAAATAAATAGGATGTAGACGGGAAAAAAATGTCATCCTTGCTAAACTAAGAAATTTGGCAAATTGAGGAAAGAAATAAAAGGATGGAATGTGGATGTGGGTAAAGATAAAATTAGTATTGAAATACATTAAGAAACATGGTGAGAAGGATTGAGTTGCAAATTAAATCTGTTTAAGGAAAATCTTAATTTTCCATCTTATAAAAGTTTGGCCAAGTTCATGAAAATAAATGAATTGGGTTGTTAAAGTTAGTTGTTAAATTGTGATAAAATCCTTGTTTAATCTTATTGTTGTAATGTATAAGGATTAGAAAAAAGGTGGAATTGAAGTCATGGAATGGATAATAAAACCAATTTATTAGTTGAATAAACCATGGCGATAAATGTATTATAAATAAAATATTTTATTATTGGTGTATGAATTGGAAATAGTTTATTAGTAATTTATGAATGTGAAGTTTAAATTTAATTTCACGATGGCAAAATAAATTTAAATTATTTCAAAAAGAAATAATTGTATAAGTGATTTAGTAATTTTTTTTGGTACAGGAGAGTTGCCTACGAGAGGACAACATCAGGGTCGTGTATTCCGTGACCAGACTGCAGGTAGGTGCCCGACACCTAATGTATTTAGGAATTTTACGAATGTTAAGATATTGTAATTTTTTTTATAATGCCATTGTAAATATGAACATTGATGTGATATTATTATTAAGAGAATTGAAAAGTTCTAGTTGCCCAGTGAGGAATTAGCGGCAATGGAACTAATTGAAGGATTGTAATGATTGATACAAACGGTATCGTATATTTTCAAAAAAAGATAATAGTGCGCTTTGCTTTCAAAGTTGATAATAAAGTAATTTTGTGATATTATTATATATATTGTGGCTATGTTAATTGCAGACAAATTTATACATTGAATTGGTGCTCGGAAAATTGGACGGATGAATTACTGACCCGGCAAAGGGGTTAGTACCTAGAGAAATTGGGAGGATGAATGAGTGACCCGATAAAGGGGCAATTGGACGAATGAATTTGTGACCCGATAAAGGGGTTAGTGCCCGGGAAAATAGGCGGATGAATTAGTGACCCGGTAAAGGGGTAAGTGCTTGGAGAAATTAGACGGATGAACTAGTTATCTGGATGTTTGGGACTAATGTCCTGGTTAAAGGGTTACTAATAGAAGCAATTATCAAGTGGATAATTGGCATACGCGGTATAATGTTAACGTGAAATCGTAAAAAAAATTGGAAAAATATTTTATCTCAAAACGAAAATGTGTCTTGTGATTGAGTATGTGAAAATGATTGGGATATCATGATAATTCTTACTTTCAGACTATTGCAGCATTATACCTCGTTTTGGGCTATGAGCATTACTACCTGGTGAGGGTCGAATGCTTAGTGAGGAGGAATGAGAGTGGTTGTCTGATTAAAAAATTATTACCTGGCTTGGATTGAGAAAAAATAATAATGTTTTTAAACGATTAAGATGGGCCGAATAGAATTGTTAGGGTGATCCTGGACGAGGAGTTATTACTTGGTATTGATCAGTTAATGCTAGTACATGGCATTATTTACTGAAGTGATATTCTTGATTAGTGTCCAGGAATTACTGAAGACGTTAATGGAAGGGCACTAGGGATCGAGGCTTTAAACACAAATTCTAATTGAAGGTTTAGATTGAAGGGTTGGTGCCTTGGTCTATAAAGTTATTGTAAGGCATTAGTGACTCGGATAGGGAGAAAGGAACCGTAATTGATGGAATCGAAGGGGAATCTAGTTCTTTTCATAGGAACTAGTGTTTATTCAGTGTTAGAAATGAAATTGTTAAAACGAAAGATGTGATGTGATATGATAGTTTAAGGTATCACTGATGGGGAGTACTCTCGTTAAATATGACGGATAGTAAAATAGGTTTATAATGTTGGTTAGCAGGATGATGTGATCGAATGGATGAATGTGTAGATCTCAAGATGAATATTCGAGATGATGCCGAACAAAGTAATTAAGATGGTCATTGGCATAATGATGACTGGACTAAAGTGACTAGTCGATTTCACTACTAGGAAATGTGAAATAAAGGGGTGATTTTGCGTAAGGATAAGGGATAACTGTTCCAGAAAGGATGGAAGGTATACCCAACTAGCATAAGTAAGAGTGAGTGAAGTTGCGGTAATACGAAGGTGCAATATACTTCAATGAACTGAGATCTTGTAGACAAAACATGTCGAGATCTTACGGACAAAAAGCATGTTGTGACTTATTACCTAACGATATCATAAAAGTGTGGGGAATCAATTGTTCTACTTTTATGTAATTATTGTTGTTCAGATTTACATAAATAATAGTTCTATGCAAGACTCCTACCATGAATGACAAGAACAAGTTTTCCATTACCAGATAGTTATTTTAGGGGTAGTTCGAATATTATTAAATTTTTAGGAGTTGTAACCAAACGGAAAACGTAGTTATGTTTTTCTCATTTCTTAGTCATTATGTTTCTACTACATCATATGCTCATTTATTTCCTTAACCATTTATTATTTATTATGGTACATTGTGTGTGGAACTAAGATGTTATAGATATTGAAAAAAAAATTCATCATTTTTCTTGAGTTCAAGGCTTATGGAAATTGTTTTTATCATGAGGAAATCTCGGGGTGTTACATAATATGTATTTAGTATTTATTGATTTGCTAATTGTATTGCGGGTCCATCCCGACCATCTAGGCAACACTTATTCCATCACTAGTTGTTATATAATTTTATTCAGGTATATATTATGTGCATATGAACAAATTAAATATAATTTTTCCATGTATATAGTTCACGGTGTAAAAGCTCATATAAGTATTTTGGTGTATTCTAATAACTATAATAATATGCCATGGATGTAAACACTGAATTAACTGCTGTTAAGCATGAGACTACCTGTAATGTGATGAATGATTGTGTTTTATTGATGAGCCTAAAAACCACATTGTGTGAAATTGATTTAATACAAGAAATTAAGCGGATAATGTTTTTGAATAGGATTATATATAGAAAAAACTCTTGCTGAAATGTCACTAAAATGGAATAAACTTACTTAAATTAAATATCACATGAACATAGATAAACATAGGCATGAATATATTTATAGGCATTATGAACCATGATTAAAGGGTTCCTAATGATAAATATATTGAGAATACTTGATGATAAACTTATATATACACACACACACTAATGATGGTTTAATCACCTCATTCTTACCATAGAATCCATGGTAATATAACTTTTCCCTGTTATCTTAGAGAGAGGAACTTAGCGGAGATAATTTCCACATTCAATGATTCTAGAAAAACATGTTGGAGCTTAGATTATTTTTTTTTAATTTGGTTAGATTTTGAGTTTTTGGCTGATTAAAATGTGTATTTTTTTGTTGGAAAAAGGGTAATATATGTTCATGAGATATTTTTTTCATATTTTTAGATGAAAAATAGTTAAAATCTAGGTTTTTGGATTCAAGAACTTGGATTGCGATTTTCCAATCACCGGAATTACCTCTACTGACTTGAAAATATGGCAAACAAATAGCTCATCATTTTCCTTGGCTAGGGATGCGTCATCTTTCTTAGTTAGCGAAGTGTTGTTCGCAAAATTAAAAAAATAATCCTTAAAAAAAGATGTTCTGACCGAGGTTTCTAATGCATGTATGACCTGTCAGCTGTTTTACTCGCATTCTTTTCACTTTTCACATTTTGTATTAGAATTCTTTTCAAATAAATTTATTTAAATGATGTTTACATAATTATTCAAATATGTTATTATTTTTAAATAGTATTAGCGCTTTCAATGGTGATATTTAAAATTTGTTTTTAGATTATTATATATGAATCTAATATGCATGGTTTTCTAAATGTGGATGAAATATATATATTTTTATTTTTTTTATATGGTTCTTATTAAAATTATTATTGTTAGTTTTTTAATATATTTGCATCAAAATTATCAATTAATTATTTTATAATTTTGCTTAATTAAACTTGCTTTTAAGATTATGATATGTTTTTGTTTAAAAATAAAACTTTTGATAAAAAAATTATTTTGTTAAAAAATAACACATTAATAAGGGAAAATGTATTGATTAAATAGATATATTTTTTTCTATCTTTATTTCAAATTGGTACATTTCTTGGGATATTGATTGTTTTTTTACTGTTTGTACGCAATAAACAACATAGCTAATGAAAGTTATATTTTTTGTTTAAAAATAAATTAATAAAAAACTTATACTTACACTTACTTTTTTTTCAACAATATTTAGATTTAATATTTGTTTTAAACTCCATATTTGTTGCCATATAACTAAATAGAAGAAAAATTCGAAGAACTCCCTATATCACAAGATAAGAAATCCTTACATGTATCTGTCTTTTAACTTTCTTTATTTAGCATTAATAAATGTTTTAATGATTTTTTTTTGTTCATATAATTTGAACTTTATATTTTATTAAATGCACACAATAAATTTTTAATTTTAAATTAAATTTTTTCTTTATACAATAAAATTCCCTTGTAACACAAGGGTATTTTTCTCTTAGGACACAAAATTAACTTGAAATCCAACTTTATTTGCCAGTTATGTTCTCTATTATTGAGCAATTTATCATTTAGGATACGTAGTGTATTTATTTTTGTTAATGCGACAATCTCGCATAACAAGCCTTAATTAAAAAGATAAAATTTGGATTTCTTTTGCCAAAAACAAAACGAAAAGAAAATTAAAAGACAACATTGTCCTTAAAAGACTCCTCATATAAGTAAATTAGTTAAGTGGCCCGCGCTACACGGCAGACAAACTTTTTTTATATATAAAAAATATCAAAAAAATCTAAAACTCAAGAGCATCATGTCTATCTACAAAGGGAGACCCAATAACTTGGGGCCTGATGTTGCAATCAGACCAAAGGCTGATGGGCACGGAGTTGCAGCCAGACCCAACGCTCTTGGATCTGGTGTTGCAGACAAACTTAAACTTGGGTCTGGACGCCTGATCCAAGTGTCTTGGGCCAGACAAGGCTGCAAGACCCAAGGAACTTGGGTCTACACTCCTGTCACTCCCAAGCAACTTGGGTGAGGTGTTCCTTTCCCGCCTGAAGTTTCTTGAATCTGGAAGGGGATGTCAGACCCAAGTTAATAATAATAATAATAATAATAATTGATTTCACCATTAAAATCAAATTTATGTTTTTTTTTATGATAATAAAATTTATTTCAAATTTAATAATATTAATGAAATTAATAATATATATAATATTAATTTGTATGGCCCAAGTTTCTTATAGTTTTTAATCCCTTCAAATAAAATTTATTGTTTTTCCTTGATAGTAATAATATTTTTTTAAAATTTTAATAATAATAATAATAATAATAATAATAATAATAATAATAATAATAATAATAATAATTCCTCTTTACCGTGTGAAAAACAAAATAAAAGAAAAAAATTACAATATTGGGTTCTATTGAGGGCAGGACCCAACGTTATTTGATGGGTCGTGCTGACCGCAGGACCCAACACTGATGGGTCCAGCAGGACCCAACGACCAAGCGGTAATTTTTATTTATAAACAGCAAAGACAACGTCTTCCCGGGCGCTACAATATTTATAATACAAATAATAATATTTTTAATATTAATAATAATATTAAACTTACTCATGTTTAAGTGAGTTTGACTGCAATACCAGACTCAAGAGCTTTGAGCCCATCTTAAATGTCAGACTCAAGAGCCTTGGGTCTGGCTGCAACACCGGACCCATTAGACTTGAATTAGGATGTCAGACCCAATTGTCTTGGGTCTGGACGCATAACTCAAGTGTCTTGGGGCAAGCGATGCTGCAAGACCCAAGGGACTTGACCCAGGTGCACCTTTCCAACCCCAAATTTCTTGGGTCTGGAAGGGGATGCCAGACCCAAGTTGTTAACAACAACAACTGATTTTATCCTTAAAATCAAATCTATATTTTTTCCGACAGTAATAATATTTATTGTAAATTTAATAATATTAATGAATTTAATAATAATAATAATAATAATAATAATTAACTTGTATGTCCAAGTTCTTATATTTTTTAATCTTTTTTTAAAAAAATATATGGTTTTTCTTTGATGGTAATAATAATTTTTTTCAATTTACTAATGATAACAATAAATAATAATACTAATAATAATAATTCTTAATTTTACCCTTTAAATCAAATCTATTATTGTTTTTCAATATTAATAATATTTTTTAAAATTTATTAATTATTAATACTTTTAATTATAATAAAAATAATAATATTTATAATACAAATAATAGTATTTTTAATATCAATAACATTAATTATAATAAAAAAATATTTATAATACAAATAATAATATTTATAATAATATTATATTTACTCATGTTTAAGTGGGTCTGGCTGCAATACCAGGCCCACAAGCTTTGAGCTCCTCTTAAATGCCAGACTCAAGAGCCCTGGGTCTGGCTGCAACGCCGAACCCGTTATACATGCGTCAGGACGCCAGACCCATTTGCTTTGGATTTGGATGCTTGACCTACGTATCTTGGGCCAGGCGGTGCTGCAAGACCTAAGGGACTTGGATTTGCGCTGCTGCTACTTTCAAGCAACTTGGGTCAGGTGCATTTTTCCAGCCCCAAGTTTCTTGGTTTTGGAAGAGGATGTCAGACATAAGTAAATAATAATAATAATAATAATAATTGATTTTACCCTTAAAATCAAAATCTATGTTTTTTCCGATAGTAATAATATTCACTGTAAATTTAATAACATTAATGAATTTAATAATATTTATAATATTAATAATAATATTTAACTTGTCTGTCCAAGTTCTTATATTTTTTAATCTTTTTTTAAAAACTGTATGGTTTTTCTTCGAATGTAATAATAATTTTTTTTTTCAATTTACTGATGATGATGATGATGATGATGATGATGATGATGATGATGATGATGATAATAATAATAATAATAATTATTATTATTATTATTATTATTATTATTATTATTAATTTTACCATTCAAATCAAATCTATTATTGTTTTTCAATATTAATAATATTTTTTAAATTTATTAATTATTATATTAGTAATATTAATTATAGTCAAAATAATAATATTTATAAGACAAATAATAGTATTTTTAATATTAATAATAATATTAAATTTACCCATGTTTAAGTGGGTCTGTCTGCAACATCAGGCCCACGAGCTTTGGGCCCCTGGAGCTTTGGTTGTGGCTGCAACGCCGGACCCATTTGCCTTGGGTCCGGATGCTTGACCCAAGTGTCTTGAACTAGATGGTGCTGCAAGACCCAAGAATCTTGGGTCTACGCTGCTGCCATTCCCAAGCAACTTGGGTCAGGTGCATTTTTCCAGCTCTAAGTTTCTTGGGTATGGAAGGGGATGTCAGACCCAAGTTAATAATAATAATAATAATAATAATTGATTTTACCCTTAAAATCAAATTTATAGTTTTTTTTTTATAGTAATAATAGTTATTGTAAATTTAATAATAATAATAATAATATTTAACTTGTCTGCCCAAGTTCTTATATATATATATATATATATTTTTAAATGTATAGTTTTTCTTCAATGGTAATAATACTTTTTTTTTCAATTTACTAATGATAACAATAAATAATAATAATAACAATAAATAATAATAATAATAATAATAATAATAATTCTCCCGTGGCTACTGGCCAACTCCACAGGAGTCTTGAACTTGGCAAGCGACCAAGTCCGGCGTACCTGGATTTGCTTCAGAACCACGACGCAGGTCAGAAGAGACCCGGCGAGTGAGTTTGCACCTAGCGCGCTAGTTTGCAGACCCCAAGCACGCGGTTCTCCAGCAAGCTCGCGCTGATCCGCACCCTCCGCTCGGGTATGCAACCCTTGCGCGCAGGTCTGCACATCCGCTCGCTTGGGTCTGCAGCCAAGCGTGCGGGCTAGTCCTTATCGCCAAGGCTAGACAGATCGAGCATCAGGTGTCTGTATCCAAGTTCTTATATTTTTCAATCTTTAAAAAAACATTATGGTTTCTCTTCGATGGCAATAATAATTTTTTTAAAAATTTACTAATGATAATAACAACAATAATAGCAATATTAATTCTTAATTTTACCCTACAAATCAAATATATTTTTGCTTTTCAATATTTATAATATTTCCTACAAATTTATTAATTATTATATGAATAATATTAATTATAATCAAAATTATAATATTTATAATAAAAAAACAGTATTTTTTATATTAATAATATTAATTATAATAAAAATCATAATATTTATTTCACAATAATAATATTCTTAATATTAATACTTTTAATTATAATAAAGATAATAATATTTAGAATACAAATAATAATATTAACTTGTTTGGCCAAAGTTTTTATAGTAATGATTATAATAACAACAATAATAATTGCTATTTTATTTTTTATTTTTATTTTCTTCTCTGCAGGTCTGTAGACCTAGCTGCACATGTCTCCAACCCCTATTGGGCGTGCAGAACCCATGTGCAGGTCAGAAGAGATCCTGACGGGCAGGTAGGCAGACTCAGTCGAGCAGGTGTGCAGACTCAGGCGTGCGGGTTTGTGGGCAGCGCCTGAGGTCTGTAGCCTTACCATACTCAACTAAATAAATTTGTTATTCTTTGCTGCGGGGTCTGCAGATCCAGAGGAGCGGGTCTGTAGCCAGATGCCTGAGGTTTGCAGCTTCGCTATACCCCACTAAATAGTGCAATTCACAGTAAAAAACACTTACAGTCCACAATAATTCACTCTATAGTAAAATACCGATCCCTTTTAGTTATAACTAGTTGCATGACTCGCGCGATGCCGCGGATCAATTTTTTTTGCATAAAAAATATCAAAAAATGCTAAGATTTAAAAGTGTTAGGTCTTTCTACAAAGTTATACCAAAGAGTCTTGGGTTTGGCTGCAACGCCTGACCCAAAAGTAATATTTATAATATTAATAATAACATTAAACTTGCATGACCCAAGTTTAAGTGGGTCTGGCTGCAATACCAAACTCAATAGCCTTGGATATGGGTCTGGCTGCAAAGTCATGTCATAAAAGTATGATAATTAAATAGATTAATTAAAAAGAAAAAAAAAAGAAAAAAACTAACAGGAAGAAAAAAAACTAATGAAGAAAAAGAAAAAAAAATATGAATTAACTAGGCTAACCCGTCAAACCCGGGATCCGTGTAATGAATGTTTGATAACTAAATAGAAAAAAATTTAACATTAACAAACTAAATTAAACAAAAAAAATTAATTAAAAAGGAAAAAAAACAAACAAAAGGCATCAACCTTTTCAATGTGAACTGCACTGTGAAGAAAAAGGAAAAAAAATCTGAATTAACTGGGTTAACCCTTCAAATCAGGTTAACCCGTTAAACTTGAGATTCGCGTCATGAAAGTTTGATAACTAAATAGAAAAAAAAATTGACGGGTTAACCCATAATTAACTTGGTTAACCCGTCATACCAAGTTAACCAGTCAAACCCGGGATACGTGTCATGAAGGTCTGATAATTAAATAGAAAGAAATTTAACATTAACAAACTAAACTAAACGAAAAAAATCAATTAAAACGAAAAAAAGCAAAAAAATAATTCCGGGTTAACTCGTCAAACCCGGGGATCTGTGTCATGAAAGTCTGATAACTAAATAAAAAAAATTTAACATTAACAAACTAAATTAAACAAAAAAAAATTCATTAAAAGAAAAAAAACAAAGAAAAAAGCAAAAAAAAAAAAACTCGAAAGGCATGAAAAATGAAAAAATAAATAAAAACAGGAAAAAAAAAAGCAGCTCAGCCTTTGGACTGCAGACTGCACTGTACAGTCCAAAACCAGATCAACCCGTTAAACCCGGGATACGTGCCATGAAAGTCGATAGTTAAATAGAAAGAAATTCAACATTAACAAACTAAACTAAACGAAAAAAATTAATTAAAACGAAAAAAAGCAAAAAAAAAAAATTCAAGTTAACTTGTCAAATCATGTTAACCCGTTAAACTCAGGATCCGTGTCATGAAAGTCTGATAACTAAATAAAAACAAAATTAACATTAACAAACTAAATTAAACAAAAAAATTCATTAAAAAAAACAAAAAAAAAACCTGAAAGACATTAAAAATGAAAACAAAAAACAGAAAAAAATAAAAAATAAAAAATAAAAAAATAGCTTAGCAAAAAAAAACTAAAAGCATAGTGTAATAAAAAAAACAAAAAAAACTAAATCATCAGTGTTTTACCATGGACTGCACTGTCCACAGTAAAATACTGATGCGTTTTAGTATATATTACAATTAATATTAAAGCCTTCTTTGCTTGCTGAAAGTAATTTATTTTGGAAAGTGATTTTTAAGGAATTTGTAATTCTGTAAAGTAAATAATTTTTTATGTTTGATAATATAAAAAATAAATTTAAAAATAAGTTTTAGATTATGTTATGGAAAATAAATTAAAAAATATTTTTAAATTTTTTTTTTTAATATATATATAATCATGTATCGAGTCTCAAATTTCAGCTGCAGTTTGAGCGGACGGCAGGCACAGCATTTGAAATTTGAAATTTCAAAATTCGAAAAACTAACTGATGAGCGTTTGATGTGGGCAGTTGGGCTCCACGAACACGAAGCGCCTCGCCGTTCTTAGCCTTTGGTAGGTCCCACCCACCCACCCACCCAATTTAAGACCGTTATTTTCTCTTTCTCTCCCTTTATTCCCTCCAATTCGAAACCAAAGTCG